>Ga0210044_10001027_pt1 | contig 42495 bp, 39 predicted proteins | sample CryGey13umfilter_2_FD_183959 | JGI IMG/M metagenome (GOLD analysis project Ga0210044, IMG submission 183959) | Groundwater microbial communities from aquifer in Utah, USA - Crystal Geyser 4/9/14 3 um filter (SPAdes) (version 2) | ecosystem: Environmental > Aquatic > Deep subsurface >... | reverse complement strand
AAGGCTGTCGCAAGACCCGCCGCACCGGCCGCGCCGGCTGCGGGCAGCACGTCCACCCCGCCTTCCACCGCCGCCGCCCCCGGATTGAAGTCTTCCCTCAATCCGGCTGCCGCATGGCCATTTCCGACGGGCTCCCGTCCGTCCTGAGCGGCCTCCTCGACACGGGGCGGGCGTCCGGCCTGCCGTGGCGTTCGCCCCGTTTTTCGCTCTCCAGGAAATGCCGAAGTCATTCGGTCTTTACCCCTGCCCGCATCGGCAGCAGTCGCGTTGCCGACCCGAAACCCGCTTCACCCCTGCCCGCGTTGGCGGGCCGCCCTTCGCGAGCTTGACAATCGCTCCGTGAATCCCTAGAGTGCCGTTTGCTGCATCGCGGCATTCGACCATTGCGCGCTTTCGGCGGGTGAATCGGCCGGATGCCACCGCGATGTACCCGGCTCATCTTTGAGCGTTCTTCGAGTATCACCCCGCGGACGGCCGTCGGATTTCGGCCCGTTCGCAGCGAGCCGGCAGCCGCCGGCGCAGACAAGCACTGTTCATGGCAGCGTCGCCATGTCTGCCGCGAGCCGCGGGGGCGGGAACCGGAAAGGAGAAATCATGTTTCGATTCTTGCGTCTCGGCTGGCGCCTTCGGGAAACCGCCGCGCTGCTGCTGCATTTCGCTCACGGCGGTCTTCTCGCCGGAGGCATCCTGGCGAGCGTCGCGATCGCCGCACAATATTCCGGCGCGGTGCGCTTCGACCTGGCGCGCAATGCGGCCCAGAGCGTCTTCGCGGCCGCCGGCGGCCATGGTGAGAGTGCCCGAACCGCCGCGGATTCCAATACCGCGCCACGGTCTGGCGCCGGCGCATCCGGGCGGAGTTCGGCGGCGAGGAGTGCCATCGTCCAGTATCTGGCCAGGCGTTATCGGGTCGCCGGGGTGGCGATCGAACCGCTGGTCGATGCCGCGCACCGGGCCGGATCGCGCGTCGGGGTCGATCCGCTGCTGGTCGTCGCGGTGATGGCCATCGAGTCCGGCTTCAATCCGTTCGCGGAGAGTCCCGTCGGTGCGCGCGGACTGATGCAGGTGGTGCCGCGTTTCCACCAGGACAAGCTGGAAGGCGGCAGTGCCGACGATCGCGCATTCCTCGATCCCCTGACCAACATCCTGGTCGGCGCCCGCGTGCTGAAGGAGTCGATCCAGGGTGCGGGCGGCCTCGAAGCGGGACTCCAGCAATACGCCGGCGCCACCGGCGACACCGAGAACAAGTATGCGAGCCGGGTCATCGCCGAGCGCCGTCGCATCGAGCAGGCGATGCGCAAGTCGGAACGTCCGGGGGGTTGATCCGCACGCGTGTGCTATCCTTTATCAGCGGGTTCTTATCAACTGGGTAGACGGAGGATGGCAATGAAACGTGCGATTTCGTTGTGCGCGATGCTGATGTTCGCTGGTGCGCTGTGGGCGGCCGACCCGAGTGTGGTGCAGTACAAGGTCAAGGGTCAGTTCGACGAGGTGAAGGAAAGCGTGGTCCACGCGATCGAGTCCCACGGCCTGGTGATCGACTACACGGCCAACGTCGGCGCGATGCTGGAGCGCACCGGCAAGGACCTCGGGGCGTCGAAGAAGATTTATGAGCACGCCCAGGTGCTCGAGTTCTGCAGCGCCAAGGCTTCACGCGAGATGGCGGAAGCCGATCCGGCCAACCTCGTCTATTGTCCCTACGCGATCGCGGTCTATGCGCTCGCGAAGGAGCCGGGCACGGTCCATGTGGCCTACCGCAAGCCCGGAAAGGCGGCCGGAACCGCGGCGGTCGGCAAGCTGCTCGCGGCGATCGCGGCCGAAGCCAGGCGCTGAGAGCCGCCTAGCCGCGGAGGTAGCGGCGCAGGCGCTCCACGCCCTCTTCGAGCGTCGAAAGAGGGCTGGTATAGGCGAAGCGGACGTGGGCCTCGGGCCGGTTCGTTCCGAAGTCGAGTCCGGGCGTGGTAGCGACACCGGCCTCGTCCAGGAGCCGCCACGCGAATTCCTGGCTGTCGGGTGCGAGCGCGGAGATCTCCGAATACAGATAGAACGCGCCTTCGGGCCGGGTGTGGATCGCGAAGCCGAGCCCGGCGAGCGCAGGCAGCAGGAAGTCGCGGCGGTTGCGGAACTCGGCTCGCCGCGCTTCGAGGATTTCCAGCGTGTCGCGCTGGAAGCCCGCGAGAGCGGCGTACTGCGCGGGCGCCGAGGGACAGATGAAGAGGTTCTGCGCGAGCTTCTCGATGTCGCGGATGCAGGCCTGCGGCGCGACGAGCCAGCCGAGGCGCCAGCCGGTCATCCCGAAGTACTTCGAGAAGCTGTTGATCACGAAGGCGTCGTCGTCGAAGGCGAGCGCGCTCATCGCTTCCGCGCCGTAGGTCAGGCCGTGGTAGATCTCGTCGACGAGCAGGGCGCCTCCCCGCTGCCTGACGAGGGCCGCGATGCGCTGCATCTGCCCGTTCGTGATCAGGGTGCCGGTCGGGTTCGCGGGTGAGGCGACCAGCACCGCACGCGTGTGCGGGGTCCATGCCGCCTCGAGCTGCTCCGCCGTGAGCTGGTAGGCGCTGGCCGAGCCGACCGGGATGCCTTTGGGCAGTCCGCCCAGGCAGCGCACGAAATGCCGGTTGCATGGATAGCCGGGGTCTGCCATCAGCACTTCGTCGCCGGGATCGACGAGTGCGCCGAGCGCGAGCAGCAGCGCGCCCGAGGCGCCCGCGGTGACCACCACACGCCCCGGATCGACGCGCAGGCCGTAACGTGTCTCGTAGAAACCTGCGATCGCCTCGCGCAGTTCCGGAATGCCCAGCGAGGGGGTGTAATGCACCTCGCCGCGGCGCAGGAAGCGGCTCGCCGCTTCCAGCATCGGAACCGGTGTCGGGAAGTCGGGCTCGCCGACCTCCATGTGGATGATCGTCCGGCCCTGCGCTTCGAGCGCGCGCGCACGGGTGAGCAGCTCGACCACGTGGAAGGGCGCGATGTCCGCCATCCGGGCGGCGGCGCGAAGCGGGTTGTTCATGGTGTGGCGGATTCCTCCGGGGCCGGCATCCGGCCCGGGCGGGGAGGGGCCTGCGGCGGTGAGCGCCGCGCGATTATGCCATCGGCGGCCGGCAGGTCGGACTTCCACAATGGCGGTGCGCGGCCCCAGGACTTAACATTCGCTCTTTCCCTCACCCGGATGACGCCCCCGATGGACCCGATCGCCCGCAATGCCGCTCTCGAATACCACCGCAAGCCGCGCCCCGGAAAGATCGCGGTCGTCGCGACCAAGGCCCTGGTCAACCAGAACGACCTCTCCTATGCCTATTCGCCCGGCGTGGCGGCTGCGTGCGAGGAAATCGTCGCCGATCCGGCGCAGGCGCGCAGCCTGACCGCGCGCGGCAACCTGATCGGAGTGGTCACGAACGGAACGGCGGTGCTCGGCCTGGGCGCGATCGGTCCGCTCGCGGCCAAGCCGGTGATGGAGGGCAAGGCGGTGCTGTTCAAGAAGTTCGCGGGTATCGACGTGTTCGATATCGAGGTGAGCGAACGGGACCCGGACCGGCTGGTGGAGATCGTCGCCGCGCTCGAGCCGACCTTCGGCGGCATCAACCTCGAGGACATCAAGGCTCCGGACTGCTTCATCGTCGAGCGCAAGCTGCGCGCACGGATGAAGATCCCGGTCTTCCACGACGACCAGCATGGAACCTCGATCGTGGTGGGCGCGGCTGTGCTCAATGCGCTGAAGGTGGTCGGCAAGCGCGCCGGGGACGTCAAGCTGGTGTGCTCGGGCGCCGGCGCGGCGGCGCTTACCTGTCTGGACATGCTGGTGCGGGTGGGCGTGCGCGTCGAGAACATCTGGGTCGCCGACATCAAGGGCGTGGTCTGGAAGGGTCGCGTCGAGGAGATGGATCCGCTCAAAGAGCGCTTCGCGCAGGACACCGCGGCGCGCAAACTCGCCGACATCATCCCGGACGCGGACGTGTTCCTCGGACTTTCGGCCGGCGGGGTGCTCAAGAAGGAGATGGTGGCAAAGATGGCGAAGCGTCCGGTCATCTTCGCGCTGGCCAATCCGGTGCCCGAGATCATGCCGGAGGAAGTGCGCGAGGTGCGCGATGACGCGATCGTCGCGACCGGCCGATCGGACTATCCGAACCAGGTGAACAACGTACTCTGTTTCCCGTTCATCTTCCGCGGGGCGCTCGACGTGGGTGCCACCGCCATCACCGAGGAGATGAAGCTCGCCGCCGTGCACGCGCTCGCCCAGCTCGCCGAGGCCGAACAGTCCGACGTGGTGGCCGCCGCCTACGGCATGGAGCCCGAGAGCTTCGGGCCGGAGTATCTCATCCCCAAACCCTTCGACCCGCGGCTCATCTGCGCGGTGGCGCCGGCGGTGGCGAAGGCGGCGATCGAATCGGGTGTGGCCACGCGCCCGATCGCCGACTGGGACGCGTACCGGGCCCAGCTCACAGCCTTCGTCTGGCATTCCGGCCTCATCATGAAGCCGATCTTCAGCGCCGCCAAGGCCGCGCCCAGGCGGGTGCTGCTGTGCGAGGGCGAGGACGAGCGCGTGCTGCGCGCCACCCAGAACATCGTCGACGAGGGGCTCGCCTTCCCGATCCTGATCGGCCGGCCGGAGGCCATCGACAAGCGCATCGAACGCTTCGGACTGCGCATCCGCGCGGGGATCGACTTCGATCTGGTCAATCAGGACTCCGACCCGCGCTATCGCGAGTTGTGGTCGCACTACCACGCGCTGATGGAGCGCAAGGGCGTGTCGGTCGACTACGCCAAGCGCGAAGTCCAGCGGCGCGCGACCCTGATCGGCTCCCTGCTGCTCCGGCTCGGGCATGCGGACGGGATGATCTGCGGCACCTACGGCGCGTTCGGCGGCCATCTGCGCCACGTGCGCAACGTGATCGGCCTGTTGCCGGGGGTAAAGGAGTTCGCCGCGATGAACTGTCTGGTGCTGCCGGGGCGTACCGTGTTCATCTGCGACACCTACGTCAACTACGATCCGGATGCCGAGAGGATCGCCCAGACGACGCTGGTCGCGGCCGCGGAAGTCGAACGCTTCGGTTTCCAGCCCAAGGTCGCGCTGCTGTCGCATTCGAGCTTCGGCACCGACGACACGCCAAGCGCCGTGAAGATGCGCAGGGCGCTCGAACTCGTGCGCGAGCGGGCGCCGGGGCTCGAGGTCGAGGGCGAGATGCATGGCGACGCGGCGCTCGACGAGGAGGTGCGGCGGGTGATCTTTCCGAACTCCCGCCTCGAGGGCCAGGCCAACCTGCTGGTGATGCCCAGCCTGGATGCCGCCAACATCGCGTTCAATCTCCTGAAGACCGCGGCAGGGGACAACATCACGGTCGGTCCGATCCTGCTCGGCGCCGCCAAGCCGGTGCACATCCTCACCCCGACGGCGACCGTGCGCCGGATCGTGAACATGACCGCGCTCGCCGTCGTGGAGGCGGCCAAGGGCCAGGCGTGAGCGCGCCGCGCTAGTATTGCCATATGAACAGGGAGCAGGGGAGCGAGATCGGGGACGGCGGCACGGCGCTCTGCGCTGCCTCTGTCCCCTGTCCCCCGACCCCTCTCCCCCGTCCCCTGACCGCGGTCGTGCTGACCGGAGGCGGCGCGCGTGCCGCCTACCAGGTCGGGGTGCTGCGCGCGATCCGCGATCTGCTGCCCGATCCGCGCCGGAATCCCTTCCCGATCATCTGCGGCACCTCGGCCGGTGCCGTCAACGCGGCGAGCCTCGCGGCGTTCGCGGAGGATTTCGGCCGGGCCGTCGATGCCATCCACGAGGTCTGGGCGAACTTCCACGTCAACCACGTGTATCGCGCCGATGCGCTCGGCGTGGCGCTCTCCGGCGGGCGGTGGCTGGCGCTGCTGATGTTCGGCTGGTTCCTGCGGCAGAACCCGCGCTCGGTGTTCGACAACACGCCACTGCGCCGATTGCTGGAGCGCACGCTCGATTTCGCCGGGATCGAACGGGCGATCGGGCAGGGTGCCCTGTATGCCGTCTCGATCACCGCCACCGGTTATCTGACCGGCCAGTCGATCACCTTCTTCCAGGGCGCGCCCGACATCCAGCCGTGGAGCCGCACGCAACGGCACGCCGCCCGCACGCGGCTCAGCGTTGACCATCTGCTCGCCTCCTCGGCGATCCCGTTCATCTTTCCGGCGACCCGGATTCATCGCGAGTTCTTCGGCGACGGCTCGATGCGGCAGCTCGCTCCGATTTCGCCCGCGATCCATCTCGGCGCCGGCCGCATCCTGGTGATCGGTTCCGGCTTCCTCGGCGAGGACAAGATCCGCGCGCGCGCCGAAACCTATCCGTCCTTTGCCCAGATCGCAGGCCATGCGCTCGCCAGCATCTTCCTCGACGGCCTGGCCGTGGATCTCGAACGCATCCGCCGCATCAACCAGATGCTCGATCGCCTGCCGGACGGAGTGGCGGACAAGGCCGCGCTCGGCCTGCGCCCGATCGAGACGCTGGTGATCGCCCCCAGCCAGCGCATCGAGCTGATCGCCGCGCAGCATGTCGGCGCCCTCCCCGGGCCGGTGCGCAGGCTCCTCGGCGGCCTCGGGGGCACGGCCCAAACCGGCGCGATGCTGGCGAGTTATCTGCTGTTCGAAATCCCGTTCACCCGCGCGCTGATCGAACTCGGGTATGCCGACGCGATGGCGCGCCGCGAGGATCTGGTGGCCTTCCTGGCCGTCGACGCATCCCACGGCTGCGATCCTGGATGAAGAGCCGGTTCCATCCCTTCTCTTGATCATTCGTGCGGGCGTGCTTAGACTACGCCGGGTTCGAAAGGGAGGGACGATGGGAAAGCTGCTCAGGTCCGCGGCGCTCGCTGCGGCGGCGATCATGGCGATGGCATTCTCGACGATTCCGGCTGCCCAGGCTGCCAAGGAAAGCCGCGCGAGCGCGAAGAAACACCAGAGCGCCAGGAAGAAAGCGCCTGCACGCAAGCCGGCGGCACGTCCTGCGGTGCGGCGGCACCGGCCCGCGCAGGCAGCGGCGGGCGACCCGATGGTGCGCTCGGCTTCGGTGCTGGTGGCCGATCAGTCCTCGGGCGAGGTGCTGTTCGAGAAGAATCCGGATGCGGTGCTGCCGATCGCCTCGATCACCAAGCTGATGACGGCGATGGTCGTGCTCGATGCGGGGCTCGATTCCCGCGAGCCGCTCGCCGTCACCGAAGAGGATGTCGATACCCTGCGCGGGAGCGGCTCGCGGCTCGCGGTCGGGACCGTGCTCCCGCGCGCCGAGCTGCTCCGGCTGGCGCTGATGTCCTCGGAGAATCGCGCGGCGCATGCGCTGTCCCGCCACTATCCCGGCGGAACGGCGGCATTCGTCGCGGCGATGAACCGCAAGGCCGCCGCGATCGGGCTCACCGATACGCGGTTTTCCGATCCGACCGGCCTGGCGGCATCCAATGTATCGAGTGCGCGCGATCTCGTGGAGATGGTGGGAGCGGCGGCACGCTACCCGGCGGTGCGCGAGTTCACGACGACCGCGAGCTACACGGTCGAACTCAACGGACGCGTTCGCGAGTTCCGCAATACCAACGTGCTGGTGCGCAACTCGGACTGGGAGATCAGGGTCTCCAAGACCGGCTACATCAACGAGGCGGGCCGCTGCCTGGTGATGCTGGCTCAACTGGCGGGCCGGCCGGTGATCATCGTGCTGCTTGATTCCTGGGGCAAGTTCACCCGCATCGGCGACGCGAACCGCATCCGGCGCTGGGTGGAGAATGCTCAGCCCGCGAGCCGCGCGGGCTGAGCCGCGGGCCTCAGGCTTTGCGGCGCGCGACGTAGCCGATCGCCTGCGAGATCTCGTTGGCCGCGGTGCGCACGAGCGGTGCCCAGTCGGGGGTAAAGCGCTCCGCCGGCGCGGACAGCGAGATTCCGGCGACGAGCTGGCCCTCGTCGTCGCGTACTCCCGCGGCGACGCAGCGCAGCCCCATCTCCGCTTCCTCGTCGTCGAAGGCGACCCCGTGACGGCGCACGCGCTCCAGCTCGCGTTCGAGCGCGGGCAGGGCGGTGAGCGAGTGGGGCGTAAAACCCGGCAGGCCGGTGCGCGCTGCGTATTCGCGAACCTTCTCCCTTCCGTCCTCGACCAGGAACAGCTTTCCGACGGCGGTCGTGTGCAGCGGCGCGCGCGCCCCCACCAGGTGCACCACCCGCACCGAGGACTGCCCGCTGGAGGTGCGCTCCACATAGACGATGTCATCACCCTGGCGAACGCCCAGGTTCACGCTCTCCCCCACGGCGCGGTGCAGGTTCTGCATGCGCGGCATGGCGGCGTCGCGGATGTTGATGCGCGACTTGACCAGATTGCCCAGTTCCAGCAGCCGGATGCCGAGCCGGTAGGCGCCGGGCTCGTCGCGTTCGGCGAAGCCGCTCGCGCTCATCGCCGAGAGGATGCGGTGCGCGGTCGAAGGGTGCAGGCCGGTTTCCTGGGCGAGGTTCTTGAGGCTCACCGGCTCGTGATAGTAGGACAGGACATCGAGCAGCTTCATCATGCGGTCGATGACCTGGATCGGGGCCTTGCGCTGCGTCACGTCGGATGCGGTGATGTTTTCGCGATGCGAAATACTATAGCATGTGCGCCGTGGCGCCCCGCCGGGGGCAATGATCGGAGTGTGCAACGGTGAGAGTTCGCTCGATGGATTTCAAGGCACGCGCGCAGGCGAGCCTCGCCGACGCCGGGCTCCAGTCCAAGCTCGCCTCGATCAAGGGCAAGTTCGTCGACATGCGCGCGGCGGCGGTGCGCGAGCTGCCGAACTTCGAGGCCATGCGCGAGGCGGGAAGCGGCGTCCGCGACGCCGTGCTCGGCGATCTCGATGTGTGGCTCGAGGAATTCGAGCGCAACGCGACCGCACGCGGCGCGACCGTGCTCTGGGCACGCGACGGGGCCGAGATCTGCCGCCACGTCATCGAGATCGCGCGGCGCCACGGCGTGACCAAGGCGACGAAATCCAAGTCCATGCTCTCCGAGGAGGCCGATCTCAACGCGGCGCTGACCGCGGCCGGGATCCAGCCGGTGGAGACCGATCTGGGCGAGTACATCCTGCAGATCAACGACAACGAGGCGCCGTCGCACATCATCGCGCCGGTCATGCACAAGACCAAGGACGAGGTCTCGGATCTGTTCGCGCGCGTCCACCAGCGTCCGCGCAAGACCGAGATCACCGAGATGGCGCGCGAGGCGCGCGAGATGCTTCGCGCGCATTTCGTGAGTGCGCAGATGGGAATTTCGGGTGGCAACTTCCTGATCGCGGAGACCGGATCGGCAGCCCTGGTCACCAACGAGGGCAACGGCCGCATGGTCACCACGCTGCCCAGGGTGCATGTCGTCATCACCGGCATCGAGAAGGTGATCCCGACGCTCGAGGACCTCTGCCTGCTGCTGAGGCTGCTGACGCGTTCGGCGACCGGGCAGACGATCTCCAATTACGTCTCGGTGCTCACCGGCGCACGCGCGGCCGGCGAGCTCGACGGCCCCGAGCACACCTATTTCATCCTGGTCGACAACGGCCGGGCCGGACTGGTGGGGACCGACTTCGCGCTGATGCTGCGCTGCATACGCTGCGGGGCGTGCATGAACCACTGTCCGGTCTATCAGGCGGTGGGCGGACACGCCTACGGCTGGGTCTATCCCGGTCCGATGGGCTCGGTGCTCACGCCGCTGTTCGTCGGCATCGAGAAGGCGCTCGATCTGCCCTATGCCAACACGCTGTGCAACCAGTGCGGCGTCGTCTGTCCGGTGAAGATCCCGCTGCCCGAGCTGCTGCGCAAGCTGCGCGAGCGCGAGGTCGAGCGCAGGCTGCGGCCGCTCGCCGAGCGTCTGGCGCTGAAACTTTGGGCGTGGGTCGCCGCCCGCCCTGCGCTGTATGCGGCGGGAACGAAGCTCGCGGTGCGCTATCTGCGCTGGCTCGCGCGCGGCCGGACGACGATCCCGGTGCTCGCCGCCGTTCCCGCGTGGACCGAGGGACGGGATTTTCCGGCTCCGGAGGGACGCACCTTCCGCGAGCTCTACGCCGAAGGCAGGTCCTGAGGCCTTGGCGCTCGCCGCCGCCCCTCGAGGCAATGACCATGAATGCGCGTGAAGACATCCTCGGGCGGATCGCCGCCCGCCTGAACCGCAGCCCGGAGAACGCGGCCCGCGCGCGCGAGCGGATTCGCGAGTGGATCGATGCCCGCCGTGCGGGGCCGCGCCCGGAGGTCGGGGACGATCTCGCCGCAAATTTCGTGCGGCGTGCCTGCGCGCTTTCGAGCACGGTCGAAACCGTGGGCAGGCTGGACGAGGTGCCGCCGGCCGTTGCGCGTTATCTCGCCGGGATTGCGGTGGCGCCGGCCGCGGTGTGCACGCCGCAAGTCGCGGAGCTTGCCTGGGCCGGGGCAGGCGTCCGGGTGGAGGCGCGAGCCGCGCGCGACGAGGACCTCGTGGGCATCACCGGCTGCTTCTGCGCCATCGCCGATACCGGCACGCTGATGCTGTGCTCGTCTCGCGCATCGCCGGCAGCCGTGAGCCTGCTGCCGGAGACCCATGTCGCGATCGTGCCGGTCTCGCACATCGTGCCGTTCATGGAAGAGGCCTGGGCGCTGGTGCGGCGCGAGCTGGGAGCGCTGCCGCGCGCGGTGAACTTCGTCTCCGGGCCTTCGCGCACCGGCGACATCGAGCAGACCATCGTGCTCGGCGCCCACGGGCCGTACCGGGTACACATCGTGCTGGTGCGGGAAGTCTGAGGCGCAGGAGGTGCGTATGGCGAAATGGCTGATGGCCGCCCTGGCGCTGGCGGCGCTTGCCGGACCACCGGTGGCGGCGCAGGAAACCGGATCGCATGCGCACGACATTCCGTCGTGGTTTGCCGAGACCTTCCTCGATTTCCGCGACGACCTGCGCGATGCCACGAAACAGGGCAGGCGGCTGATGCTCTATTTCGGCCAGGACGGCTGCCCGTACTGCAGGGCGCTGATGCAGACCAACTTCAGCCAGAAGGCGATTGCCGACAAGACCCGCCGCCACTTCGTCGCGATCGCGCTCGACCTGTGGGGCGACCGCGAGGTGACCTGGATCGATGGCGCGAAGATGTCGGAGAAGGAACTCGCCCGCCGCATGAAGGTGCAGTTCACGCCCACGGTGCTTTTCCTGGACGAGAAGGGCGAGGCGGTGGCGCGGCTCAACGGCTACTATCCGCCGCACCGCTTCGATGCCGTGCTCGATTACGTCGCCGGCCACGGGGAGGCGAAGGAGACGCTCGCCGCCTATCTGTCGCGTGCGGTGAAGGAAACGGCTTCGCCGACCCTGCACGACGAGCCCTTCTTCATGAAGTCGAACGACCTGCGGCGCGGCCGGGGCGCGAAGCCGCTCGCGGTGCTGTTCGAGACGCCGCACTGCGCCGGTTGCGACGAGCTGCACCGCGAAGGATTCCGGCGGCCCGAGGTGAGGGCCGTGCTGGAGCGCTTCGATGTCGCCCGCCACACGCTCTCGGGGCGCGCGCAGATCACCACGCCCGAGGGCAGGGTCATGCGCGCAGGCGAGTGGGCGCGCGAACTCAAGATCGTCTATACACCGAGCGTGGTGTTCTTCTCTCCGGAAGGCAGGGAAGTGTTCCGCATCGAAGCCTATCTGCGGCCCTTCCACTTCGGCTCCTCGTTCGAGTACGTGGCGAGCGGCGCATACCGCAGCGAGCCAAACTTCCAGCGCTTCCTCAGGGCGAAGGCCGCGCGCATGCGCGCGCAGGGGCGAAAGGTCGATCTCTGGAAATAGCGCCGCGTGGAACCGCCCCGTTCCGTCCTGCTCCAACATCCATTGCGGTCTGCGCAGCGCCGAGGATGGCTTTCAGCACCAAGACACCAGGGGCCCCAGGAACATGCAAGAGAAAGCTCGTGTCACCTGGTGACGTGGTTTCCAGGGTGCGTGCTGCGGCTCGCGGACATTCGCGCAGGACGATGAAGCTGATCCGCGTTCTGATCGGCGCATGTGCGGGCCTGCTGTTCGCGACTCAGGCGATGCCGGCGGAGGTGCCGGTCGCACGAATCGAAGGCGCGATCGGGCCGGCATCCGCAGCCTACTTCCTGCGCGCGCTCGAGCAGGCGCGCACGCGGGCTGCGCCGCTGCTGGTGCTCCAGATGGACACGCCGGGAGGACTGGACACGGCCATGCGCGAGATGATCCGCGGCATCCTCGCCTCCCCGGTGCCGGTGGCCGCGTTCGTCGCGCCGAGCGGCGCGCGGGCGGCGAGCGCCGGCACCTACCTGATCTACGCCAGCCATGTCGCGGCGATGGCGCCGGGCACCAACCTGGGCGCGGCCACGCCGGTGCGGATCGGCATGGGCGGAGAGCCCGAGCGGCCCGCCCAGGGGGACGCGAAGGACGGAAAGGGCGGGAAAGCCGGCGGCAGCCCGATGGAGGCCAAGGCGGTCCAGGACGCGGCGGCCTACCTGCGCAGCCTGGCGCAACTGCGCGGCCGCAATGCCGAGTGGGCGGAAGCCGCGGTGCGCAGCGCGGAAAGCCTCAGTGCCGCGGAAGCGCTGGCGAAGAACGTGGTGGATCTCATTGCGGCGGACGTGCCCGAACTGCTCGCGAAGCTCGATGGCCGCAAGGTGAGGATGGGGGAAGGCGAGATCGAGCTCGGGCTCGCGGGCGCGCACCCGGTCGTGGTCGAGCGCAACTGGAAGGAACGCGTGCTCGCGCTGATCTCGGACCCGAACGTCGCGCTGCTGCTGATGATGCTGGGCGTCTATGGCCTGCTGTTCGAGTTTTACTCGCCTGGGATGGCGGTGCCGGGGGTCGTCGGCGGCATCTGCCTGCTGCTCGCAGCCTACGGGCTCGCCCTGCTGCCGATCAACTTCGTCGGAGCGGCGCTGCTCGTGCTGGGCATCGGGCTGATGGTGGCCGAGGCGTTCGCGCCCAGCTTCGGTGTGCTCGGCATCGGCGGCGTCGTCGCCTTCGTCGCCGGGAGTTTCATGCTGCTCGATGCGGACGTTCCGGGCATCGAAGTCTCGGCCGCGCTCGTGGTGCCGCTGGCGATCGTGAGCGCGGCGGCGCTCGGTGGCATCGCCGCGTTCGCCCTGCGGGCGCGCGCGCGGCCGCCCGCCGCCGGGGTCGAGAGTATGCTGGGCGCAGCCGTCGAGGCGATCGAGGACATCGAGCGCGAAGGCATGGTGCATGCGTTCGGCGAGACCTGGCGGGCGCGCACCAGTGCGCCGCTCGCCCGCGGCGCGCGCGCTCGCGTGCGTGCGGTCGAGGGTCTCGTCCTCGTCGTCGATCCGGAGTCCATCGAGAAAGGAGTCTGACCATGTTCTGGGAATTCGGCTGGAGCGGAGCGATCCTGGTGCTCATCGTGCTCACCGTGGCGGGCGTGCGCATCCTGCGCGAGTACGAGCGCGCGGTGGTGTTCCTGCTCGGGCGTTTCTGGAAGGTGAAGGGACCGGGGCTGGTGCTGATCGTGCCCGGCATCCAGCAGATGGTGCGGGTCGATCTGCGCACGGTGGTGATGGACGTGCCGAAGCAGGATGTGATCTCGCGCGACAACGTCTCGGTGAAGGTCAATGCGGTCGTGTATTTCCGCGTCATCGATCCGCAGAAGGCGATCATCCAGGTCGAGAAGTTCTTCGACGCCACCTCGCAGCTCGCCCAGACCACGCTGCGCTCGGTGCTCGGCAAGCACGAACTCGACGAGATGCTGGCCGAGCGCGAGCGGCTCAACATCGACATCCAGCAGAGCCTGGATGCGCAGACCGATGCCTGGGGCATCAAGGTCTCGATGGTCGAGATCAAGCATGTCGACATCGACGAGTCGATGGTGCGGGCGATCGCCCGGCAGGCGGAGGCCGAGCGCGAGCGGCGCGCGAAGATCATCCACGCCGAGGGCGAGCTGCAAGCCTCCGAGAAACTCGCGCAGGCGGCAGAGGCGCTCTCGCACACCCCCCAGGCGATGCAGTTGCGCTACCTGCAGACGCTGACCAACATCGCCGGGGACAAGAGCAACACCATCGTCTTCCCGCTGCCGATGGACTTGCTGGAGCCCCTGCTGCAGGTCGCGAAGAAGGATGCGGGGGGCGCTCGCGGGTGATGGCGCACCGGGCCGCTCCGGTCACGGCGGCCGGCCGGGGGTTTCGGGGTCACGGATTCGCTGAGGTGAGGCGCCGTTCGGGGTGGCCCTCGGGGACCCAGTGCTTTTCCCACCAGGCATCGATCTGAGCGCGCGTCCAGGGCTGATAGACGAGCACGGCATCGAGCGCGCTCGCCACTTCGGCCATGCTTTGCGGCCGCCGGTCCGGGTCTTTCTCCAGGCAGCGCCCGATCAGGGCGTCGAGCTCCACCGGCACGGTGAAGTGCGAGACTTCCGAGGCGAGCGGCGGCACCGTGTGTAGCACCTGGTAGATGAGGTCGTGCTCGGTTTCCGTCTCGAACACGCGCTTGCCGGTGAGCAACCAGAAGCCGACGGCGCCCAGCGCATAGATGTCGCTGCGCGCATCGGCATCGCCGGGATGGCGAATGCGCTCGGGCGACATGTACAGCGGCGTGCCGAGGATGCGCATGGTCCCGGTCAGGTCGCGTGTGTGCTCGCCGGAGATCTGTTTGACCAGTCCGAAATCCAGCACCTTCACCACGTCGCGCTCGCCGTGGATCTCGCACAGCATGATGTTCTGCGGCTTGATGTCGCGATGGACGATGCCGCCGGAATGCGCTTCCCAGAGCGAGGCGCAGGCCTGGCGCAGGATCCAGGCCGTGCGCGAGGGCGGCACCGGGCCGTAGCGCTCGACGAGGTCTCCCAGCGACAGCCCCTCCAGGTATTCCATCGCGTACCAGAACTCGTTGTCCGGGCCGATGCCGTAGTCGTAGATGCGGATGGTGTTGGGATGGCCGAGCGCGCTGGCGAGCTGCACTTCGCGCTGGAAGCGCGCGATCCATTCGTCGGAGCTCGCCTGCGGCTTGAGCACCTTCACCGCCGCGGGCCGCTTGAGCATGCGGTGGCGGGCGAGGTACACATTGCTGATGGCGCCCTCGCCGATTCTCCGGGCGAGCCGGTAGGGCCCGAGCTGGCGCTCCCGGCCGCTGCGCCGGAGCAGCTCCGCCAGCACCTTCGGCGGCAGGAAGCCTGACAGCCACACCGCGGCAATCAGCAGGGCGAGCACGAAAAAGCCGGTTCTCAGATGGGTCAGGGGCGCGTACGCCTCGGCGGCTTCCATTTCGACGCCGATGCCGATGTCGTGATCGCGCAACCAGCGCCAGGCGCCGATGGAATCGCGGCCGAGATGGTTCGGGTAGGGCTCCGGCAGGACTCCCGTACTCGCACCGCCGGCCCGCGCGCCGGTGGCTGCGAGCGCGAGCCGGGTGAACGCCTCCGCGCCGGTCTGCGTCAGGCGCGGCGCCAGCCCGCGGCTGCGCAACTCTTCCGCATGCCGGCTCTCGGACAGCAGCCAGCCATCGGCGTCGAACGCGAATGGTTCCCCCGTCCGGCCGGAACGCGCAGCCTTGAACAGGTCCGAGAAGCCCTTCTCCGCGGCGGAGCCGAGCGCGATCAGGGCAACGATCCTGCCGCCGGCTTCGCGTACCGGCGCGACGATCCAGGTGCGTTTCGGCTGTGCGCCGCCGTGCCGTGGCGGTACGAAGATGGGTCGCCCGGCGAATGCCGGCGCGAGACGGGCGAGGAACTCCTGCGGGACGCCCTGCCCGATCTCCGGGACGTCGCTGGAGGCCAGGAGTGCGCCCCGCGCATCCAGCACTCGCGCCGAAGTCATGCCGATCGCGCCGGCGGTCTCGATGAGTCTCGCGATGATGCGCTCGGCCTCGCCCCGGCCGGACGCGCCGGCGGCAAGGCTGGCGATGGCCGTGCGCAATTGCGGATCGGCGGCCAGTTGCCCGGCCTCGTGGCGCCCCTCGGCGATCCAGCGCTCGATCGCCTCGACCTGGGTGTCGAGCAGGCTCTTCAGGCTGGCCGAGCGGGTCTCGCGCAGCGACTCGCCGACGCCGCGATAGGTCCACAAGCCGACGCCGAGCACGGCTGCAAGCAGCGCGAGTAGGGCGATGCGCGCCCGGTCGAGACGGGGATTCACGAGGCCGAGTCTAACCGCAGCGGCTTCGCGCTGGCGCACGGAGGTACTACACCCCGCTCGTCGGTCGCGGGGCACGTTTCGTGCGCGCTCATGCCGTGCGGTAGAGCAGGCCCCGTCGCACCAGCAGCTTCTCCGCCTCCACCGCGAAGAACACGACGCTCGACAGGACCAGGCAGATCGCGAGTTCGCGCGCGCTGAGCGGCGCGGTCTTGAACACCGGGTTGAGCGCCGGGACGTAGATCGTCGCCATCTGGAGGACGAAGGTGAGCACGAGGGAAGCGGTGAGCGGGCGGTTCGACCACGGCCCGATGGAGAATACCGAATCGCGCTCGCTGCGCACCGCCAGGCAATGGCCGAGCTGCGAGAGCGTGAGCACGGTGAAGACCATGGTCTGCCAGTGCGCCGTGCCACTGCCCCAGGCCCAGGCCTGAAGCGCGAGGCAGACCGCGCCCATGGTGAGTCCCACCCAGACCATGTGCTGCCACATGCCGCCGGCGAAGATGCTCTCGCCGGGCGCGCGCGGCGGCCGCCGCATGATGTCGTGCTCGGCGCGCTCGCTGGCCAGAGCCAGCCCGGGCAGTCCGTCGGTGAGCAGATTGACCCACAGGATGTGGATCGGGGCGAGCGGGATCGGCAGTCCCAGGAACGGGGCGAGGAACAGCGTCCAGATCTCGCCCGAATTTCCGGTCATGACGTAGCGGATGAACTTGCGGATGTTGTCGAAGATGCGCCGGCCTTCGCGCACCGCGTGCACGAGGGTGGCGAAGTTGTCGTCGAGCAGTACCATGTGGGCGGCCTCGCGCGCGACGTCGGTGCCGCCTTTCCCCATCGCCACGCCGATGTCGGCGCGCCTGAGCGCAGGCGCGTCGTTCACCCCGTCCCCGGTCATGGCGACGGACTCGCCGGCCGCCTGGAGCGCGGTCACGATGCGGATCTTCTGCTCGGGATCGACGCGCGCGTAGGCGCGCACCTCGCGCACGCGGCTCGCCAGCGTGGGCGCGTCCAGCCGCGCGAGCTGCGCGCCGGTCATCACCTCGCCGTGGTCCTCGATGATGCCCAGCCGGCGTGCGATCGCCCGCGCGGTGGCCGGGTGGTCTCCGGTGATCATCACCGGCACGATCCCGGCCGCCCTGCATTCGGCCACCGCTGCGGCCGCTTCCGGGCGCGGCGGGTCCATCAGTCCGACCAGGCCGAGCAGCACCAGTCCCCGTTCGGCTTCCTCCGGTTCGGCCGGAACGGCTTCGAACTCGCGGAACGCGATCGCCAGCACCCGCAGCCCCGCGGCCGCGAGCCGGTCGGCCTGCCGCAGCCACTCCTGCGCGTCGAGCGGAGCGGGGCCGGCCGCGGTGTGCAGCCAGGCGGCTGCGGGCAGCACCGCCTCGGGTGCCCCCTTGACGTAGGCGAGGATGCGATCGCCTTCGCGATGCAGGGTGCTCATGCGCTTGCGTCCGGAATCGAAGGCAAGCTCCGCCACCCGCGGCCGGCTCGCTTCCAGCACCGCCTGGTCCGCGCCGTGGTCGCGGGCGGCTTCGAGGAGCGCGACCTCGGTCGGATCGCCGAGCGCCTGCCCGGCCCTCAGGCGGGCGTCGTTGCACAGCGCGAGCGCCTCGAAGAACGAGCGCCAGGGCTCCCGGGCGGGATCCTCCGGCGCCTCGGCTCCGCACACGCGGAAGGCTTCGGCGCGCATGCGGTTCTCGGTCAGCGTCCCGGTCTTGTCGGTGCAGATGAAGGTGATCGAGCCCAGCGTCTCCACCGCGAACAGCCGCCGGACGATCGCGTTCTGGCGCACCATGCGGTAGGCGCCCAGCGCGAGCGCGATGGTCACCACCGCGGGCAGGGCTTCGGGGATCGCCGCCACCGCCAGGCTCACCGCGGTGAGGAACATCAGCACCGGCGCTTCGCCGCGCGCCAGCCCCGCGACGAACACGATCGCGCAGATGGCGAGCACCGCCCACGCCAGCCGGTTGCCGAAGCGCGCGAGCCGCTTCTGCAACGGCGTCTTCGTTTCCTCCGCGCCCGCGAGCAGCCGCGCGATGCGGCCCAGCTCGGTGGCCGGCCCCGTCGCCACGACCACGCCTACCGCGCGTCCGTTGGCGACCAGCGTGCCCCGGTAGGCCATGCTGGTGCGATCCGCCAGCGGCACGCCGGCGCCCTCGACCGCGACCGGCGATTTCTCGACCGGATGGGATTCGCCGGTGAGCGCCGCTTCCGCGCAGCGCAGTTGTGCCGCCTCGATCAGGCGCAGGTCGGCCGGCACCACGTTGCCGGCTTCCAGCAGCACGATGTCGCCCGGCACCAGCGCCTGCGTGGCGATGGTCGACTCACGCCCGTCGCGGCGCACGCGTGCGAGCGGCGCAGCCATCTTCTTCAGCGCCTCCATCGCCCGTCCGGCGCGGTATTCCTGCACGAAGCCGATCACCGCGTTCAGCACCACGATCACCACGATGGCCAGGGTGTCGGCGGCCTCGCCGATCAGACCGGAGACGATCGCGGCGGCGATCAGCACCAGGATCATGAAGTCCGCGAACTGATCCAGCAGCATGCGCCAGGGGCGGCGGCGCCGGGCCTCGGGCAGCGCGTTGGGCCCGTGCGCGGCGAGCCGGCGCGCCGCTTCGGTCTCCGACAGGCCGGCGCGCGCATCCACGCCGAGCCTCGCCAGCGCCTGCTCCATGCCAAGCGCGTGCCAGTCCGGCGCGCCTGCTCTGTCAGGCGCCGTAGCGGAAGAGGACGTAGGCATTGACGGCGTACAGGCCGAGCAGGAACACGCTGATCCAGCTCACGGTCCCGGCCACGCGGCCGGCAGGGCGGTATAAGAGTCCCACGATGGCGGCTCCGGTCATGATGACGGCGGTCAGCGCCGAGACGGCGTGCACGGGCGTCACATGCGCGAGGATCGGTCCTCCGTCATAGAGAGCATCGTCCACGGCCACGATCAGCAGGTTGAACAGGTTGCTTCCGAGCAGGTTCGCCACCGCCATGTCGAGCGCGCCGATGCGCACCGCCGCCACGGTCACCGCGAGCTCCGGGGCGGAGGTCGCCGCCGCCACGAACAGCGTGCCGACGAAGGATGCGTGCCACCCCATCGTCACCGCGATGTCCTCGCCGATGAAGGGCAGCCAGATGCCTGCGGCGACCACCACCGCGGCGGCGATGGCGTAGCCGGCGAGCGCCCTGCGCAGCGTGAGGTCCGCGTAGCGTTCGGCTGCCGCTTCCACGAACCGCGCCATCTCGCGTCGCTCGTACGCATAGATCATTCGCATGGCGAGCAGGTAGAGCGCGACGATGAGCGGCGTGTAGGCACCGACGCGCCCGATGGACGGTACCGCGCCCTCGCGCGCGAGCAGCAGGAAAAGACCCGCGAGCCCGATCATCACCACGCCGAAGGCCGCCGACAGGATGTGGCCATGACCGGCGCGGGTGTAGAGCGGAGCCTCGCGGTGCAGGAAGTCGACGACGACCAGAATGGCGAGGTTGAACACGCAGCTCCCGAGCACGTCGCCGATGGCGATTTCGGGCGCGTTCGCCACCGTGACCGCCGAGAGGCCCGTCATCAGCTCGGGCAGCGAGGTCACGGTGGCGAGCAGGACCAGCCCGATCCAGTTGCCGCCCAGACCGGTCTTCTCCGCGATGACGTCGCCATAGCGCGAGAGGCGTGTGCCGCCCCACGCGATGGCGGCCACGCAGGCGATGAATTTCAGCCAGATCATCGGCCCAGTCAGGCCGCGGTGATGGGAAGACTCGCCAGCGTGACCGGCACCCCGAAGCGCGCGTGGGTGCGCCAGTCGATGCGGATGCCTCGGCGCGCCGCCGCATCCACCACGATGATGTTGGCGATGCTGCCCACGATCACCAGGTTGCCGGCGAGCGCCATCACCTCGCGCGGCAGCGGCGCGAGCAGGAACGCGGCAATCAGAACCGCGGCCATCAGCGCAGCGAGCAGCAGCGGGGCCGGAAGCGGCAGTCCGGCCATGCGCCGCGTGACCCAGGTGTAGAAACCGCCCAGGCGCATCTGCGCCGAGATCACCATCATGATGCACAGCCTTTCCTCGGTGCGGGAGTGCGTGGGATTATCCCTCGTTGGATCCCTGGCGGACGCCGCGCCGCCGGCGGCTGTGGCCCGACGCGGTGGTATGCGCGCCGCTGGTTCCGTATCGCGCCGCCCGCCCGGCATTTCGAGGCCAGCCGGGTGCCGGAGGAAGCGCCGCACTTCCTGCCGGAGAGAGGCAAGAGCGTCATCGCGGCTTGACTGCGCCCGCGAATCGCCGCGCCGGAATGTTGCATCGCAAGGCGGGTTCATTGGTGTGGTTCGCTCATGGCTTGCCCACGGGCGCAAAAAACGGCTAGTATTTGACGTGTCCGGAGATGCGCATCGGCCTGCACCGCCTCGGATGACAACAAGCCTGGATCGGCCGGTCAACACGAGAGGAGAAAATGTCATGCAAGAGCAGAATGTCCCCGATTCCACGCAGACCAACGTATCGGTGCAGCCGCGGGTGGCACGGCGCAAGTTCCTGAAGGGCGCTGCCGCCGGCGCGACGGGCGCCGCGATCGCCGGTTTCCCGATGATTTCGGTGGCCCAGTCGCCGGTGGTGCTGAAGATGCAGGGCGCCTGGGGTGCCAAGGACATCTTCAACGAGATGGCCGAGGAGTACGTCAAGCGGGTCAACGAGATGTCGGGCGGACGGCTGCGCATCGATTACCTCGTCGCCGGCGCCGTGGTGAAACCGTTCGAAGTGACGGATGCGGTGAGCAAGGGCGTGCTGGATGCGGGCCATTCGGTGCCGGTGTACTGGTACGGCAAGAGCAAGGTCGCCTCGCTGTTCGGCTCCGGCCCGGTCACGGGTTGTGATGCACACCAGACGCTCGCGTGGATCTACCGTGGAGGCGGCCTGGCGCTGTACAACGAACTGCTGGGCAAGATCGGGCTGGACGTGGTGGGTTTTTTCGCCATGCCGATGCCGACCCAGCCCCTGGGCTGGTTCAAGAAACCGATCAAGGATGCTTCCGGGCTTAAGGGTCTGAAGTACCGCACCGTGGGGCTGGCGGCCGACCTGATGCAGGAGATGGGCGTCAAGGTGACGCAACTGCCGGGTGGCGAGATCGTGCCGGCGATGGAGCGGGGCGTGATCGACGCCTTCGAATACAACAATCCGACCTCCGACATGCGCTTCGGTGCGCAGGACGTCGCGAAGAACTACATGATGGGCAGCTACCACCAGGCGATGGAATTCTTCGAGATCCTGTTCAACAAGAAGAAGTACAACGCCCTGCCCAAGGACCTGCAGGCGATCCTGCGCTATGCTGCCGAGGCCGCGACGGCGGCCAACTACTGGACGGCGATGGACAACTACTCGGCCGACTTGCAGACCCTGATCACCAAGCACAAGGTCAATGTCATCCGTACTCCGAAATCGATCTTCAATACGGAAATCAAGGCCTGGGACGTGATCACCAAGCGCCTGTCCGACGCGGATCCGTTCTTCAAGAAGGTCGTGGAATCCCAGCGCGCATGGGCGAAGCGCGTCGCCTACTATCACTTCCTCAACGAAGCCGATTACCGGCTCGCCTACGAGCACGTCTTCAAAACGAAGCTACCGGTCTGATGCGCGCTGCGCAGTGAGCGTTCGGAGGGGGTGACGGCAACGCCACCCCCGTTTCTTTAGGCGATTCCGGTGAGCCCCGATGATCAATCGCTTCGTCTACGCCATCGATCAGTTGAGCAGGTCGGTGGGCCATGCGTTCGCGTGGTGCATCATCATCCTCACGTTCGGCACCTCGTACGAGGTGTTCATGCGCTATGTCCTGAACGACCCGACCGCCTGGGCGTTCGACCTGAGCTACCTCATGTACGGCGCGCTGTTTTTCATGGGCGGGGCCTATACGCTGTCGCGCGACGCGCACGTGCGCGGGGACGTGTTTTACCGCCTGTGGGCCCCGCGCACCCAGGCGTGGCTCGAGGTCGTCCTGTACATCCTGTTCTTCTTCCCCGGCGTGGTCTCGCTCATGATCGCCGGAGGGCCTTACGCCTACGATTCGTTCCGCATCCGCGAGGCGAGCGTCAACAGCCCGATCGGGGTGCCGGTGTGGCCGCTCAAGATGCTGCTGCCGGTGGCGGGGCTGCTGCTGACCCTGCAGGGCATCGCCGAGATTCTGCGCTGCGTGCTGTGCATCCGCAACGGCCGCTGGCCGCAGCGCCTGCATGACGTGGAAGAGATGGAAATCGCGTTGATGCGCGAGAAGGAAGAACTCGCCAAGGGCGAAGCGGCAGCGCCGGCAGGGGGTGCAGGATGACCAATCCGCAGATTGCCCTGATGATGCTGGGGCTGTTCGTCTTCGTCATCATGCTGGGATTCCCCATCGCCTTCACGCTCATGGCCATGGGGGTCGGCTTCGGCTTCTATGCCTACTATCAGGCCGGCGAGACCTTCTTCGATAACCGCGTGTTCTATCTCTTCTCGCAGAACACGTTCAGCATCATGAGCAACGATGTGCTGGTGGCCGTTCCGCTGTTTCTGTTCATGGGCTACGTGATCGAGCGCTCCAATATCCTGGAGAAGCTGTTCCAGAGCCTGCAGATCGCCTTGCGCGCGGTTCCCGGCTCCATGGCGGTGGCGGCGCTGGTGACCTGTGCGCTGTTCGCCACCGCCACCGGCATCGTCGGCGCGGTCGTCACCCTGATGGGGCTGCTCGCTTACCCCGCGATGCTGAAGGCGAACTACGACCAGAGGGTCTCGGCGGGGGTGATCTGCGCCGGCGGCACACTGGGCATCCTGATCCCGCCCTCCATCATGCTCATCGTGTATGGGGCGACCTCCGCCGTCTCGGTGGTGAAGCTGTATGCCGCCGCGATCGTGCCGGGCTTCCTGCTCGCGGGCCTGTACGTGGTCTACGTGATGGGAAGTGCCGTCTTGAATCCGCGCCTGATGCCCAGGCTGCCCAGGGAAGAGACCAACCTCCCGTGGACCAAGGTGGCCGTCATGCTGTTGCAGGCCTTCTTTCCCCTGGCGGTGCTGATCCTGGCGGTGCTGGGCGCGATCCTGTTCGGTCTCGCGACTCCCACCGAGGCGGCGGCGCTTGGCGCGATGGGCTCGATGGTTCTCGCCGCCGGCTACCGGGCGCTCACCTGGGAGCGGCTGAAAGAGGCCGTGTTCCTGACCGCGCGCACCTCGGCAATGGTCTGCTACCTGTTCGTCGGCTCATGGACCTTCTCCTCGATTTTTTCCTATCTGGGCGGCGAAGGACTGATCAAGGAGTTCGTGCTCGGCCTCGACCTGAACACGGTCACCTTCCTGCTCCTGTCCCAGCTCATCATCTTCATTCTCGGCTGGCCGCTCGAGTGGAGCGAGATCATCATCATCTTCGTTCCCATCTTCCTGCCGTTGCTGCCGCACTTCGGCGTCGATCCGATGTACTTCGGGATCCTGGTGGCGCTGAACCTGCAGACCTCGTTCCTGACCCCGCCCATGGCGATGTCGGCCTATTACCTGAAGGGCATCGCGCCGCCTTACGTGCAGCTCGCCACGATCTTCAGGGGCTGCCTCCCGTTCCTGTCGATGGTGTTCGTCGCGATAATCCTGGTCTACGTCTTCCCGGCACTGATCACCTGGCTGCCGGAACAGCTCTACGGCGCGCAATGAACGCGATGGATCCTGCGCGCGCATGGCAGCTCCCGGCCGCCGAAGCGGGACGGCTGCTCGCTGCCGGGCGGATGAGTGCCGAGGAGTATGTCGCCGCCTGCCTCGGGCGCCTGCGGGAGGAGGAGGAACGCGTCCGGGCGTGGACCTTCGTCGATCCGGAGTTCGCGCTCCAGCAGGCGCGCGAAGCCGACGAACGCCGCAGCCAGGGCCTCCCGACCGGTGCACTGCACGGCATCCCGGTGGGCCTCAAGGACATCATCGACGTGGGTGGCATGCCGACCGAGGACGGCACGGTGCTGCATGCCGGTCGCATTGCGGTGGCGGATTCCGCGGTGGCGCGCGCCTTGCGCGTGGCCGGGGCGGTGATCCCCGGCAAGACCGTCACCACGGAACTGGCGACCTACGCGCCGGGGAAGACCCGCAATCCGCACGACCCGGAACATAGCCCCGGTGGTTCTTCCAGCGGCTCGGCGGCGGCGGTGGCCGCGGGCATGGTTCCGCTGGCGGTGGGGACCCAGACCAACGGCTCGGTGATCCGGCCCGCGGCCTACTGCGGCGTGGTCGGCTTCAAGCCGAGCTTCGGCCTGATCCCGCGCACCGGTATCCTCACGCAATCGCCGCCGCTGGATCAGGTGGGCGTTTTTGCGCGCACGGTGGAGGATGCGGCGCTTCTCGCCGAAGTGCTGATCGGATATGACGAAGGCGATGGCGCGACCACGGCACGTCCGCGGCCGCCGCTGCTGCGGGTGGCGGGCGAAGAGCCGCCGCTGCCGCCGTTGCTCGCCTTCGTGCGCACGCCCATGTGGGGGCGGCTGGAAACCGAGGCGCAGGAGGCGTTCGCCGAACTCGTGGCGCATCTGGGCGAACGCATCGAGCCGTTCACGCTGCCCGATCGGGCGATCGAGGCCCTGGACTGGCATCGCACCATCATGGAGGCGGATCTCGCCGCCTCTTTCGAGCGCGAATACGTCACCGGGCGCGACCGGCTGTCGGCATCGTTGCGGGGCCAAATCGAGCGCGGCCGGGAAGTGCGGGCGGTGGATTACCGCCGCGCGCTCGCGCGCATCCCGATCCTGAACGAAGGCTTCGAGCCGTTGTTCGAAAAGTACGATGCCATTCTGACTCCCGCCACCACCGGCACTGCGCCGCGCGGGCTCGCCTCCACCGGCGATCCTGTATTCTGCACCTTGTGGACGCTGTGCGGGATGCCTGCCGTGAGCCTGCCGCTGCTCGCCGGGGCCGGCGGACTCCCGCTGGGCGTGCAGCTCGTGGGTCGGCGCGGCGACGATGCGCGGCTGCTGCGTACCGCGCGCTGGCTGTGGAATGCGGTGTCCGGAAGCGGCTCCGGGGCGGGCTGAGGGGAGAAAGCAATGGGTCAGAAGCTGGTGTTCGGAATCCTCGGTATGGCGCTGGTGGTCGTCTTCCTCGGCGCGATCATCATCAAACTGAAGAGCGTTGCGCTGGGCATCGTGATGATGATCGGTGTGGTGATGATGATCTACGACTGGTGGGAATCGCTGCAGGAGAAGGAGTGACGGCCGGGCGCCGACGGCGGCCGGCAGCGATCCGATACGCAGGAGGATGAAAGCGATGAGCAGAGTTTTCGCCGTGCAGTTCCCGATCGGCAGCAGGAATCGGTCATGACCGGGCGCGTCCTGGTGACCCGGCGCGTGTTCCCGGAAGTCACGGAGCTGCTGCGCTGTCACTTCGAGGTCGAGGACAATCCCGAGGATCGCATCCTCGACGCCGAGGGGCTCGCCGCCCGGCTGGCCGACAAGGAAGGGCTGTTCTCCATGGCCACCGACCGGATCGACGCGGCGCTGATCCGGCGAGCGCCGCGGCTGCGCGCGGTGGCCAATTGCGCGGTGGGCTACAACAACATCGATGTGCCCGCGTGCCGCGCGCGCGGCATCATCGTCACCAACACGCCGGGTGTGCTCGACGACACCACCGCGGATCACGCATTCGCGCTGCTGCTCGCCGCCGCGCGGCGGGTCGCGGAGTCCGACCGCTGGGTGCGCGAGGGGCGCTGGAAGGGCTGGGTGTTCGACGACTGGCTGGGCGCAGACGTGCATGGCGCGCGGCTCGGCATCGTCGGCATGGGCCGCATCGGGCAGGCGCTGGCGCGCCGCGCGGCCGGCTTCTCGATGCGGGTGTCGTATCACAACCGCAACCGGCTGCCGGAGGCGGTCGAGACGGCCTGCAGCGCACGCTACGCCGGACAGGACGAGCTCCTGCGCGAGTCGGATTTCGTCGTCCTGACGGTGCCCTACACGCCCGAGACGCACCACCTCATCGGCGCAAAGGAACTCGCGCAGATGAAGCCCGGCGCGATCCTGGTGAACATCGCACGCGGCGGCGTCGTCGACGACCGCGCGCTGATCGAGGCGCTGCGCTCCGGGCGGATCGCGGCGGCCGGGCTCGACGTGTTCGAACACGAACCGAAGCTCGACGCCGACTTCCTGCGGCTTCCCAGCGCGGTGCTCACTCCGCACATCGGCTCGGCCACGCGAGCGACGCGGATGAAGATGGCGATGCTCGCCGCCGAGAATCTGATCGCGGCACTCTCGACCGGGGCGCCGCCCAATCCGGTGTGAGTACCGCGGTGGCGAGCGAGGCGACGGTGGCTCCCGGCGCCGACGGGATCATCCTGTTCGCCCATGGGGCGCGCAATCCGGACTGGGCGCGTCCGCTCGAGGCGATCCGGGAGGCGATGCTCGAGCAGCATCCCGCAGCGGAAGTAGCGCTCGCGTTCCTGGAGTTCATTCCGCCGAACCTGCCGGAGGCGATCGACCGGATGGTCGCGCGCCGGCTCGGCCGGATCGTGATCGTGCCGGTCTTCATGGCACACAGCGGCCACACGAAGCGCGACCTGCCGGCGCTGCTCGAGGCAGCGCGCAGCCGTCATCCTGGCCTCGACATCCGCGTCGCGACCCCGATCGGCGAGGCGCGCGAGGTGGTCGCCGCGATCGCCCGTTACGCGCTCGCGTGCGGCGCCGCGGCGCGCTAGGCGCTACTGCGGACACGCCTCGCGGGCGTGGCGGATCTCGTAGGTCTGGAGATGGCAGTAGGCGGCCTTGAGCCAGGGCGCGTCGACGCCGACCACCTCGCTGCGGCGGAGCATGTCCCCGATCACCTGTTCGCACTCGATCCGGGAGCCGCTTTCGAGGTCGCGCAACATGGAGGCCGTCATCGTCGAACCGGGCTTGATCAGGGTGACGAGGGTGCGCTCGCGCCAGGCCTCTTCGATCTTCGCGCCGCGGCGCCGCGCGACCGCGATGCAGGTGTCCAGCGTCTCGGCCATGAACTTCACCCCATCGCGCGTGGCGACGATGTCGCCGATCGCGCCGCGCATCAGACAGGTGATCGCGGCGAGCGTGGCAAGGAAGCAGAACTTCTCCCACAGCTCGCGCTCGATCGCGTCCGAGATACGCAGCGTGAAGCCCGCGCCCCGAAACGCCTCGTCGATCATGCGGATCGCCTGATTCTGGCTCGCCAGGCGGGCGCCGATCGTCATCAAGTGGATGTCGTTGAGATGCAGGATTTCGCCCCTCGGGGTGAGCGTCGCGGCGATGTGGCAGAGGCCACCGAGGACGCGGTCGGCGCCGAAGCGCTCGTCGAGCATCGCGATGTGGCGCAGGCCGTTGAGCAGCGGAATGATCGCGGTGCGCGGTCCGACCGCCGGGGCCATGCTCGCCATCGCGCCGTCGAGATCATAGGCCTTGCAGGTGAGCAGGATCGCGCCGTATTCGGGCTGGAGCTCGGATTCGACCACGGTCCGCGGCTTGATGCGCAGATCCCCGAACGGGCTCCTGACCGAAAGGCCGTCCTGCTCGAGCTGGCGGCGCCGCTCCGGCCGCACCAGGAAAGTCACCTCTGCCCCGGCTGCGGCCAGCCTCGCGCCGAAATAGCCACCCGTCGCACCCGCCCCCAGTACCAGGATCTTCATCGCACCTCCGCATGTTGGCCGCGCCGCAGCCGCACGGCGGCGACGCGCATCCGGGCGGATTATCCCACCGGGGCTTGAAATCCGGGGTCCGGCCCGCACCTGTGCAACGCATTAGAGTTCTCTAATAGATTATGCGCATTCGAATGTCATTGCTGGCGGCGGCCGGCCTGCTGCTCGCCGGTCTCGCGCCGGTTCATGCCGCCGAGCTCGCAGCCGCGACCGTCGAGGTGCGCGAGGTCGAGCTCACCTACGCGGCGGATGCGGTCGTGGAGGCGGTCGATCAGGCGGTGGTCGCGGCGCAGGTGTCCGGCCGGGTGATCGAGGTGAGGCGCGATGCGGGCGAGCGCATCGGGCGCGGCGAGGTGCTGGTGCGCATCGACGAGCGCGAGGCCGCGCAGGCCGTGGCGGCAGCCGAGGCGCAGGTCGCGCAGGCGCGCGCGGGGCTGGCCAACGCGCAGGCGAGCTACGAGCGCACGCGCAGTCTGGTCGAGCGCAAATTCATGAGTCCGGCCGCACTCGACGCATCGCGGGCCGCGTGGCTCGCCGCGCAGGCACAGCTCGATCAGGCGCTCGCCGGCCGCGGGCAGGCGACGACGGCCCGCGGTTTCACGACCATCGTCTCGCCACTCGCCGGAGTCGTGGCGCGCCGGCATGTGGAGGCGGGCGAGATGGCCACCCCCGGCAAACCCCTCGTGACCGTGTTCGCACCGCGGAGCCTGCGGCTGGTGGCGGAGCTGCCGCAGGAACAGCTCGCCGCGGTTTCCCGCGTGCGGCGGGCGCGCGTCGAGCTCGCCGACGGACGCGCAATGATCGAATCGGCGGCGGTGACCGTGTTGCCGACCGCGGATGCGCACACCCACAGCGGCACCGCCCGGGTCGGGCTTCCTTCCGGCCTCGACGGGGTGCTTCCCGGAATGTACGCGCGCGTACACTTCGTGACCGGACATGCGCGCAAGCTCACGGTACCCGCGGCCGCAGTCCTTCGCCGCGGTGAGCTCACCGCGGTCTACGTGGTCGGCCCGGGCGGGGAGATCCGGCTGCGGCAGGTGAGGACCGGGGATCGCGAGTGGTCGGGCCGCGTCGAGGTCCTGGCGGGGCTGAGTGCCGGCGAACGGGTCGCGCTGGAGCCGGTCAAGGCCGGCATGGCCGCGCGCGGCGCCGCGAAATGAACGTGAGCACGCGTGCGTCGCTCGTCGAGCGCTGAGGCGATGGGCGTCTCGGGGCGCATCGCCGCCTTCTTTCAGCGCTCGCAGCTCACGCCGCTGATCGCGCTCGTCGCCGCGCTCGCCGGCTTGTTCGCGGTGCTGGTCACGCCGCGCGAGGAAGAGCCGCAGATCAACGTGACCATGGCGAACGTGTTCGTTCCGTTCCCCGGCGCTTCGGCCCGGGACGTCGAGGCGCTCGTCGCGCGGCCGGCCGAACAGGTGCTCGCGCGCATCTCCGGAATCGAGCATGTCTATTCGGTGTCGCGGCCGGGCATGGCCGTCATCACCGTGCAGTACGTGGTGGGCGAGGACCCGATCCAGGCGCTGGTGCGGCTCTACGACACCATCAACTCCAATCGCGACTGGCTCTCGCCGAGCCTGGGCGTGGGCGAGCCGATCGTCAAGCCGAAGGGCATCGACGACGTCCCGGTGGTCACGCTGACCCTCTGGACCGCGGACGCGGCGCGTTCCGGTTTCGAACTCCAGAGAGTCGCGCGCGCGGCCGAAACCGAGCTCAAGCGCATCGCCGGCACGCGCGACATCACCACGATCGGCGGGCCGGGGCACGTCATCCGGGTGCTGATGGACGTCGGGCGCATGAATGCCCATGGCATCACCGCGCAGGACCTGCGCGCCGCCCTTCAGCTCTCCAACGTCTCGCAGCCGGCGGGTAGCCTGATCGCGGAGAACCGCGAAATCCTGGTGCAGGCCGGCACCTACCTGGAATCGGCAGCCGAGGTCGGCGCACTGGTGGTCGGGGTGCGCGAAGGCAGACCGGTCTTCCTGAAGGACGTGGCGAGCGTGAAGGACGGGCCGGACCAGCCGTCGAGCCATGTCTGGTTCGGCACCGGGCCGGCGGCCGGCGACAAGGGCCTGGAGGTGCGCGGCGAGTTCCCGGCGGTGACGATCCAGGTGTCGAAGAAGCCGGGGGTGAACGCGGCGGCGGTGGCGCGTTCCGTGATCGAGCGCGCCGAGGCGCTGAAAGGCACGGTGATCCCCGAGGGCGTCGCGTTCACGGTCACGCGCAACTACGGGGACACCGCCACCGAAAAGGCGCAGAAACTGATCGGCAAGCTCGCCTTCGCCACCGCCTTCGTCGTCCTCCTCGTGCTCGCGGCGCTGGGGCGGCGCGAAGCGCTCATCGTCGGCACCGCGGTGACGCTCACGCTCGCCGCCACGCTGTTCGCGTCCTGGGCCTGGGGATTCACGCTGAACCGCGTGTCGCTGTTCGCGCTGATCTTCTCGATCGGCATTCTCGTCGACGATGCGATCGTCGTGGTCGAGAACGTGCACCGCTGGCAGAAGCTGGAGCCGGAGGCGCCGCTCGCGAGCATCGTCCCGAAGGCGGTCGACGAGGTCGGCGGGCCGACCATCCTTGCCACGCTCACCGTCATCGCGGCGCTGCTGCCGATGGCGTTCGTGACCGGTCTGATGGGCCCCTACATGAGCCCGATCCCCATCAACGCCTCGATCGGCATGCTGATCTCACTGGCGATCGCCTTCATCGTGACGCCCTGGCTCGCGCTCAGGCTGCTCGGCGCCGGGCACGCGCACGTGCAGGGCGGGGACAGCTTCACCGCGCGGCTCGAGGCGGTCTCGCGGCGGCTGATAGGGCCATTCCTCGACGAGCGCGGCGGTGCGCGCGCTCGCGGTGTCCTGTGGATCGGGCTCGTCGTGCTGATCCTCGCTTCGGTGTCGCTGGTCGCGGTGAAGCTGGTGGTGCTCAAGATGCTGCCCTTCGACAACAAGAGCGAGCTCCAGGTGGTGCTCGACATGCCGGTGGGCACCCCGCTGGAGGGCACCGCCGCGGTGTTGCGCGAGATTGGCGCAGAGTTGTCGAAAGTTCCGGAGGTGACCGACTATCAGGCCTATGCCGGCACCGCCTCACCCATCAGCTTCAACGGCCTGGTGCGCCAGTACTACCTGCGCGCGTCCCCCGAGCTCGGCGACCTCCAGGTGAACCTCGCGGACAAGAAGCATCGCAGCCGCAAGAGCCACGAGATCGCGATCGCCGTGCGCGAACGGATGAGCGCGATCGCCAGCGCGCATGGCGGAAATGCGAAAGTGGTGGAGGTGCCGCCGGGGCCGCCGGTGCTCTCCCCCATCGTGGCGGAGGTGTACGGGCCGGATTATGCCGGACAGATGGATGTCGCGAAGCAGGTGCGCCGCGTCTTCGAGTCGACTGCGGACATCCTCGCGGTCGATGATTCGGTGGACGAGGACGCGGGCAAGCGGGTGCTCGCGGTGTTGCAGGCGAAGGCCGCGCGGATGGGCGTGTCGCAGAAGGATGTCGTCGAGACGCTGCGCATGGGACTCGCGGGCGAGGACGTCACCGCCGTGCATGGGCGCGAGGCGAAGCGCGAGATCCCGGTGCGCGTCACGCTCCCGCCGGAAGAACTGGGCGGGACCGACACCGTGCTCGCAATGAAGGTGCGCGCGCGCGACGGTGCTCCGATCCCGATCTCGGAGCTGGTCGAGGCGCGCAGCGTGCCCAGGGAAAAGACCCTCTACCACAAGGACCTGCTGCCCGTGGTCTATGTCGTCGGGGACATGGGGGGCGAACTCGATTCGCCGCTCTACGGCATGTTCGACATGCGCTCCGCGCTGCGCGTAATGCGGCTGCCGCAGGGCGGAACCCTGGCCGAGCATTTCATCAGCCAGCCCGGGGATCCCTATGCCGGCTACGCCTACAAGTGGGATGGCGAGTGGCAGCTCACCTACGAGACCTTCCGCGACATGGGCCTCGCCTATGCGGTGGGGCTGGTGCTGATCTACCTGCTGGTGGTGGCGCAGTTCAGGAGCTACCTCGCGCCCCTGGTCATCATGGCGCCGATTCCCCTCACGGTCATCGGCGTGTTGCCGGGCCACGCGCTGTTCGGCGCGCAGTTCACCGCGACCTCGATGATCGGGATGATCGCGCTGGCAGGCATCATCGTGCGTAACTCGATCCTGCTGGTGGATTTCGTGAATGCGCAACTGCGCGCCGGCATCCCGTTCGCGGAAGCGGTCATCCAGTCGGCCGCCACCCGCGCCAAGCCGATCGCGCTGACCGGGCTCGCGGCGATGCTGGGCGCGCTGTTCATCCTCGACGACCCGATCTTCCAGGGCCTCGCGATCAGCCTGATCTTCGGCGTGCTGGTCTCGACCGTGCTCACCCTGGTCGTGATCCCGGTGCTGTACTTCACCGCCTACCGGAACCGGCTCGCGCGCCTGCTCGCCGATTGAGCCGCCTGCCGTCGGGCGTGCGTTCCGTGACCCCGGTCACGCGGCGTGGGCAGAGGGATTGACAGACCCGCGACCGGAATGTACATTAACAATAGTTAATATTCTGATCCATCGTTGTGGTCCGACCGCCAGTGACCGCAGAGCGTTGAAACTCTTTTTTGCAGGCGGGGCCTAAAGTACGCTTGCGGGGTGCCGTGAAGGCACTTGCAGTGATCGATTCCTCCTCCTCCTTCGTTAAGAAGAAGGTTCGGCCACCCTCCCCGGGTGGCCATTTTTTTGGTCGGCCCGGGGCCGGTCAGCGGGCCCGCAGGCGCGGGCCGACCGTCAGCCACAGCCCCACGGCGGCGATCCCGACGAAGCACACGAGCGCCCATTCGGGAATCGAAAGCCCGAGGAACAGCCATTTGACCTCGGCGCAATCCCCGCTGCCGCGGAAAATCATCGGCAGGATCTGGGTCAGCGGGAAGCTCTCCATCATGTACTCCAGGTCGGCGCCGCACGAGATGGTCTTGGGCGGGAAGTGCTGGAGCCAGATCTGACGGGCGGCGACCGCTCCGCCCGCAACCGCGCTCAGGCTCATCAAGCCTGCATAGACCGGCCGTCCCCAGCCGGCCGGATCGTGGAGGGCAGCAGCCAGGGCGATCACGCCGGCGGCGATGAAGGCGATCCGCTGCAGGATGCACAGCGGGCACGGCTCCAGCCCCTGGAAGTGCTGGAGAAAGAGGCCGAAGCCGAGCAGCCCGATGCAGCCCAGCGTCACGGCGGAGAAGAGGATGCGCGGTCTGATGGGCACGATCCGGTTTCCGAAGTCGGACGGCAGGCATTCTACATACAACGCGGGCGTGGCGCCCCAACGGCGGACGCGGTAAGCTAGCCGCCCTCGAGACGGACGCGGGAGCGGACATGGAAGTCGGATTCATCGGACTGGGACTGATGGGGCGGCCGATGGCGCTCAACCTAGGCAAGGCGGGTCACCGCCTGCACCTGTGGGCGCGCCGGCCCGAGGCGCTCGACGCCTTCGCGGGCAGCGGCGCCGCGATCTGCGAGAACGCGGCCCAGGTCGCGCGCGAAGCCGAGGTCGTGATCATCTGCGTCGCCGATGCGCCCGACGTGGAAGAGGTCTGCCTGGGGCCGGGCGGCATCGCCGAGTCAGGCAGGCGCGGGCTCATCGTCTCGGATTCGAGCACCATCGCCCCGGCGGCCGCGCGGCGCATCGGCGAGCGGCTGGCCGAGCGCGGCATCGCGTTTCTCGATGCGCCGGTGTCCGGCGGCGAGGTCGGCGCGACCAATGCCACGCTGACCTTCATGGTCGGAGGCGATGCCGCCGCCTTCGAGACCGTCCGGCCGCTGTATGAGCGCATGGGCAAGTCGATCACCCATGTCGGCGCTTCGGGCGCCGGCCAGGTGGCCAAGGCCTGCAACCAGATCGTGGTCGCCATCACCATGGAGGCGGTGGCCGAGGCCCTCACCTTCGCGAAGAAATCCGGCGTCGATGGCGCCAGGGTGCGCGAGGCGCTGCTCGGCGGCTTCGCCTACAGCCGCATCCTCGAGCATCACGGCAAGAAGATGCTCGAGCGCAACTGGAAGCCGGGATTCAAGGCCTGGATGCAGCAGAAGGACCTGCGCATCGTGCTGCAGAGCGCGCATGAACTCGGCCTCGCCCTGCCCGGTGCGGCCGCCGTCGCCCAGATGTTCAACGCCATGGTCGGCAGCGGCCTCGGCGAAGAGGACAACATGGCAGTTGTGAAGCTGGTCGAGCGGCTCGCCGGCATCGGCGAATGAGGGTCGGATTCATCGGCCTAGGCGTCATGGGACGCCCGATGGCGGCGAACCTCGCGCGCGCCGGCCACCGGATGTCCGTCTATGCGAGGCGCAGTGAGGCGGCGCGCCCGCTCGTCGAGGCCGGGGCCGGGCTGTGCGCGAGTCCCGCGGAAGTGGCCGTGGCAGCCGAGGTCGTGTTCACCATGGTCACCGCCGGCGCCGATGTCGAGGAAATCGCATTCGGCGAGCACGGCCTCGTCCGCGGCGCACGCCCCGGCATGGTGCTGGTCGATTCGAGCACCATCGCGCCCGAGGACGCCCGCAGGATCGCCGTCCGGCTCGCTGGGCACGGCGTGGAGATGCTCGACGCGCCGGTGTCGGGAGGAAGCCGAGGGGCAAGCGACGCCTCGCTCGCGATCATGGTCGGCGGCAGGGCGGAAGTGCTCGCGCGTGTCCGGCCGCTGCTGGGGAGCATCGGCAGGACCATCGTGCATGTCGGACCGAGCGGCGCGGGTCAGGTGGCGAAGGCGTGCAACCAGATGATCATGGTGGCCTGCATCGAGGCGGTCGCGGAGGCGATGCTGCTCGCGCGCGCTTCCGGGGTGCGCTGTGACCGGGTCAGGCAGGCGCTCTCCGGGGGCTCGGCGGCGAGCCGGGTACTGGATTTCTTCGGCGCGAAGATGGCGGAGCGCGACTTCCTGGCCGGCGTGCAGGCGCGGCTGCACCACAAGGACTTCGGCATCCTGATGCGCGAGGCGATCGGCCTCGGCGTGGCCTTGCCGGTGGTGGCCGAGGTGTGGCAGCAGTTGAACGCGCTGATGGCCCACGGCTGGGGTGGCGAGGACACCTCGAACCTGTTGCGGGTGCTCGAGACGCTGCGGCCCCGGACTTCGTGATAGGAACGCACTCGACGCACAGACCGCACAGAAACGCCGAGAACCACACAAGGTCCCGGGCAAAGGCGCAGCGGGCTGCACGATGCGACCTGGTTCGTTTTCTGCATGCCACGCGTCTGCCGGGTCTCAAGGCGCGGGCGTTTTCTCCCGGCCTCCGGGGGCGAGCTTGAACAAGGGCTCGCCTTCGGCTGAACTACGGGCGGTGTCGGCGGCTCCTGCCCACTCCGCGCTCCCGTTCAAAGTTCGAAATCGGCGTCAAAGGGTCTGGCGCCCTTGACCACCGGCAGGGTCAGCGCGTGATCCCACTGGCTCCAGCCGCCGTTGAAGAAGCGCACGTCCCGGTAACCCAGCGCCTTGAGTTGCAGCCAGGCCAAAGTGGAGCGAAAGCCATCGTGGCAGTAGGTGATGACCGTGGCGTCCTTCGGCACGTTCTTGTACATGGCTGCGACCTGTTCCAGCGAAAGCCATTTCTGCGATTGCGGGTCGGTGCCGTCGAGGCTGACGACGTTGATGGCGCCGGGGATGTGGCCGCCTTGCACCGAGTGGCGGATGACTTTGCCGCTGTACATCTCCTTGGGACGCACGTCCAGCAGCGTCACCTTCGGGTCGCGGCGGGTGACGGCGCGCTCATAGACTTCCGGCCATTCGGCGATCATCGCGCGGTTGCCGGGCATGAGCGTCACCTTGCCGGGCTTGCGTTGCACGGCATCCTTGCTCAGCTCGTTGAAGGCTGTCCATTCGACCGTGCCGCCATCGAGAATCCTGACACGGCTCATGTCGTAGCCGTAGTAGGCCAGCAGGAAGTAGAGCCGCGAGGCGAGCACCGAGCGCGAGTCGTCATACAGGACGATGGTCGAATCGTCATCGACGCCCCAGCGCCGCAGGGTGGCCTGGAAAACTTCGCGCGAAGGCAAGCGCATGATGACCGGACCCAGGTTGTCGCCCAGGTCCTTGAAGCGCGCCACCTGCACGGCGCCGGGAATGTGGCCGACGGTCTGGTAGCGGTGCGGGAAATAGCGCACTTCCATGACGACGGTCTTGGGGTCCTTGAGCCTGCCTTCCAGCCAGGTGCCATCCACCAGGAAATCGGGCGTGGCGGCGCGGGCGATGCCCGCCAGCGCCAGTATCAGCAGGCCGAACAGCACTGCTGGCAAGTTGAGTTGCCTCATGTCTCCTGCACCGGGTTGCGTTGGTTTTATCGTGTCGCCCGCGTGGACGACCGGTCGCAACTATGTCATGAAGGACTGCAATGTCGACATGATCGAAATCATGTCGCGAAGAAATGTCAGGTACCGCAGGCCTGTCCCGCCCCGACCAGATGGATGCGGCGTCCGCGCGCTTCGCGCCGGATCAGCTTCTGCTTTTCCAGCGCAGCCAGGGTGCGGTAGAGCGTTTCCGGTTCAAGGCCGAGATCGTCGGCCCAGTCGGCCAGCGGTATGTCCAGTTCGAGATCGGCCCCCGCCGGGCCGGTCAGTTCGCAATTGAGATAGTGCAATACCCTGTCCGATGCGCGTTTCAGTCGCAGGCGTTCATAGCGGGCGCACTGCCTGCGCAGGCTGAGGGTGAGAAACTGGGAGAAACGCAGCGCGAACTCGCCATCCGATTGGATGCGCGCCCGCAGTTTGTCGAATGGAATAAGCAGAATGCGCGCCGGTTGCGTGCAATAACCTTCACAGCTATAGCGTGGCGCGACCATGCCGGCTTCGGCAAATAGTTCGCCGGTGCGAGCTCGCTGCATGACGATTTCCGCGCCGTCCGGGCTGTAGCGCTGCGCGCGGGCTTCGCCCGAGACCACGAGATAGAGATAACGGGGCGCATCGCCCAGACGAAAGATAAAGTCGCCCGTTCGGTAGGCGCTTTCCTGACTTTCCTTCTCGAATACTTGTTGTAACCAATCGGCGTTCATGGGGTGATGTTACCCTTGGAAGCCAACTTCCGATCGGGTTGCGACCGCACGCGCAGCAGGGGCAGCGGGAAGTACAAGCCGGACCAGGTGGATTTGCCGGCGATGCCATGACTGATGGGCCCCAGTACTTGCCACAGTCGCGCGGCCAAACCATCCTCAACCCCCGTGTCGAGCCAGCCGATCCAGCGCGATGCGCCCCAGCGGCCAGCGCGTGATGCGCCGCGTCTCCAGAGAGGCCTTGCCCAACAGCCGCCGTTCGAACTCGGCGAGCCCGGTTGCATAAGCCAGCGCCTCATCCGGCGGCAGCCGCGACACGCCGGGATATTAGGCACCAAAGCCCTTGAAGGCGCCTTTCAGGCGAATGGAAAAGAGCAGTACGAAGGAGGGTTCGACGACGTAACTGGTGCCGGCATCATCGGTAACCATCGCGATCAGGCCTCGATCCCCGCTGGAGCGCTGCCCAAGCCAAGCTGTTTGAACAACTCGTGGAAGGGATGAAAGCTGTGTTCCATTGCCGGACTCCTTTTGCCGCAGACGCGTCGCCAGCTTGCAGCTTACGTCACGCCGTACCGCCAGCGCCGACTTTCGGGTCGGAGAAATACCGCCGCAGCCAGTCCGCCAAGCGCAGATAGCCGATCAGGAAGACCACCTGGAACAGGGGCAGCGTCGCCGCGGGTACCGCCACCAGCGGGCTGAAGGCCGTCACCGAAACGGCGATGGCGATGGCCGTGGCGTTGTTCTTGCCGCTGGAAACGAAGGCCACCGCCATGTGCTCGGCATAGGAGAGGCCGAGCCGACGATTGAGCCAGGTCATCAGGCCGAGGATGATCACCATGAAGGCGGTGGTGGGCCAGCGCCGCACCGGGCGGTGGCCCTGGATGTGCCGGCATGGCCGGATGCGAGGCGGTATTACAGGCTGACGATGGTGGCGCCTTCCAGCGTGAAGCGGATGAAGGCGTCGCGGGCATATTCAAGCCCTAGACCCAGCGCCTTCAGGGCATCGACCTGGCCCATGTTCTCCACCGTCTGCTGGCAAACATTGACGGGAACGCCGGCTTTCGCCAGTGCCACCAGCGCATCGCGGTATTCGGTCTGCGCCGGATCCGACAGCGCGCCGATGGCCGCGCCGAAGATGAAGATCTCCAGCGCCACGCCGCGCTCGGCGGCAACCTGGCGCACGCGCTCGGCCAGCTTGGCGCCGGTGATGGCCGCGTTTTCGTGAACGTGAAAGATGTGGATGACGCACTTTTTCATGATGCCTCCGGGAGTCGATTGAGCGCCGGCCGGGAATTCGGACGGCGGTACGTCGTTGACGCAGGGGCGCGGCGAAAGATGCAGGTAATCGAAAAAGTCGGTGCTGGCAGGACGGCAATCAGCCGAACAGCGTCTGCCGCCAGCGCTTGCGTCCGGCGGGCAGCGGCGCGTCGTCTGCGATGTGTTCGGGGCGCAGGCGTGTCAGCAACCAGCGCGGCGGATACGCGCCGCCGTGCATACCGCAGGAACTGCCGAGGTTGTTGGGGTCGTAGATCTTGATGAAACCCGGCACCTCAAGATTGTCGGCATAGACACGATGCCGCAATAGTCTTCCTTGTGTTCGCGCCGCAGCAGGGCATTCACTTCGGCGATGAAGCGCTGCAAGACATCGGCTGACAGGGGCGTTTCGGGCGGCACCGCGCCGGCGAGGCTGGCGAACCAGCCTTCCGGTTCGGTCTTCACCCGTTGCCACAGGGCATCGAGATCCTGCCAGCGGATGACGCCGTAAAACCGGCCGCCGAGCTGGCGCGAGAAATCGCTTGCCGTGTCTGCAATCTTCGTTACGAGCAGCAGGCCGCGTCTTCCTTGTCCTTCATTCCCAGCGCCCGCATGATCGAGGCCGCTGGACAGAAGCCGGTGAAGCCCATCTGGAACAGGTTTGCGCCCACGAAGGCGCCGAGCCAGAGCCAACTCATGTGGGACAAATCGACCTGCCCGGTGAAATGGGCCAGGCCCAGGCTCAACATCATCATGAAACCGGCGAAACTGGATATGGCGCGATTGACTGTCATTGAAGTTCTCCTTGAAATGGGTTTGTATGGCGATCAGGGACGCTCGACGGTCCGCACGACCTCGTCCATCATGGGACGGTCGACGACCTTCCAGCCCTTGGCGTTCGCCAAGCCGATGGTCGCCCAGCGATAGACCAGGCGCGCGGTGACCTTGACCGGCGCCTTGCCCTCCGGCAACTTGAAGCGGAACTCGCCGTGCGCCGGGGTAAAGGGCTTGAGCGTGGTATCGAAGGCGATCTTCTCGGCCCGGAAGCCGCCAACACCCAGACGTACCTGTCCGGTCTTGGGATCGGGCGGCGATTGCAGCGGCTTGCCGTAGAACTTGCCCGGCATGCCGCCCCAATCCTGCGGGCCGCGCTGGCCGGTCTTGGGATTGCCCATGCCGGCGAGCGGGTGCAGCAGGCCGTCCTTGCCGCCGGTGTAGCTCAACACCTTGCCCTCGGCGTCGGTGGCGTCGATCTTCAACAATACGGCGCGGATCGGGCCGGAGCCGGGAATGTTGTGGCCGGCGCCGACGTTCTCCACGGCGGTGTTGACCACCAGCTCGTCGCCGACGACCTGGGTCTGCATGTCGAAGGTCACGGCGTTGCGCAGCGTCTCTGGATCGTGCGCGCCGACGAAGGTGTGCGCGCGGGCGCCGTAACGCTTGGGCGCACCGACGGCGATCTCCTGCTTGCCGGGCAACAGCGGCATGTGGCATTCCTGGCAGGTCTGCTTGACGATGCCGGCATCGTAGAGCTTCTTCCAGTCCTCGTAGGTCGAAATCGCCAGCACGCCCTTGCCTTCGTTGCGGGTCTTGGCATGGCCTTCCTCCTGGTTGAGGTGGCATTGCGAGCAGAACTCGGCGGCGCGCAGTTGCGGGTTGACCTTGATTTCGAACCCCGGCGAGGTCACGCCTTCGCGCGGGCCGTGGATCGCCCCGCTCTCGTCGAGGGTCACGGTATTGATCGGGCCGGTCTTGTAACGGTCGCCTTCTTTGACGACCTTGACGTGTTGCACCGTATGGCAGTACGTGCAGGAAATGCCGAAGTCGGCCTTGTCCTTGATAGCCTTGCCCAGATCCACTTCGCGTCCAGCCTGGTGCTCCTTGATGGCCAGCTTGGGCACATGACACTGGGCGCAGTCGCCCGCATGACCGGGGAAAAAGCCCTGGTAGCCCATCCCATCCTTCTCGCCCTTGGCATTGGTGGCGGTAAAGAACTGATAGACGACCGGGTTCTGCAGATCGGTGCCCATCACCGACTGCGAATACTCCTTGTAGATACGCTGATGGCAGGCGCCGCAAAACTGCGGGTCGTCGAAACTGCCTGGCACAGCGGGATCGTAGGCACTGGCGGTAAAGCCAATGAACGCGAGCAGGCACGCAAAGGCCTGGCGCAAGCGCCGGATCGGGAACATCGACTCCATGGGGGCTCTTCTGTCTTGATCATCGGAGCCCGAAAGTTACCGAGATAGGGAATGCCGCGCCATGACTGCAATCAGTGTGCGGTGCACTATTTGGCCTGACGAATGCGCAGCGTATTGCCCTCGCCCTCGATACGAGCTTCCGCGCGCAGTCGCGCCAGGGCCCGATAGAGGCTCTCTGGCTGCAAGCCGAGTTCGCCCGCCCAGTCGGCGAGCGGACCGGCGAGCGTTACCGCGCCATCCGCGCCGCCTTCGGTGATCAGATAATGAAGGATGCGATCCTCGGCGCGGCGCGCGCACTCGCTCGTAGCGCGAGCACTGGCGGCGGGCATTGCGCACCTGCGCCAGGAGAAAGGCCGAGGCAAAGGCCGGATCGCGCTGGAATTCAGCCAGCACGGCGGCTTTGGGCATGGCGAGCAATTCGCTGTCCGCGCGGGCGATGCCGGCGCAGGCATAGCGTTCGACCGCCAGCGCCGGCTCACCGAAAAAGTCGCCGTCGCTGGCCCGCACCATCACCATCGCCTCGCCGTCGGTGGTGTAACGCACTGCCTCCATTTCGCCCTGGCGGATGAAATAGATCGCAAGCACCGGATCGTCGAAGCGGTAGAGGGTCTGGTGGCGCTTCAGCACGACGGGGCGTGCCAGCGCCCGCAGCGGTTCGGGCAGGTACTCGGGGAGTTCGGCTTGCATGGGTCACGTGCGTGGCGAAGGCCGGCGGCGGGACGGTGACTGTTCGCGATGCTCGACGGGTGGCCCATTTTATCGCCGGATTGAGCGCTCGATCCTTCTGCGGGTGCTCGAGACGCTACAGCCTCAATCCTCCTGCTGCCCGTAGCCCGCGAACTTCTCCAGCACGCGTTGCATCTCCGCGTCGTCGAGGAGCGGCGGCCGGCCGAGCGTCGAGGCGCGCCAGTACTGTTCGCACAGCGCCTCGGCCTCAACCGCGAGATCGAGCGCGTGGGACAGGTCGCGGCCGAACACGAGCAGGCCGTGATTGGCGAGCAGGCACGCGCAGCGGCCTTCGAGCGCGCGCAGGGCATGGTCGGAGAGCTCCTGCGTGCCGAAGGTCGCGTAGGCGGCGCAGCGCAGCGTGCCGCCGCCGAAGCGCGCGATCATGTAGTGGAAGGGCGGAATGTCGCGGCCCAGGCAGGCGAGCGCGGTGGCGAAGGGTGCGTGCGCGTGCAGGACCGCGCCCGCCTCGGGGCGCGCCGCGTAGAGGTCCCGATGGAAGCGCCATTCCGAGGACGGCTTGCGTGCTCCGCGACGGCTGCCGTCGAGGTCCATAACCACGATGTCCGCGGGCACGAGCTCGTCATAGGCCATCCCGGTCGGCGTGATCAGGAAACCCTCGCCGTGGCGCGCGCTCAGGTTTCCCGCCGTTCCGCGGTTCAGGCACCGTGCGTTCATGGCGCGGGCGGTGGTGATGAGCTGCGCGCGCAGTTCGTGTTCGTTCACGATCGCTCCGGAAACAGCGCGCGCAGCCGGGCGGGTTCGACGGCGCCGCGCTCGCACACGATGCGCGTGATGAGCCGGGCCGGGGTCACGTCGAAGGCGGGGTTGGCGACCGGCGTCGCGGCTGCCGCGAGGCGCACGCTCGCCGGCGCTCCGTCCGCCCCGAGGCCGGCGACGCAGCGCAGTTCCTCGGCAGGGCGTTCCTCGATCGGGATCCGTTCGCCGTCCGGGCAGTCCCAGTCGATCGTGGAAGCCGGTGCGGCCACGAAGAACGGCACGCCGTTGTCATGGGCGGCGAGCGCCTTGAGGTAGGTCCCGATCTTGTTGGCCGCATCGCCGTTGGCGGCGATGCGGTCGGCGCCCACGATGACGGCATCGATCTCCCCGCGGCTCATCAGGTGGCCGGCCGCGTTGTCGGCGATGAGCGCATGGGGCACGCCGGCCTGCGCGAGCTCCCAGACGGTGAGCAGGCCCTGGTTGCGCGGCCGGGTCTCGGAGACGAACACATGCACCGCGAGCCCGGAGCGTTGCGCCGCATACACCGGCGCGAGGGCGGTGCCCCAGCCCGCGGTGGCGAGCCAGCCCGCGTTGCAGTGGGTCATCAGCCGCAACGGCCTTCGGCCCGCCCCCGGCAGTTCCCGGAGCAGGGCGAGCCCGTTCTCGCCGATCGCGCGGTTGGCCGCGACATCCCCGGCGGCGATTGTGCGCGCCTCGGCCCAGGCCGCCGCCGCGCGGGCGCCCTGCGGCAGGGGGACGAGCCGCCGCCTCATACGTTCCAGCGCCCAGCGCAGGTTGACCGCGGTGGGGCGGGTCGCCGCGAGCGTGGCGCAGGCACGGTCGAGATCGGCGTCGCCGGCTGCGCCGCGCAGTGCCAGCGCGACGCCGTAGGCCGCGGTCACGCCGATCAGCGGCGCGCCGCGCACCTGCATGCTGCGGATCGCGTGCGCGGCCTGCTCCAGCGTCGCGACGCG
>Ga0210044_10001025_pt1 | contig 42527 bp, 42 predicted proteins | sample CryGey13umfilter_2_FD_183959 | JGI IMG/M metagenome (GOLD analysis project Ga0210044, IMG submission 183959) | Groundwater microbial communities from aquifer in Utah, USA - Crystal Geyser 4/9/14 3 um filter (SPAdes) (version 2) | ecosystem: Environmental > Aquatic > Deep subsurface >... | reverse complement strand
TAAAAAAACATGAAAAAAACTTAGCACGAAAACAACAAAAATTAGCGCGTAAACAAAAAGGCTCTAAGAATAGAGAAAAGGCACGAAAGCTAGTAGCTAAGGTACACGAACGCACAAGTAATACCCGTCACGATTTTCTACACAAACTTTCCAGAAAAATTGTCAATAACAATCAAGTAGTAGTCGTTGAAAAACTGAATATCAAGGGTATGGTTCGTAACCACTGTTTGGCAAAAGCTATATCTGATGTGGGTTGGGGAACATTTATCAATTACCTAGATTACAAACTCAAAGAAAAAGGTGGGTTATTAGTAGAGATTGATAGATGGTTTCCTAGCTCTAAAACTTGCTCTAATTGCTTATAATAATTCCTATAATTATCGTAAATACAAACCTTCAGAAATAATAAAAAGATTCTGTAAAGTTATGAAGAAGATTTGATAAAGTCAACAAAAAAACTTTATAAAAATACTTAAATAGAGAAAAAAATTAGCTCATCGAGCTATGTAAAATGAGCAAAAAAAAGCATTTAACAAAATTAAATTGATTGTCAACTGTCCAATATGTTAAATAACTTGCTCTACTTCGGCAATTTCAGGGATATATTCTCTTAAACGGCGTTCGATACCCATTCTAAGAGTCATAGTAGAACTAGGACAAGAACCACAAGCACCTTGTAATCTTAATTTTACCGTAGGTCCGTCAATTTCTACTAACTCAACATTACCACCATCAGCCATAAGATATGGACGTAATTCGTCTAATACTTGTTCTACGTTTTCGTTAGTTAGTGCTAAAGACATAATCTCTAATATTTACTCAATTTCAGTTTTCACAACACCATCATAACCAAAAGTTACCTTAATTAAATATAAAGAGATAAACAAAGAAGATTTTTATACCTATGTTTACGGCTAATTGTTAATTGTTCATTCCCCCTCTCCCCTTTCTGATAAAATCTTAATGAAATTTAAAAATATGTAAATAAACTTAATAATCAATGAAAATATTAGTAGTAGGGGCAACAGGTACTTTAGGGCGACAAATAGTACGTCATGCCATCGATAAAGATTATCAAGTACGTTGTTTAGTGAGAAATAACGGTAAAGCTAGTTTTTTGAAAGAATGGGGTGCAGAATTAGTTAAAGGTGATATTTGTAAACCTGAGAGTTTGATTCGAGCTTTAGAAGGTATTGATGTAATTATAGATGCAGCAACATCGAGAGCTACTGATTCTCTCAGAATTAAAGATGTTGATTGGCAGGGTAAAATTAACTTAATTCAAGCTGCAAAACAATTTAATATTAAACGTTATATCTTTTTCTCAATTCTTAATGCTAAAGAGTTTGAAAATGTACCATTAATGGAGATAAAACATTGTACTGAGTTATTTTTACAAGAATCTGGCGTAAATTATACTATTTTCAAGTTAGCAGGATTTATGCAGGGCTTAATTGCTCAATATGGTATCCCTATTCTTGATAATCAACCTGTGTGGGTAAGTGGCGAAAATACTCCTATTGCTTATATGAATAGTCAAGATATTGCTAAATTTGCCATTAAAGCCTTAGAAATTCCTGAAACCGTTAATAGTAGTTATCCTGTAGTGGGAACTCGTCCATGGACAGGGGAACAGATTGTTGAGATTTGTGAACGATTATCAGGAAAAACTGCTAAAATTTCTCGTATTCCCATTGGTTTACTCCGTTTTTTACGAGGTTTTACCCGTTGGTTTAAGTGGACTCTTAATACATCAGATCGCCTAGCTTTTGCAGAAGTATTAGCTAGTGGTAAACCCTTAGATGCACCGATGGAAGAAGTATATAAAACTTTTGATATAGATCCTAAAGATACAACTACTTTAGAAGCCTATCTACAAGAGTATTTTGATCGCATTATGAAAAAAATTAAAGAGATTGATTATGAGAAAAATAAAATTAAAAAACGTAAGAAAAACAACTTTTTTAAATAAATGATAATATAATTTTACTGTTTATAAATCTCAAGAAAATTATGTAGATTCTAATTATTTTATAGTTGTTAATCTATTTATATATAGACTTCTTAAAAAATGAACCAAGAATAAGTGATTAATATTATCATCATTATTTATTCTTAAAATCAGGTTTTAAAAAGTCTAAAAGTTTTTATAAAAAAATATTTTAACCTTTGTGTTTTCTCTAAAATTACTCAATAAAAATCCTAACTGCTATAATATGATTAAACTAAAAATAAAGATCTAAAATTATTAATTATTCATTATTCATTATCAATTATGACTTTTACACCTGTTAAAACTATCGCCGATGAAGTTAGAAAAGATTTTCCTATCCTTAATCAAAAAATTCACGATAAACCATTAATCTATCTTGATAATGCGGCAACATCTCAAAAACCAAATGCCGTTATTGATGCTTTACGTCACTATTATGAGTATGATAATGCGAATGTCCATAGAGGAGCTCATACTTTAAGCGGTAGGGCAACAGACGCTTATGAAGGTGCTAGAGACAAGATTGCTAAATTTATCAATGCAAAAAGTCGTAATGAAATTGTTTATGCTCGAAATGCTAGTGAAGCGATTAACATTGTTGCCTATACTTGGGGTTTAAATACTCTTAAAACTGGTGACGAGATTATTTTATCAGTTATGGAGCATCATAGTAATATCGTTCCTTGGCAAATTATCGCTCAAAAAACAGGCGCAGTCATTAAGTATGTAGAATTAACTAATACTCAGGAATTTGATTTTAGTCATTATCAATCTCTATTATCTGATAAAACTAAATTAGTGTCTGTTGTTCATGTTTCTAATACTTTAGGTTGTATCAACCCAGTAGAAAATATTATCAATTTAGCTCATCAATACGGTGCAAAAGTTTTAATTGATGCTTGTCAGAGTTTACCTCATTTACCCATCGATGTTCAACAGATGAATTGCGATTGGCTTGTAGGTTCAGGGCATAAAATGTGTGCTACAACAGGTATCGGCTTTTTATACGGCAAAGAAGAGTTATTATTAGCTATGCCTCCTTTTCTGGGCGGTGGTGAAATGATTGCAGATGTATATTTAGATCATTTTACTTGTGGTGAATTACCCCATAAATTTGAAGCTGGTACTCCTGCCATTGGGGAAGCCATCGCCCTAGGTGCAGCGATAGATTATCTTAATAAAATAGGCATGGATAATATTCATGATTATGAAGAAGAATTGACGGCATATTTATTTAAACAATTAAATGAGATTCCTAACTTAACTATTTACGGGAATCAGCCAACGGCTGAAGGTAAAGGAAGAGCGGCTTTAGCAGCATTCAACGTTACAGGTATTCATGGCAGTGATTTAGCAACACTTTTAGATCATGAAGGTATTGCTATTCGTTCTGGTCATCATTGTACCCAACCTTTACACCGTTACTTAAATATTTCTGGTAGTGCGAGGGCAAGTTTATATTTTTATAATACTTTTGCGGAGATTGATGCTTTTATTATTGCTTTAAAAGATACTATTTCTTTTTTTGAATAATAACCGCCTTAATCATAGATTATTATGAATACAAATCCTCTTTGAGTTAAAATGATAAAAGAATTTGTAGAGTGGGCAATGCCCACAGTCGTTAGTATTCAAAATGTTGGGAAATAATTATTGTTATTTAATTTGACATCAAGATAGTTATGATGAGGAAAAGTCACTGCCTTGAGTTAAGATTAGTTTTTGTACTTTAGCAATAGCAGGATTAAGCTCATAACTACGACGAAAAGGATTATTTAAAAAGGCTTCTTGTTCTTGTGTTATCATAGCGACATCTTGTCTCACTAAGCCATCAAGTAAACCTTTAGCACTATTAAAAAGACTATTTTTGACAAAACGACGAAAACTTACGGGTAATTTATGTAAACGCCAAAAAGCCTCTAAGGAAGTAAAATGAATTAAATAAGCCTTAGTGGTAGTTTCATTAATAGGACAAAAAAGACAATAAATTTTAAAATCCTTACCTAAAGTTGAACTCCAATGAGGATAAACATAACTTACCGTTAAAGGTTCAGAATGTAAACGGCGTAAAGCAGGAAAAAATAACTGAGAAATTGACCAAATTTTGTCGATACGATAATAACTTTGAGCATCATATAAAACATCTATTCTGTTTTCTGTAGCGGTTATTTCTTGTAAAGAAGCATCTGCCCATGCTTGATAATTATCATGTAAATGACCATGATACATATCCATTAAATTTTCAATCAAAAAAGAAAAATGCCCAGGGCAATCAATAGTAGTTACACTACAAATATAGTTAAGATGTTCCCACTCAGGTAATCCCATCGGTTTAATATTTTCGCTATCACCATCTCCAGCAAATAACCAAATAAACCCGTCAAATTCTTTAACTTGATAACGCTTTAACTTACACTTGGGTAGTTTTTGCTTTTGGCTTAAATAGGGTACAAAAGAACAATTACCGTCACCATTAAAACGCCAACCATGATAAGCACATTCTACGTCATCAGAGACTATTTGACCATCACTTAATTTTACCTGCCGATGAGGACAACGATCTTCTAAAGCCTGAATATCTCCTTTACTATTACGAAAAAGTACTATATTTTCATACCATAAAGTAACTCCGAGGGGTTTATTTTGTACTTCTGCACTACTTGCTACCACATACCAGTGATTAAGATTAATGCCACAATTGCGGATATTTTGTTTTATATCTAAGTGTCCCATAGATGATAATTTTTGATAAAGTTTAATTGAGATAAGAAAGAGAAGGTGCAAATAATTATTCATTATTCATTATTCATTATTCATTATTCATTACTCATTACTCATTATTCATTATTTTGACATTTTCAATAAAAAAATTTGTTACTCATTCATCACTGAAAATAAAACTAAAAATTTGATAAGATTCTATTAATTTACTTTGATTGTTGATTCTCTCTTCTAATAAATTTACCCTAGTTTTTAGGGATAAATCTAAAATATTATCTAAGGAGAAATTAGTTGATTCTCCATGACATTCATAACCTCGCAAAAGAATGTTATTAGAATTATTTTCCGTGGTTTTTAATGCCATAAGTATCAAATTTTTCTCCTTGATATTAATTAATTCTGTGGTAGGTGATAAAACAGGTAACTGTGATAAATTCTTATCTAAAAATAAAACTGGTAATAGAGTATTTAATTCATATCCTTTTTTGACTGTATTTGCTTTTTTCCAGTCATATTTATGAGGATATAAACTATAAATATATTCATGATAACCTCGATCACATTTTTCATCAGGCCATCGTGGACTACGCAACAAAGTTAATCGTAACTGATTTGGTTTTACATCATAACCATATTTACAATTATTAAGTAAACTTACTCCATAATTATGATTACTTAAATCAATCCATTGATGTCCATAAACTTCCCATTGTGCTTTTTCTATCTCTGTTTCAGGCTTTGTGGTTCGTTTAATATTACCACAAGCAATGTCATAAGTAACGAAATTACTCTCAATATTAAAAAGAAAACTTACTTTTAATAAGGTATAATCTTCTTGCCAATAGACTTTATTTTTTATGGTTAATATTGGTGAATTAAAATCTAATATATACTCTTGAATAAATTTTGAACTTTTAAAACTTTTTTCTACTCTTATTATCTGTCTAAGTTTTCCTTTTTCTAACCATTGAATTGATTTTAAAGTTGGATTTTCTAATCGATAATTTTCATAATCAGGATTAATATTCCAAGCATCCCAATATTGTCCTTTATCTTCAAATAATTGTAACTCATTACCATAACCTTGTAAAATTTCTTCCTTATTAATTTTGTCATAATAACTGATTAAATTACCTGTTTTTTCCTCAATGATAATTTTCACATAATTATTCTCTAAAATAAAATCAAATGTAGAAAAGATATTATTGTTAATAATTAAATTATTTTTAGGGTTGTTATTTTCTATTTCATCCAAACAACTAACCGAATTAGGTATTAAATAAAAGGATTTATAACCAATACTAGGGATATTTTCCGCTAAAAATAGTAACTTGCCATGGTGAGAAATTTGCGTCTTTAACTGTTTTCCTTCCTCCTCAAATATTTGGTATTTATCTCCTTCTATATCTAACTCAATAATTTGCGATACTTCCCAATTTAAGGCGTTAAAAATTACGACTATTTGATGATTTTCTCCTTCGATTTTCTCCAAATTTATATAACTGGCGATCGCTTTTAAGCTATCATCTAAAATAGATTGAGTCTCGTTAATAACTTCTTGCCAAAGTTGATTTGCTTCGATAAAAACAGAATTAATAGAAGTGCCGGGTAAAATATCATGAAATTGATTTAATAAAACTTTTTGCCAAATTTGATTAATTTTTTGTTGATTATTACTATAAGTATCAAATTGAAAATTATATTTTTTAGACAAGATTGTAGCTATTGTTAAGAATAATTCTCCTTGATAAAGTAACCTTTCACAATAACGATTAAAATATTTTTGATTCCCCTGAGTGGTATAACAACCACGATGTAACTCTAAATAAAGCTCATTATTCCATACTGGAAAATCTTGAGGAGAAATACTACTAATTTTATCTAAATATTGTTGTGCAGTGGTGAAATTTACTTCAGGGAAAAAAGGAGATTTTTCATAACGTTTTCCTACATCTAACATATCACGAGTAGGTCCTCCACCATGATCACCAACTCCTGGAAGCCAAAAAATATCTTTTAAACCCGTCTGACTTTCCCAATCAACACTATAGTTAGTCATGGTAATGGGATTTGTATCCATCACTCCAGCAACATTAGGAGGAGACATAGCCGAGAAAATGCGACTACCATCGGGAGATTGCCACCAAAAACAACCATGAGGAAATTTATTAGTATCATTCCAATGTAACTTGCCCGTGACAAAATAATTAATTTCAGCTTGTAGTAAAATTTGTGGTAACTGCCAAGGAAAACCAAAAGTATCAGGCAACCATGCCACTTTATTATATTTACCAAACTTTTCTAAAAAATATTTTTGCCCATATAGTAACTGCCTAACTAAAGATTCTCCACTAATTAAATTTACATCAGGCTCAACCCACATTCCTCCTAAAATTTCCCATTGATTATTAATAACAGCTTGTTGAATTTGGATAAATAAAGAGGGATTATGGCTTTCTATCCATTGATATAGATAAGCTGTTGTATGTCCAAAAGTTAAGTATTTATGTTCTTTTTGTAAATTTAAAACAGAATTAAAAGTTCGTTGAGCAACTTCATAAGTTTCTTTAAGAGTCCATAACCAAGCCATATCTAAATGAGCATGACTAAGTAAGTAAAACTTACGTTCTTTGATATAATTAGATGTAAATAAAAGAGAATTTCTAATACTATTTAAAGATTCATGAAAAAGTTGTTGATTATCAACATTATGCCAATTAATTTTATTTACTTCAGTTTCTAAAACTATTCTTTTTTCAGGGTAAAACTTATCAATATATTTAGCTAAAATTGTTAATTCATTAGCAACAAAACTAGGATCAATATTATCATAATCGCTTTCATAAAGACATTTAGAAGCCATTAAACCACCAATGTCATGAAGTGGACTAATTAATCGTAAACTAATAATAAATTCTTGACTTTTTTCTGCTTTTTCTGTGAGTAAAATGCGCGCAGAAGAATCAAATAAATCTCCTTCACAAACTAACTCACCATTAACGAAAACTTGTGCTGATTGCGCCCACCATGTCAAGGCAATTCTTAAACTTAAACCTTTTAAAGGATAACTATTATTTAAACTTTCAGGAATAACAATTTGTTGACTAAACCATCTAACTTTACTACCTTTTTCCCATACTAAATAATTCTTTTCATTAACTATTCCTTTGAGCCATTTTTCGGTTATATTTAACGGAGGTTTATCTAAATCTTCATCAGAAATATACCAATTATTTTGTATTTCTAATTCTGTTAATTTTCTTAATTCCTTAATAATTGTCTGAAGATTCATAATAAGAAGAATAATAATTAGTAATGAATGATTAAACTGAAAAAAAGTTAGTGTAATTTGTTGACAAAGAAAAAAATGTCTTGAAAAAAAGTTGATTTTATATTATTATGTCCATAATTTTGTCAAAAGTAAACTCTTTTAAGCCTTAACAAATTTAGTCATAGAATTAATTATCAATTCTCGATTATACTTAAGTTGATGAGTTTTAATACTTAATTTACTTGATCGATTATATTAATTTAGCTAGATATTGAGCCAATGATTCCCATTATTAGTAGTGTATTGATTGCCGCCACCCCTCATAATTTTGATACGTCTGAATTGACGGAAATTAATCATTCTCAATCATCTCTCCATGTAGCCGAAGAAGACATAACAATTGATAATAGCAAATCAGTAAAAGTTTTTGATGCTAATTCTCATTCTTTAGATTTGATTTCTCAAGCAAAATTATCCCCTGAAAATATCAAATTTACTCCCCTAGACGTTAATTCATCTTCAGAAATTATAAACCAAGAAGGAAAAATTCTTTTAAATAAAGAAAAACTTAACGATACAAATATTCAGCCATTAACTCTTTCATCTCAAATTCCTTTAGACGAGGAAAAAATTACTCCTCTAAATATTCATAAACAATCTTTAAACTTAACTAATCAAAAAAAAATCGTAGCAGAAAATAACGAGATTATTAATAATAACATTGAAAAAAAATCTTTACCTTCTACGAATAATTTAGGAGAAAAAAAATTAGAATCTATCCCTATAAATATTGTTGTAGAAAATCCTCCAGAAACTACAGCCGAAGAATTAGGAAAGCCTCTTAGTTTATCAGTAAATAATCCTGTATCTTCTTTTAAAATTGAGAAAAAAACTTCCCTAAAATTCTTGACTACCAAACGATTAATTACAACCACTCGTAACGGTAATTCTCGACAGTTTGATTTTGATGTAAATTCTTCTTCTTTTGACATCGTGCAAGATTCTGAAACTATCCCCAATAACAGTCAAAATATTGATAATAACTTAGATAATAACGCAAAACCTGATAATGTTCAAAATAATCCGCCTAATTCTCCTAATGTAGTAGAAATTTTAGCTGATGAACAAGAATACCTAGATTTACAACAAATTGTCAAAGCGAAAGGAAACGTTGTTATTCGCTTCTCTAATGGCATCTTAATCGCAGACGAAGTTTTAGTCAATTTAGTTGATCGCATTGCCGTAGCTCAAGGAAATGTTACCTTAAAACGAGGAGATCAAACCCTCAGAGGCGATCGCTTTGAATACTACTTTGTGCAAAATCAAGGAATTATATTTAATGCCAACGGAGAAATATATCAACCAAGTTTAAGTCAAGACTTTCAGGTAGATACTGCCAATAATCCTTTACCTCAACAATCTTTGAGCCGACAATTTGAAGTAAACCAACCCCTAAGAAGAGTGGTTTCCACCGAAGGTTTTGGTTTTGCGGTAGGTAGCATAAGAGATTTATCTTTAGTACAACAAAGCGGCGGTGCACCCGTTACAAAAAGTGGAGGGCAAATTAACCGTTTTCGTTTCCAAGCCGAAAGAATGGATTTCGATAGTGACGGCTGGCGCGCAACCAATATTCGTATTACCAATGATCCTTTTTCTCCTCCAGAATTTGAAATTAGAGCAGATACCGCCAAATTAAGGAATATATCGCCATTTCAAGACGAATTAACCACTACTAAGTCTCGATTAGTCTTCGATCAACGATTATCTATTCCTCTGTTTCAAGATCGCCTAATATTCGATCGCCGAAATCGTCGTCCTGGCTTATTCTCTATCGGTTTTGACGGAGAAGATTTAGGAGGTTTATTTATTGAGAGAGATTTTGAAATTTACAGCGATGAGAAAACTCTTTTTACCCTTACCCCTCAAATTCTATTACAAAGGGCATTTTTCCCTGATTCCTTCGTGGATGATAATGCTATTAATCCCGACGATAACGGTGGCTTACTCAATCCCTCTAGTTATAGTTTAGTGGCTAAAGTTACTACTGATTTTAATGAGCGTACAAATCTCAATGCTTTAATCAACTTAACAGGGTTAGACTTAGACAACATCGATAATCGACTTCGTGCTTCTACTCAATTAAACTATAAAGTAGGTAATTTACAATCACCCTATAACTTTAGTTTACAATACAACTACAGAGATCGTCTTTTTAACGGTTCATTAGGATTTCAAACCGTACAACAAAGTTATGGATTAGTAGCCACTTCCCCTTATATTCCATTAGGAAAATCACCTTTTGGCTTTATCTATCAAGGTTCAATTCAAAATGTTACGGCAGATACAGATAACCAAGAATTATTAGGGAAAAATCCGAGAGATAGTCTCACAAATTTAACTCGTTTTCAAGGTGCAGGTATTTTAAACGGAAATATCTTGTTATGGAGCGGACAACCTTTAGAAGCAACTCCAGAAAAAGGTTTAAAATATACATCGACACCCATCGCACCTTATTTAAGTTTAAATACTGGTTTAACCGCCGTAGGTAGTTATTACAGTAACGGAGATACCCAACCTAATCTCACCGCTACCCTTGGTTTACAAGGACAATTTGGACACTTTTCTAACCCTTTTTTAGACTATACAGGCTTTAATGTTAGCTTTAGTCAAGGCATCAGAGGAGATTTATCCCCTTTCTTCTTTGATCGTGCCGCCGATGATCAAGTATTATCATTAGGATTAACCCAACAAATTTATGGGCCATTACGGGGAGGATTACAGAGTTTTATTAACGTCAAAACCAATCAAGAAATTAGCACAGACTACTTTTTGGAATATAGTCGTCGAACTTATAATATTTTAATTCGTTATAATCCTGTATTACAATTAGGCTCACTTAATTTGCGTATCAGTGACTTTAACTGGGATGGTAACTCCTCTCCTTTTGAAGGTAATGGTATTCGTCCTGTCGTTGACGGAGTAATTCGGGGAAGATAATCATGATCAGTAATATTTATATATTCTAAAAAATCCTTATATTCTCAACCTTTCGAGTATTAACAAAATTCTTTTTTTGTTCATTATTTAGGCATTTTTTGAAAATTTGAGTAAAAAACTTGCAATTATAACTAAAGTTAGTTATATTAGATAAGTGACGAAAGTCAGCCAGGATAGCTCAGTCGGTAGAGCAGAGGACTGAAAATCCTCGTGTCGGCGGTTCAATTCCGCCTCCCGGCATCTAAAACAATCTGATTATAGGCTCTTTAATCCTCTAGTCTTTATAACAAAAACTACTCAAACCCCTTTAATTTTATACCTTAGAGGGGTTTTGGGTATCATTTGGGTATCTACTATAAAGAAACCAATTAAAAAGATTTAAACGATTAGTTAAATATTTTTGGGTATCATTTGGGTATCAACAATCCTCTAATCATAAATTAGGCACGTTTGATCTAGTTAAACCAGCATAATGTTTTAAAATCATTTGAGGAGAATTACCAACCCATGAGGCAATATCCGAAATCGGTACACCTGCACCAATACATAAAGTAATGAAAGTATGACGAGTATTATAACAATCTCGTTTTCTAACAGAAATTATCTTAAAGATTCTTGACCACCATCGACGGGTAAAATTATTCATATTAATATAAACTTCTTTTTCGCTAAAAAAAACAGTATCTTTAATTTTTGGTTGTGATAACAAAATTTCTTCAACTTGAGAATTAATCGGAAAACGGCGCTTTTTATGAGTTTTGGTGTCATTTTTGTGATGCCCTTCCACAATCGCCTCAAGAAAGATAATTTTTTTTGAAAGGAAATCTACATTTTCCCACTTTAGCCCGGCTGCTTCACTTGGACGGCAACCAGTATAAAATAGAAACCTGATGAAATTATAGTAATGAGGACAAAATTGTTTAAAAGCCTCAATGATAATATCTCTTTCCTCAGCACTAAAAGGATCTGGTGTTTCTTCTTTATTTATGCTTTTAATTTTTTTAACTTTTTCAAACGGATTAGTTTCAATTAATCCCTCGTCAAATGCCCATGTACAACAGGCTTTAATTTGACATAAATCTTTTTTCGCTTGGTTTTGTGTGTTATGTTCTAATAACCAACTACGAACTAAATTAGGATTTTTTAACACGTTCTCAGGCATTGCCACAAGCTTATGATGAACTGAGATTAAATTTTTCATAGAGCTACGCGCTAAAGTTTTTTCTTTTAATTTCATATAGTCAAGAAATAAATCATTTAAAGAAATTTCTGGATCAGGTTCAGCAGTAGTAAGTTTATATTTTTCAAGAGTAAAATCAAATTTTTCATAGATATAATCATTCTCCATAAGATTAGCTTTTGCCTTGGCTATTTTTTGGTTTTCGAGAGTATTAGGTAAATTGAGAGAAAACCATTTTTTCTTACCATTAAACCAAGGACGTGGCAATCTTAACCGCAACATACCCCGAAAATTCTCAATGGTAATTGTGCCTTTTTTAGCTCTAGCCATTTAATTGTCCCTCCCGCCAAGCCATAAAATTAATCGTTTCGTGAGTTAAAACAGTAATAAAACAAGTTTCGACTGAAAGTTTACCGATACCTTTAACAATTCTGGGTTTTGTCCATTTGACTTGAACAGTAAAGTTACTACTAATTCGTTTTGGTTCTGAAATAATTTCCCCTATTACTTTCTCGTCTTTAAAATATTTAACTTTCATTCCTACAAAAGATAAACTTTCGCAATAAGGGTTTTTGACTGAATTTTGAAAATCATTTTCTACAATCTCTTGATTTTGATCACCCCCCCCCTCATGAGAATCTGGTGAGAATGTAATTTTATCGTCTGTATCCTTTGCTATATATTCGTTTTCGCTTATTCTCACGTTATTCTCATCATCTTCAGGTGAGAATGTGGTGAGAATAAGCTGTGATTTATTGCTATCAATACTTTCAGCTTCTAAATTCTCATTCTCATGGTTATTCTCTAGGGGGGGGGGGTGATCAATTTCACCTTTTTTATTTTTGTCATCTCGGAAATGAGTCAAAATCCCTTGTTGAGAATCTTTATTAATATCAATATATTGAAAAACCCATGAACGTTGATTTGATACTGATCTTCTTTTTTCGACATCACCACGACGACAAAGTCGATCAAGGGCTTTATAAATTGTTTTCTTGGGTATCCCAAGATAATGCTCAATTTCAAAAACCTCATTTGGTTGTCCATTATTTTTTAAGAATCTCAAGATTTTTTCTGCGGCTTCTCTTTTTTCGCCCGTTAGATCCGATGCTTCTCCACAAAATTCATAAATACCTTTATCAATCCAAATTTGAGATGGATTTAACAATAATTTATATTTTGCTGGTTCGGTGGATCTTGTGTGATTCATGATCAAAAAGCGATAATCCTCTGACCAAGTATGATCTGCATCCTCATCGTCTTCATTAACGATTGTGCCTTGTTCTGTCGTCATTTGTGCCGTTCCCCAACAAGCCGCTTTTAATCTTTCACTACCACTAATTTCATTAGTTTTATTATTATGGTGAATCAAAATACAAGAGCAATTGTACTTATTTAGTAAGTCTTTAAGACGATAAAGATATTGAGCAAAACCAGCTTCATTTTCGGTAAACGGAATGTTAAAACCCGTGGAAGTTAAAGAATCGATAACAACCAGTTTTGGGCGATGAACATCTAATTGTGTCTCAAAAGCTCTGAGATTCATTAAGTCAAGGTAAGAACAACCTATTAAATCATTTTTATTTATTAAAAGGTCAACTCCCAAATTAAAAATTCTGTCGCCAAAATCCCTTGAACTTTCATCAGAAAAGGTATATAAAACTTTACCTTTATTAACTTTTTCTCCCAAAAATTCACCACCACTTAAAACCTTGATCGCAATTTCTGTTGCTAATAAAGATTTACCAATTTTACTTTTAGCCGCCAACATTAACAATTCTCCTTGGGGCAAAATCGAGGGTACTAACCAATTTTGACGTTGTTTTCTAGCTTCAATCAATTCGTCCACAGTCCAAAATTGTTTTTGTGGTGTTCTTTCTAAATTGTCCATATATTGAACTAATCTGAAAAAATCTTGACCACTATAACTGTAAGCACTGCAAACTTGATTTTTAATGTCAATTTGTTTTAAAACGTCAGGTTCTTGTAAGTACCGTTGAATTTCTAATTTAATTCTGTCGTAACGATATTTTTGTCGAATAGATTTACATAATTTTTGCCATTGTCCTTTAGTCATTGGTGATGCTAAACGATGGTAAATATTATCAACTTGAATTATTAAATCTGATTCTTCAATATCTGATTTTTGATAAAGTAATTCAACTTGTTCTTTAGCTTCTTCAGCAGTGATTTTGATATTAGCTAATCTCTCTAAATTCTCGTCAATAAATTCCTCTAATTGATTCTCAATAGCCTTCTCTAAATATTTAAGAATTTCTGTTATTTGTTCTTTTTCATCATAAAATTTATAGCGTTTTTTCATCTCTAAAACAAAGTCAGCAAAATCATCACCTTTTTTAACGGGGTAAAGAATTTTATCAATGCTAATGGCAATTAAAGGAAAATCAATTGAGTGAGCAATTTTGATTAATTTATCAGCTTTTTGTTCTCCAACTTTATCGTAATCAGCAATATAAATAGCACCTTTTAAACCTTGTGATTTTAACCATGATAATTGATGTTTTAAAAACTCTTCATTTTGTGATTTAGCACCGCAAAAAGCAAAACTAATTAACCCACAACTACGGGCATAATCACAAGCCTTTTCTCCCTCATGAATTAAAACAATATCATTAGCAAATTTAAGATCTTGATTACGATAAGGCAACCAATTATTAACGTTACCAAAACCTGTTATCCACTTACCATCAACCATGTGATAAGGTGGTGTTGTTTTGCCCTGTTCTCCACTGTAACGAGTGACTTTAGCTGTTGGTGTGTATATCAAATTTATTGCATGGATGCAATTATTTTTCTCATCTTCATAGGCTTTAATTATACTTTTAGAATCGTTAATTAATTGTTCATTAAAAGATAATTTAATCCATGAAAAAGTTTCGTTTAATTGTGCTTTTTTTGCTATAATCATAATAGTTTTTCCTCTTAAAAAATTAATACTTAGTTTTGGTGTTAATGTTTCAAGCCCTCCCTAGTCAAGAGGGTTTTTATTATATTTTATTTATTCTTTCTAATTGAGTTACTTGATCCATAGTCATAAAAGGTAGTACTTTATTCTTATAAAGATAATAAAGATCATCAGCTCTTTCAAAAACCTGAATAGGAAAATGACTTAAAATAAACTTAAAATCATCTTCATAAAATCTAAATTCTTCTCCATTAATAAGAGTTAAAATTAATTCATCTGGTTTATTTGGTTGAGAATCTAGTGATATTTTGATTAGATTACCACTGAGAAAAATTACTTCATTGCCACTTACAGGCAACCAATTACTTAAAATCATTTGTTTAATCATTTTTTGTATCCTTTATTGATTAAGTATTCGTAACGTTTAATAATGTTTTGAGTACTCAGATTAAGCAAAACTGAGAGCTTTTGAGTATCACAAAATGGGAAAAGGTTAAGGATTGCTATATCTACTTTTGGAGTAAAGTAATAAGGTCGTTTTAGTTGTGTCATAGTCCTAACTCCTCATCAAGATCGATAACTTCGATAACTTCGACAAATTGATCCACCAATTGACCGTATTGTTTGGGGTTTTCTATTTTGCTGAGGATCTCAATGGGTAATTTTCCTCGACTTTTCGGATAGTTCCGAATGTCCTCAAGGCTTATGTTTCCTTCAATTTCTATCTCATAGGCGAGATTTAAAGCAATCGTTGCTAATATTGTTGTTGACATTTTGGTAAAATTAAGTTAGCAACTTGTATTAACAAGTTGTGATGTTTTTTTAGATAGTAGGTGTATTTCACCTACATTATTTTAACGATTAAAATCAACAAGTTTATAGGAAACTTGCTAATATTAGGATACCATTAAAATGAGAACTCAATCACAAAATAAAAATAAAATGTCAGTTTTTTATCAAATTAGAGAACGAACTGGAATGACTCAAGCAGAATTGTCTAGGGTCTTAGGTACTGATGTAACTACTATTTCAAGATGGGAAAATGGGAAAAATAAACCCGTTTTGGATTTAAAACAAATCAAAGTATTAGGAATACTTTTAAAAGGTATGGGATTAGACTTAAATGATTTACCAGACGATGCCTTTTCCGAAATTCCTAAGTTATATGGTAGCAAATAAATACTATAGCTATTGGTAAGTTGCCTATTTATTGTTATCATTATTCTCATAACTTAGTACCATGATAATAATCAATTATTTGGAGGAAAAATGAATCAAATTATTGAAGTAAATATAGCTGATGTCTTGTTGAGACTTGAAGCAAAAATAGACAAGTTAGAAGACAAAATCGATAATTTAGCTAATCAAGTTAATGAAGTAAAAATCAATGTAGCCAAACTTGATGAAAAGATTATCGGAGTAGATAAGCGATTAGGTAATTTAGAATTTGTTGCCCGTTCTATAGCAGGAGGGGTAATTATTGCGTTGCTTTTAGCCTTCGCTCGTTATCTTTTTCCTAACGTGACTTTATAAATTAATTAGAAGGTTTCATATCAGAATCCTTAATATCTGGTGATTCTGATACTTTTTTATTATTTTCTTCTTCTTCTGTTTTTTCTTGTTTAATTGTCTCTAATTCCTTAAAAAGTTCTTTCTTAGCTTTTTTCATCTCTACCATATTATCAAAACTACACTCAAGATTTTAAAGAAATATTTTGTTCATTTCGATCAGGCTTTTAATATTACAATATAGATGAAGGGGAGTAGAGATTCCCCTATTGTCCATCATGAGCTTAATATTAATTATATGACAATTATCGACAAGTTAAAAATATTAGAAAAATTAGAGTTTTCCTTAAGTTTTTCAGATATAAAATATTGCGCACAAAATTTAGAAGAATTAGAAAATTATTTACAAGATTTTCTTGCTTATTATTTTGCTTCGATCATTTCTCCTGCTGATATTATTAAGATTATTAGAACAGGATTTTATCAATATAATGGTAAAAATTATAACTTGGGGTTTATTCCTTTAGAACAAGTCATAATAACTATTTTAGTGATATGTGAAGAGAAATCTTTTGAAGAAATAACTTATGAGTTACAATGTTTTGAAAATGATTTTAGTACTAATTCAGCATTAGAACATATTAATCAAATTTTGGATGAATTAATAACGAAATTAAAACATGATTAGTTCAGATTTTTATACTTGGTTATTAGATAATCAATGTTTGTTTAACCATGAACGATTTAAACCATTTATTGATAATTGTATAGAAGATTTAAACCTTTTTGAATTAAATTCTGAGGAAGAAATCTTTACTTATTTATCAGTAAATGGTTATGGTGAAGAAACAATTATGAGTTTTTTAAGATTATGGGATTGTTACCAAAACTCTAAGGAGTGGGCGGTTTAGGAGGTATATCTGTTACTACGATTTTAGATTTAACGGGATAATTGTCTTTGTCAGAAAGAGGTGTTTTTTGCTCATTAAAATCCTCAACAAATTTATCAAAGTTTTTATCTTTTTTCTTAATTTCGTCATTGATTTCTTTGATAGATTCAAATTGAGCATCAAGTTCTTTATTACCTTTGAAAAAAGCACCTTTGACTAAATTGACTCCAAACAAAATATCAGACAACATTTTTTTGATGGTAACGGGATCTTCTACATCAGTCCCAACGTAACATTGATCATTTTGTGGGTTCAGCATATCAGCAAAACCTTTGGCGTTACGGAAGTTAAAAGAAGGTTTACGACATCGTTGTTTAGGATTTTGGTTAAAACCACTATTACCAAGCATTCCACAAGAACACTCCATACCTTTAAGAGCGGCGGTTTTAGTTTCTTCTAAGGCTTTAGTATTTTTCAAGCCTAAATCTTGATTAAAATTAACCATTCCAGCCGTTGCCATGGCAATAGTTGCGACTTCTTGAATACCATGAGCCATATTAGGCAAATAAGTATGAGATTTTTTCTTTTGTGTGACTTTAGGATTATTAGGATCTGCGACATCTTCAATACCATCAATTTCCATTTCAAGAGGAAATCTACCAATATTTTTAGCTAATCCAGCAACACCTAAAGCTAAACCACCAGCTAAAGAGGGAACTATTACCTCTGGTTTAGGCACAATATTAATTCTTTTATCTTCGCTGTCTAAATCAAAATCAGGTTCTTGTAAACTAGGCATCTTTGAAGGAAACTGATCAAGTCCTATTTTGACGCTCATAATCCCTAACATCTGCTGTGTCAAGTCATTTTGGGATTTTAGCTTAAGTTTCACTACGTCAGATTTATCTCTTAATTTCGGTAAATTAGTAATGAGAGGATCGTATTCACCATTAATAATCTCGTTAATGTCAGGATTTTTTAAATAATCTGAAGCTAAAAAGTCATCAATAGTACCATAGTTTTTCGAGGCTTCTTGTTCTGCTTCGCCACCTTCAAATAAGGCAATATTACCTAACCACGTCATTAATTTATCAGGATCTAATTCAACTTCCTGACCATCAGCAATTAAAACGCTATCTTTAATTTTGGTTTGAAAATCTGGATCTTCAGGTTTCAAATATTCTTTAATAAACGGTTTAACTAATTGTGATTGATCCTCATTGATACCGTCAATAATTTCAATATTCCATTTAGTAGGCACATTAAAAATAGGTGCAGTTAGTGCGGCATCACTATAATTAGAAAACGCTTCGGCAATTCGGTAAAGACTTTTAAGCCCAACAACAGGCTCTAATGGTGCGCCTTGAATAAACATGGAAGGAAAAAAAGCAATGGCAACGTCTGTCATATCTAATTCTTCCTCATAACTACCTACTACACCGCCTTGACTAGCTCGGAATAAATAATCTGCATAGGTTTCCGCCGTAGAAGCCGCAATAATAGCAGAATGCAATTCCGTAGGATCAAAAATAGTAGAATCACCTGAAGTAACAGGTGCTGTATAAAGTTGAACCGTGTCATCAATAACTGGTGGCACATAAATTTGTCCGACGGGAGTATCTAAACTTGGTTGGTTAATGACAATCCATTTTGTTCGTTTGGTGGGAGTTGGATCATCATTTGGATCAATATCAGGTTGTGGACTATTACTTAAACTTTTTAATTGAGCATTATCAATAATATCAAGATCGGGATCTGGATCAGGGTCTGGAAACGGACTAGGTATTATTTTCTTCCCTTCATCAATAATTTGTTTTTTAAGTTTTTCTCTCTTTCTGATTTTTTCGATTTCAGAATCAACGTTAGTATTTTCTTTATCTTCTACTGCTTTTCTTGGTTTAACTTTGCTGTTGGTAGCAACTTTTTTCTTATTATCTCCTCCTCTTTTTGGTGCTGGTTTTTTGCCCTTTTGTGGTTTAACGGCTGGAGGTGGAGGTGCGGTAGGCACTTGGTCAAGCATTGGTTCTAAAGCTCTACGCATAGGAGCTAATTTTTTTCGTGGCGTAATTCTCTCATCTTCTGCCTCTTTCCATCGTGGCAACTGATCTACTTTTTCCGCTACTTTTTGCCTAACTGCATCCCCAATAGAAGGATCTACCATAGTTGAATAAACCCAAATTCCTGTTCCCACTGCTAAAACTACCCAACCTGCAGGGCCAGCAAAAACTAAAGGAATTGCAGATCCAAATAATAAAATACTCATATTAATTTCGTAATTGTGAAGAATTATTTAACTGATGATTATTGCCAAAAATATTAGATGTTGGTTCGTCTGAAATATTCACATTTTTATAGTTTTTGACTGCTAATAATAAGTCTAAAGTCGTTTCATAAATAGTAGGCTCAAAAGGAATTAAAACATCAATGGCAATAGTTCGTTTTCTCTCGTTAAAAATATAAGTACATTTATCGTTAAACGAGGGATAATTATCCGTTAAATATTGTTTAAATTTATAAATAGAATAAACAAAAAATCTTTCTAAAGTATTAATATCAGACGGATAAATAATAAAATCACCGTTGCTAGGTGGTAGATATTCCCCTAAATACTCAATGGAAGAAGAAGAATAACTTTTAGCACCAATAATAAAATTACCGTTTGAACTCCAAAAAGTTTTATAATCAACGGGGAATTGAACTTTTATTGATATTTCTTTCTTAAGATTATCAAGATTAATATTAAAATCTTTTGAGTAATCTTCATTTTGAATTGAGAAAGAAGAATATAGTAAATTAGCAGAATAACAGATAGCCCTTTCGTAACTATCTATTCCGATTAAATCCCTTGTTTCTAAAGTGGGTAAAATAGTCATAAATTATGATTTAAATTTGTTAATTAATTCTTCTTTCTTTTTATTTTTAAGGCTTAATTTACCCGTATTTTGAATAGACAAATTACCCATTATTCCAATCAATAAATCTGTAAGAGTTGGTGCGCCAACTAAACTAGCAGGATAAGGCACAGGAATAGAATTATTTTGAGTTTGAATTTTTTTCGGATCTGTTTCGTAATCTTCTTGCAATTCATAGTCAAAAGTTTTGATACCAACGGGTAAACCGATGATTTTCATAGTTTCTTTAACTATTTGTTGAGTCACACCAATAGCAATTTTTGCTTCATCAGAATTAGCATTGGTTTCCGTGACTTGAAAAAGAATCTCTTGTAAAATATCTAACAAGCCTTCAAATACAAACGTTTGATCTCTCAAGTTGATAATACCCGTACCGATTTCCTGCCAGTCTAAGGCTTTATCAAGGTCATCGTTTATCGCTTCTAAAAATTGAATTTTATTATTACAAGCAATGATGCCACCGTTGGTTATAGCTTGAGTACCTTCTTGTTTAACTAACAAGTTAGATCTGACTTCGTAAGCGACACCTACCCGTTGATCATCAATAGAAACATTATCAGCAGTTTTAGCTTTATTACCGCTATCTTCCCAACCGGCATTTAAACCTATTTTGTCGAAGTACCAACCACCGGGTATTGTTGAGCCACTAGGAAAATATCTAGTATCTTGGTGAGTTCCTTGTTTACCGTTAAATTTGACGTTTAAACCTTCCCACTTACAAAGTGAGTCTAACTTTCTAGCAATGTTCATTACTACTGGTTTTTGAGAACCATTATCATCATAATAAGCGGCTTCACCAGCACCTAAACAAGCGTGAATTTCGTCTATTTTAATCTCGATTCCCATAACGTACTCTCCTGTTTCTAATAGTTCTAATATTTTGGCGTTGGCTTCTTCTGGTGACGGAATAGTTACAGCTTGTTCTAACGTTTTTGTAATATAAACTTCAGGGAAATTTTTAAGAGGACTATTGCCGTAGAAAATAGTATATCTAGCTTCTTGTCTAAATACAGTCTGGTTATATTGCGTCATATCAATAGTCCAGCACCCGTGATCTGTAACTCTAGTAAAGGTAACAACACCGTTAGTTGTCTCCTCCTCTATTTTATTAAAACACTTATAAGTAAAAAATAGATCTGAAGTAGTTTCTCCTGTAAATTGGTATCTTATTGTATAAACTACAATATTAGTTTCACTACGAAAAGATCCTACTTGTGGTAGAGTGAGAAAATCTTTAGGGTAGTCTATATAAGTATTGTTGTTAACCAATAACGTTAGGATGTCATTTGTATCTACTACGATGCCATAGTGAAGATCATCAGGGGGTAAAGCATCCACTTCAGCTTTAAACTTACCGTCGAATACAGTGTCAGGGATTCTAGCGTAGAAAAGATGACTAGAGACTAATTCCTCTGAAGGGAATACTTCATTTATAGTACCTCCTCCATAATATTCTTTAGGGACAAAGAGACCGCTTTGAGGCTCTACAGGAGGATCACTAGGAAAAAAATAGGGGTCAGCATCTATATAAATTCTACTAAAATAGACTCTTTGTTTATCAGCAAATTCTAGTATTTTAGGGTTAGTATATTCCATAGGTATTAAACGGCTCTCCCACTCTGTTATATTGTCATACAACAAGTAAGCAGGAAAGACATCAGTAATATCGTTAGCACTGGTAACTACAACGGAATAAGTAGCAACATTAGCTAACTTTATAGTTTGTGGTTTTGTGCTACTGGGCAAAATACGACAATGTTTTGTATAACACGAATAATTAGTTTGTGCTTTGGTTAGACGCCAAACATCGTCAGCATCATCATTACCACCGAGAATGTCATCGATAATGTATTCAAGTCTTCCTAAAGAGGAGACATGGTGAATCTCGTCGGCTAAATAGGTTACTATTGTCTCGCTATCACTAGGTGGAATAGTAACGGTTACATCTTTATAGTGTAAATTATAAGCACCGACTTGATTAAGGTATTGGTTACCAATAATATCAGTAGTGTTGCAAAGATTCCAGAGATAAAAGCTATAGTCACTAGCCCAAGCATAACGATAAGTAGTATGCCGTTCGACTAAGAAAGCAAGGTGTTGGTACTCACTCGTTTCATAGGTATAGGGTAAAAAAGAAATAACAAGGTCGTAGCGAAGGTACTCGTCAAACCACCACAACAACTTTTGACTATCGGTTAAATCCTCATATTTAGGATAGTCGTAGTTCATTTGCATTAAACAATAACTCCGTCATCAATACGCAATAAAGGTAACCCATTGTTATTTAAACCCGTACTATTATTTGTAAAGATAACGGTAGCACCGTCGAGCATTATCGGATAAAATTCAAGATCTATTTTAGAGAATGTAACATCCTGAAACAATAAAGTACTATTCTTAGGAAAAGTTAAAGCAGAATAATTAGCTAAGGTGCTATTTGTGAAGGATAACCTTGAGTTAGTAAGATTAAGAGTAATTCCTTCGTAGAAAGTAGTAACTCCGTCACCTGCGTTTAAGGTAATCTTATCAAAGTATAAGTCGCTAAATTCAGCGTTTATAACACTTTCAGTTATAGTTACGTTAGAAAACTTTAACTTACTATTCATCATATTTGTACTAGCTTTATAAGTAATACTATCAGCTACTAAAACAGAGTTTTCTACTCTAAAACGATTATTTGTAACGTCAACGTTATTAGCAAGGATTACTGTACTATCAATGATTGATATAGGTTTAGCTTGTGTTAAAGGGTGACTAATATTAATAGGAATCGTACTACGAATACTGTCATAAGTGATAGTTTGAGTTGAATCTTGGTTAAATACTAAGGAATAAAAATCGTTACTAGAGTTAATGAGGGTAGAAGTTATCTCAAGGTGTCCGAAGTCAACATCTGATAAACAATATACTTGTATCCAATTATTAACAAATATACTATTATTAAGAACTTCTAACAGGGAAGCAACAGAGTTAAAAGGCGTAACAGGTAGCAACCCGTCCCCGTCCTCTACTGCCGTCAGGTCAATATAATATTGTGTGTTAGTGTTTAACGTTTTAGTTACAGTACCGAGGTTTGCTATCTCAGTGACAACGGCATCGATAAGGTTATTGTACTTTTGACACAGTAACGAAGCATTAGGGTGATTAGCTTGTCCTGTTACGCTAGGCACATCGTTGATACCAGTGATTATCGGTAGTTTGTGGTCGGTTAACTGCATTATTTTAATTAAATGTGATAATGATTATCATAGTTTATTTTACTTGATTTTATGGCTTTTGGATTCGGTGGAATTACTGCATCAGGGTTAACAAGGGGTTTTCGTAGTTCTGAAGCTACATCAGGGTTTAATTTTGGTAGAGGTGCAAGATCTGGATTAGTTAATTTCTTAAAAAAAGAATTTTCCTATACTGAGATCTTTGGGCAAATGGTGCAATATCAACAGCAATTATCTTCTTTTAACTGGAATGCTACGGACGAAGAATTAAAGAAAAAATATGAAGCGATGAAACTTCAAGGTGCTTCTGCTTTAGGTGGTTTAGTTGGTAGAGGAATAGGATCTACTTTAGCAGTCGGTTTAGGTGGTGCAGCTGGTTTAGTCGTACCTAAAATAAGCTCAGGACAATTAGCTAAAAAATTAATTCAAGCTGGATCTGAAGATGCTAGAGACGAAATCATAGGCGAAATGCAATCCGCTATGCAGCAATTTAAAGGTATGGCTATTAATGCTGGTTTCATTGAAGGCTATATTAATTTTCGTACTTTTTTAAAAAACCAACCTGAAAGCGTATTAAAGGGTTTGGGTTATCCACAGCAGACTATTGATTTTATCAAGAATCGATGGGGTGAAAAAGGTTCAGATCCTTTAGTATTACAAGAAGCATTAGAGGAAACTATAGAATCCATTACAGATCCTTTAGTTGAAGCATTTGTAGAAGAAGCGGTGGACGAATTTTTTGAAAGTTTCATTGAAACAGGTTTTGTTATCGCTGGTGAACTTGATTCTAATTTGCGACAATATCAATTAGATCGAGTGCAAACTGAAAGAAGAATTGAATTACGCACTCTCGCTGATGAACCATTATCTGAAAGATTTATTATCAATGGTACAAATTACGAAGAAGCGGATCAAGAAATTAGAGAAAGATTACAAGATTGGCGCTTAATTAATAGTCGTGACATCGGACAAATTGTTACCCAAGATGTTGAAATTTTAGAACAACATCCACAATTAAGAAAGTTAGAAATTACCTTTAGATCTCGCCCACATCCGCCATGGATTAATCTTGATGGGTCAACAGCGAAAACGACAACCCTTACGATTCCTAATTTTAAGGAAGGTTTAACGTGGGAGAGATTAAAACGAGAATTAAAATATAATATTGCTGTACCAGCTTATACATGGGGTAATAGCGTTGCAGTTTTGAAATTTACAGATAAAAGAAAAATTAGAATTCAGTTTGATAGCGTAACTATGAGCAATCAGGCAGTAGAAGGATTATTAAAAAACTATGCTGACTTGTCCAATGGCATTATCAAAACAATTACAGTTAATGATTACATCGAATTACCAAACGCTCTAAGGAATAATCCTATTGGGATGTTTCCTATTAGTTGTAAATTTGTTGGACAAAATTTAACTAACTTAAATAATTCTAATGCTAATCGACTTCCTCAAACAAGCTATTCTTTCCCATTGTGGACTGAAAATGAACCTGACAATTTTTCTAATAGCATAAATATCCCAACAACACCGTAAATTATTAAGATTTGTTAATTATTTATATACTTAATAATCTATTCATATCTTAATATAGGCCTTTAAGGGCCGACATAAGCACAGGCAATAACAATATGATTTTTAGTAGTAATAGAAAACAACAAATATGGATTAGATTATCAACTCGCAGTCGAAGAGCATTAATGAAAATTTACAAAAAATTTGGGCATTTATATGAATACAAGCCTAGAGGAGATTTATTAGCAAATATTTCACAAGAATTTAATATAACAATTCAAGAAACAAATTCTGAATTATTGGAAATGAGGCAAGAATTTTTAAAATCATTTAAGATTTGAAAATGACAATTAACAATTAATAAACAAATGAGTTTAAATTTTGAGTTTTTCGAGTCTTCGGGTACTGCCGTTGCTAGTGGAGTTTTTATTCCCCAAAATAATCTAATGGGAATTAATGCAGGAGAATTTGCTGATAGTGAATCTCTTGAGAAAAAAGAAAGTAAATTAGTTTATTCTTTATGTAATAAATTTGTTGATGGTAGTTTAAATAATGCTTTAGGAATATCAGTTAGCCAAAATGCTATTACTGGTCAATCTTCTGTATTAAGTAGTAAGTCTTATACTGCTACAATTCAGTACTATGCTAGTATTAAAGACCAATTTGTAAATGTTTTGCCTGTTCCTACTATTGGTAATCAAGTTGGAATCGGAGAAATTATAATTACTGATTTGTTTCCTAATGCGGTAAAAGTAGAATCTGGTTCAGTTGTTTCAAGTGAAGGTGTATTAATTCCTTCCGCATTATTAGCTGATTATGGGGCGCAAACTCACGTTAGTTTAGATTTAGCCAATGATAATAGATCTTGGGTTGGTGCTTTAATTAGATACATTGTAAATACAATATCACTAAGATCAACTTTAATTGCTAGTGCAATTACTGGAAAATCTGTTGGTGCAATTGCTACTTTAACTTTACCAGCTATTGCCACAGACTTAACAAACCCAACTACTGGCTTTGTTTTAAGTGATTTATTAAAGATTGATATTTATAGCAAAACATTTTCCATCACTATTCAACGATTAGAAAATGAATTAAATCAATCTTTTGATATTAACGTTATAACTGCATAGGGGGAAAATAAATGCCTAGAAATACGGGAAAAAGAACTCCAGTAACTGTAACAACTGGAATATCTAACGGTGTGGCGGTAATTGTTATTAAATATGCTTTTTTGTCTGGGTTAAAAGATACATTACGAAATGATTTTAGACAAACAGAAATATTATCAAATATTGATGTAGCTCAATTAGTTTTTAAAGTAAATAATTTCAAACCTCCAAGAGCATCTGTTTATGATGGAAATACTTATGGCTATGAAGGTTCTTTTTGTTCTAGTTCTGCTGTTGCTAGTTTAAAAGCAAATGGTGCTAACATTACAAAATTAAAATTTAAACCACCTGCGTTATCTGGAGTATCAAAATCTTCATTATATTACTGTACTATTAATGGTTTAAAATATGGTTATAGAGTTAATGATTTAAGTTTGCCTAGCGACTTTGCAACTGCAACTGGATTAACTTTAGCTGGCAGTAACGATATTATTTTAATGGGTGCAAGTTTTCCTAAAATGGGACAAGCTAAATATATTGATCCTACTACTGGAAAAGTTAAAAGTTATATGTGCGATCCTGGCTCTTATGAAAATTTAAAGGGAAATTGGTCGAAAGGCAAACCTCCCTTAAGTACTTCTGCTGATTTTGCTGCTTTATTAGGAATTTAAAAAAATGACTGCACTTATTGACGACTTAGGGGTATGGGTGCAGTTAGGTACAATTCAACCATCATGGGATTGGATACCTTTTCCTGTTTCATTTTCTACTAATAATAGTATTTTTAGAATAAAATTCATTGGAGATTTTTCTAAAATAACAACTTTTTTATATTTAAGAGTTACTTATTCTAATACTGGTATTAATAATTTTAATTATAAATGGACTAGAATTTATCCTAACGAAGCTCCTACGATTATTGATTTACCAATTAATCAAATTTTTTTAACTAATGAATTAAGTAAAATTATAGAAATTAGAAAAGCATCAAAATGGTATGGCTATAAAATACCGATTTCAGATATTTTATATTTTGTAAGTTTAGAGGCTTTTATTCCATTTCCTGAAACCATTAAGGCCATTAATAATATTCCACAATTACAAGGAGTTATTAATGACCAATTGACACAATTAAAACAAGAATTAACTGTTGATATTGCTAGTAATATTACTAATGCAATTAGTCAAAACTTGAATAATATTAATCAACAAAACACTACAATAATAACTTTACTAACAGGTATAATATGAGCAGACTTGCTAAGACTTTATTACCAGTCATTAACGGATTTTCAATTAAAACTTTTGAGGAAGAAGGAGGACAAATAAATAGAAAACCAATTAGTGAAATAGAAAATTTTAGTATAGCTAATCCAGGACCAGATAAACCTTATTATTACGATTTTGGAATATTAAACTTTGATTTAATTCCTTTATCTATTTGGGGATACAAAACCTCTCCTTTTACTGCAAGTGATAGCATTGCTATACAAATTTTAGATAGAAATACAAATACTTTTTTATGGAATTTAGTCTTAACTTCTCAAAAATATATAGTAGGTAGTATGTTTTATTTTACTTTTCCTTTTGTTTGTGTTTCCAGAAATCACTTAATTAGAATTGTGACTAACGTAGATTTAATTAATTTAATTATTTATGGTGAAAAAGCCTTTTTAAATAATCCTATTTCGCCTAATTATTAACGAGAGTTATTAGAATGTTAGACAATATAGAATCAATAGTTATTATCGTAAGCACAATAATTATTACTTCTTTTACAACAATTGGTGCTTTTAATTCTGTTCAAAAGAAATTAAGAGAAACAATTGATAAAAATTTAGACAAAAGAGATACTAAGTTAAAAGAATGGTTTAAAGATTTTTTTGAGGGATATTATTACCCACTTGATGACAGGATAAAAAATCTTAATTTAAGAATAAAACAACTAGAAAAAAGATGAGAATTTCAATTTTAGTATTTTATGCTTTAACTATATTATTTATAGTAACTTTATTTACTAATAATATTGAAATTATTAAGGAATTAACGCTTTTAACGAGTAATTTAATTAGTGGATATTTAGGGTTTTTAGTTAGACAATTAGAGAATAAATAAATTATGAATTTAACAAAAAATTTTACTTTAGAAGAATTGACTAAAAGTCAAATTGCTTCACGTTTCAATCTTGATAATACTCCTAGTTTTTCGGTTAAACAAAATCTTAAAACTTTAGCTGAAAAAATTTTACAACCCGTTCGTGATCATTATAATTTACCCGTTGTTGTATCCAGTGGCTTTAGAAGTTTATCGGTTAATCGCGCCGTTGGTGGATCTACTCGCAGTCAACACTTAACAGGTGAAGCCGCAGACTTTTCTCTTCCCTCAGTCGATAATTATTCAGTAGCCAAATGGATTAAGGAAAATCTTAATTATGATCAGCTAATTTTAGAATTTTATAGTGGAGGTAATAGCGGATGGATTCATGTGGGATACTCTCCGAGACATTTAAATCAGGAATTAACGATTAATCGTTTTGGTACGTTTACGGGATTGAAAAAATATTAAGACTGAAAATCCTCGTGTCGGCGGTTCAATTCCGTCTCCAGGCATACAGAATTAAACTTATTTTTCATTGTTACGAGGTCAGTTAGTCCTCGTGTCAGAGACACTCTAAACCCTGAAAATGATATTTATATCTGCTTTCGAGGGTTTTTGTATATCATTTTTCCATCTAATCTTTTTTACCATTTTTCAATGGGATAGAGAATTGATAAACTTGTTTTGTCTATCATTTGTCTATCAAGAATCTTTTAGTCACTTTAACAGGAACAATATCTTTACATAAAACTCTTATTTTTTCAGTTTTAGGTAACTACCTAGGTCAAGCAAATTAATTAAAGCATAGAGAACATAAAATGATAAAATCAGTATTATAACCCACATTCCGCACGTCATCATGTAGTTCGTAAAAAACAATACTTGAATTATATCTAACTTTTATTCAGATATAGAAAATCTTTATCTTCTGACTAAAAATTATAATTTTTTGACAGCACAAATAAAGGCTTTTTTGACCTTATTTTTTATTTTGCCTATTCTTTTTTCTTGTTTATTTCTTGTCTAATAACTATAATATTTTTGAAATTTTTTACTAAAATATCCTAATATTTTCCTTATTTCTTCTGTTAAATTACTGACCATTTCTTTTCCTTCTAATTGTACCAAATGAATCCCCTGAAATAATTGAAATATCCATGATAATGTGGGATTATCTATGGGTTTTTGTCGTTGGTTTCTTATTTTTTCTCCTTTTCTTTTTAATTCTTTTCTGATCATTCTTTGACCGATGTTATATACCAATAAACATAACCCCATCAACATTCCCATTACTTCCACACTTTTTGTTAATAATAATGGATCTTTTAAAAATCTAAATCCTCTCTCACAGCTTTGTTGATTTTTATATTGACATAACATTTCTTCCCCTACTAATTCCTTGTTATCCATTATCTTTGTTGCTAAAATAAATCGACCACATTTTGTTTTTTCTAACTCGATTATTTCTTTATTTTCTTCATATTTTAATTCATATTTTTCCATTTTGTCTTGACATTTTATCTCGGTTAATTTGTGATATTTCCATTTTTTTTTAGTTAGATTTATCTCAAATAGTTTAATCATATTTAATCCAATTTGAGTCCAGAGTTTATCCCCAGAAACTTGATAAAGTTCGTCCATCACTCGACCAATTTTATCATCATTTATTTCTTCAGCTTTTATTCCATTACCTAATAATTTTTCTACGGGTTTATCTCTAAAAAATTCAGGGAATAAATATAATGGTTTTGATAAATATCCTAAACCATTGAGAATAATAGCTTTAACAATAGTACCTGCACTAATTTTTTCTCTTTGATCAGTTTTAATTAAAGAATTAACAATATTTTCAATGTCAATTTCATCAATAATTCCCGCTATTAATCCAAGATGATCTAAATTTTTGATAGTGATTTGTTCTGTCATTTATCAAGAAAAAACTGATAATTAAATAATCAAAATTATTTTAACTAATCTTGTGAGAAATTTGTTGTTTCCTAGTATGAAAGCATTACGACAATCTGTAAGGTTACATTGTTAAATAATGTCTCTGTATATCTATTTTAGTATTCTATTGAAATATGCGGAATGTGGGTTAAAAGATTAGTTTGCCAAAAATCTCAAAATTCATTAATTAAACGGTGTTTGAAAAACTAAAAAAGCAAGAAATATATTTTTATGTTTATTTTAAGTCAAGACAAAATCTGCGTATAATGATAATTCGTGACTAAATATTGAAAATTAAAATATTTTTATGACAAATATCTATACAGTAGAAATTATTAACGACGGTCAAACTTATACTTTACAAGTACCTGAAGATCAAAAAATCTTAGACGTTGCTGAACAACAAAATGTAATTATACCTAATTCTTGTAATGCTGGAGTTTGCACCACTTGTGCAGCGAAAATTATTAGCGGTGAAGTAGAACAAAGCGAGGGTATGGGTTTATCTCCTGAATTACAAGGAGAAGGTTATGCTTTATTATGTGTGTCTTATCCTCGCTCTAATTTAAAGGTAGAAACGGGTAAAGAAGACGAAGTTTATGATCGCCAATTCGGCAAAGCAAGTTAAATAATGAGGAATTAGGAATTAGAAAGGAAACGGGGAATTAGTAAATATTTGCTAGTCTTTCTCCTAGTCTCCCAGTCTTTGATATTGTGCGATCGCATCAAGGGATCTTTGAGCATAGCCTTGATAACGTTCACGTTTATTACGGATTTTCTCAGAAAATGGGGGGATTATACCGAAATTCGGGGGCATGGGTTGAAAATGTTTAGCGTCGGCGGTGCTGATAAACTCAAATAAAGCTCCCATCATGGTGACATTGGGTAAAGTTAAAGGTGGTTTATTTTGAGCAATTCTAGCGGCATTTGTACCAGCCAACCAACCTCCTGCGGCGGCTGCCGTATAACCTTCCGTGCCGATAATTTGCCCTGCGGCTAACAAAGTATCTCGACATTTAAACTGTAAAGTGTCTTTTAACAGTTGGGGTGCATTTAAAAAAGTGTTTTGGTGCATCACTCCCATACGGACAAATTCAGCATTTTCTAAGGCTGGAATCATCCGAAAAACCCTTTGTTGTTCTCCCCATTTTAAGTTTGTTTGAAATCCTACCATATTCCATAACTGCCCTGCTTTATCTTCTTGGCGCAACTGTACCACTGCATAAGGGCGTTTATCTTTATTTTCCCTAAAATCACCTAAACGAGCATCAAATAAACCAATGGGCTTCAAAGGGCCATATCTCATGGTTTCTTCCCCTCGTTGGGCTAATTCTTCAATGGGCAAACAGGCTTCAAAAAACTTAGCATTTTCTCGCTCAAAATCTTTTAATTCCGCTTGTGGTGCTTGGCATAACTCTTGACGAAATTGTAAGTATTGCTCTTTATTCATGGGGCAATTCAAATACGCCGCTTCCCCTTTATCGTAACGAGACGCAAGAAAGGCAATATCTTTATTAATTGATTCTCCCACTACAATGGGACTAGCGGCATCAAAAAAGTTCAGATAATCCATACCTGTCAAATTTTGCAATTCTTGAGCTAAAGAAGAGCTTGTTAAAGGGCCTGTCGCTAATACTACAATGCCATCCGATGGTATTGCCTTAATTTCTTCTCGTCTAAGGGTGATTAAAGGATGATTAGCAAGGGTTTGCGTTAATTCTTGACTAAAAACGCCTCTGTCCACTGCTAACGCACCTCCTGCGGGTACACGATGTTTATCAGCTATTTGAATTACAATGGAATTTAAAAGTCGTAGTTCTTGATGTAACAAACCTGCTGCTCGATCAGTAGCATCAGCACCAAAGGAGTTACTACAGACCAATTCTGCCAATTCTTCGCTATGATGAGCGGGGCTTTTAACGACGGGGCGCATTTCATACAAGTCAACAGGGATACCAGCTTGAGCGATTTGCCATGCGGTTTCAGTACCAGCTAAACCACCACCGATTACAGTTATATTTTTCATGAAAATTAAGAAATTAGAGGAAACAGAGGAAGGTAAGAGAAAAAGAGGAGATTAACTATACATTATTAATTATTCATTATTAATTGTTTAGACGTTATGTTTTAGTAAATACTTAATAGTTTTAAGCAATTCCATTGTCTTGAAAGGCTTGATAATATAAGCATCAGCACCTTGTTTTGTCGCCCAGTGAATATCGAAATCTTCCCCTTTTGTAGAGCAAATGATTACGGGAATTTTTCCAGTAGCAGGATTGGTTTTTATCCAGCGACATAATTCATAGCCATTCATTTCGGGCATAACTACGTCTGTAATAACAAGATTAAATTGTTCAGCTTCTAAGATTTTTGTTGCTTCTACCCCATTTACGGCTTCTTTTACCTGAATATTAAATTGCTTCAGTGCTTCGCAGATCACTTCTCTGGGAGTATGATTATCATCAACAACTAAAATTTTAATCATGATTTGATTAACACTTAACGATTATAGGGAGTAGATGGATTAATAACTATAGACTATATTAGTATAGCTAAAAATGCTGAAAAGTTTTTCTTTGGTTTAATAAAAGTTTGGGATAGACATTTTCAGGATCAACTAATTGTATCTCAGATGATGCACTAATTTCACCTATTATATGACAATTTTTGCCTAATCTTTTTTGTAAATATTGTGCTGTTTCTTCATTCATACATAAAACTAATTCAAAGTCTTCTCCTCCGTATAGTATCCAATCCCATGCCGTTTCATCGTTGGTTATTTTTTTGATGGCAGAAGGAATCACAATTTTTCGGCGATTAATTGTCGCTCCAACATTACTTTTTTGACAAATTTGTATAATGGCATCCGCTAATCCATCACTGCTATCCATACCTGTAACTTTAGGGTAAGGATTAATACTTTTCAAGAGCTTGATCACGTCTAAACGAGGTTCGGGGTATTGGTGGGCAAAAATTACTTTTTTTCTCGTTTCATTGTCAATATGACCATATTTTTGAGGATATAGCAAGATTTCTAACCCCGCTCTTGATAGTCCATGAAGTCCTGTTGTTAAAATTAAGTCACCCTCTCTAGCAGTGTGTCGATAAATTACCTCATTTTCCTTGACTTCTCCTAAGGCGGTAATGGCGATCGCATTTACTTCAGATTTTGTGATGTCTCCACCTACAACTTTAGTAGTACATTTTTGTAAACATTGTTGAATGCCTTGATAAACAGATTTAATCCATGAAATTTCAACATCTTTTCTCAAGGATAAGCCAACGGTAAAGGCAATTGGTGTTGCACCCATAGCAGCAATATCAGACAAATTAGCCGCCGCAGCACGATAACCGATAGAATGAGGAGGAGTTGTATCATCACTAAAGTGGACATTCTCCACTAAAACATCCGTAGTAATTACTAATTTTTTATCTGTATTTACATCAAGGATAGCGCCATCGTCACCAATTTTTTTCCTGTCACAATATTGACTAATTATGGCTAATAATTCATGTTCGCCAATGTCTTCTAATTTTGTCATAATTAATAAGATTTTTTGTTATAGTTTCATTTTTTATGTATATGTGGAATAAACCACCTCAAAGTTTAATTTTAAAAGATAATGATGTACATATTTGGATGATTAATATAGACAATTATCGAGAAAAGATTAACAAATTTAGAGACATTTTATCTCTCGATGAGTTAGAAAAAGCGAATAGATTTTCTTTAGATAAACTTAAAGATAGTTATCAGATTAATCGAGGATATTTAAGAATAATTCTAGGTAATTATTTAAACATAAAACCTGAAGAAATTTGTTTTTCTTATAATCAAAAAGGAAAGCCTTTATTAAAAGGAGAAATTATCAATAAAATAAACTTTAATCTTTCCCATAAAAATAATTATACCGTTTATGCTCTTAGTAAAAATAATATTGGTATTGATTTAGAACAGATTAATGATAAAGTAGCCATAGAAAACATTGCTAGACGTTTTTTTTGTCAATGTGAATTTAATTATTTGAACAATTTACCGAAGAGAGAAAAACCAGAATATTTTTTTAAATTATGGACTATAAAAGAAGCCTATTTAAAAGCCATTGGTGAAGGATTATCAGGAGGATTAGATAATATTTGTTTCACCATAAATAAAAGTAGTGAAAATATAGCATTTATTTCCCATAATCATGATAAAAAACAAGATAATAACTGGTATTTTAAAACATTAAATTTGCCAAATGACTATAGAATAGGTATAGCGATTAATTCTATTTATCAACCTAACTTTTATTATTATGATGAAATTTTATATTCTTTATAATTCAATAATAGTTATCCAAGAATAAAAAGAAAGTTTGTGATAAATTGATACAGAAAAACATTAGTTTGTTTAGCCCGTAACTTTTTTGATCTTTCATCGTCAATAATGTTATATTTTTATTAGATTAAACCTATTTACCTATGTTATCGATTCAACCTGTAGAAAAATTTTTCCTTTCCTTTACTTTTCTTAGTTTAGCTTTTATGCAACCTGTATTAGCACAAGAAAAACTATTAAAAACTATAACCGTTACTGGGCAAGGAATAGAAAGAATCCCCACTACCGTTGCGAATGTCCAATTAGGAGTAGAAATTGAAGGAAAAAATGCCCCTCAAATTCAGGAAGAAGTAGCTAAACGTAGCACATTTTTAATAGAATTACTTAAATCTAGTAATGTACAAAAACTACAAACTAGCGGTATTCAATTACGTCCTAACTACAGTTATGAGAATAATCAAAGACAATTAATAGGTTATGTTGCGACGAATATCGTTAGTTTTGAGTCACCCATTGAAAAAGTAGGTCGTTTATTAGATGATACTGTAAAAATAGGAGCAACTCGCATCGATAATGTTAATTTAACGGCAACGGAAACCGCTATTACTACAGCTCAAAAACAAGCATTAATCAAAGCTAGTCTTGATGCGCAACAACAAGGGGAAGTTGTTTTAAATGCTTTGAATTTAACGGCTAAAGAAATTATTACTATTAACGTTAATGGTGCAAATGTACCTAATCCTATTCCTATTCCTAGAGAAATAATGGCAGATAAACTGGCTTCTAGCTCCCCTAGTAGTACACCAGTTGTAGCTGGAGAGCAGACAGTTTCAGCATCGGTTACTTTGCAAATTCGTTATTAAAATTAGGTTTATAATAATATGTCTGAGGTTAGGCAATTTTCTCAATTTAGCTTTTATAGTTAGAAAAATGAGGAAAAATAGCTAAACTTCATTAAATTAATATGTGTTTTGCCTAAATAATATTCCTCGTGGAAAAACATCAACCTGAATCTTTTTTCATCAAAATTGTTAAACGTTTTCAAAAAACCTTATCTTCTTTTCTTAATGCCATTGCTGAAGCTATAACCTCATCGGTTCATATTCCTCAAGTTGCTATTGGGCCTATTGTTGGGGCTTTAATTAGTGCTACTACTACTTTAATTATTGGATTCTTAACAATTTCTAACATTTTTAGTGAGCAATTTCTGTATCGTCCGTTACAAATTCAGGATAATAATGCTAATTATACTTTAGAATTAGAGCGTTATCATCAAACAATTTTAACAGAATATTTGAGTTATACAACACAATTAACTTTAGATTATCCACTGTGGAAATTACAACAAAATCCTTATCTATTAAGAGCAAATACTCAAACAGTTTTAGATGAAATTGACTCAGAAAGAAAACGCTATATTATCATGTTTTTACAAGATGCTAATTTATTAAATTTTAATGGACAAGCAACAATTCCTTTATTAAAAAATGCTAATTTAATAGAGGCAAAATTAGACAAATTAGATTTAACTTCTGCTAACTTTATCGGTGCAGATTTAAGTAAAGCGAATCTTAGTCAAGCTAATTTACATAAAAGTAATTTTTATCAAGCAAAACTAACTAATACTAATTTAACTAATACCGATTTAAGAGGAGTTAATTTAGAAAAAGCGGATTTAACAAATGCTAATTTTACGAACGCTTGTTATGATAATTTCACTAAATTTGATCCTAATTTTGATGTTTATAAAGCAAAAATGCGTTTAATTTCTTCTTTCAATAATTGCCCTTTTATTCCCCTAGAAAAAGAGACTAAATAATATTTTGCTGATAGTAATAAGAAGATTATAAAAATTAATATAGTTTGAGTCAATTTTAATCCTTTGCCCTTTGCCCTTTATCTAATTATCTTCAAATTTATAACCAACGCCAACAACAGTTTTAATAAAAGAAGGTTGTGCTGGATTTGGTTCAATTTTTTTGCGTAAACGGCGAATATGAGTATCAACGACTCTTTCATCTCCGAAAAAATCTGCACCCCAAAGTTTATCAATTAATTGAGTGCGAGTCCATACTTTATTAGGGTAATTAACAAAAGCTACTAATAAATTGAATTCTAAAGCTGTCAAATCTAATTTTTCTTCTTCACCATTATCTAATTGACGAATAGCAGTATGTTCATCTAAATTTAAGGTAAAGTGTCGAGTTTCGTTGATTTGTGCCTGTCCACCATGACGCATACTACGGCGTAATAATGCCCTAACTCTAGCAACTAATTCCCTTGGGCTAAAAGGCTTGACAAGGTAATCATCCGCTCCTGTAGATAAACCAATTACTCGGTCAATTTCTTCTCCTTTTGCTGTTAACATCAATATGTAAGGATCTTTTGTCATCCCTAAATTTCTAACTTGACTACATACTTCTAACCCGTCGAGTTTGGGTAACATGAGATCTAAAATAATTAAGTCTGGTTGTATGATTTTAGCTTTTTCAAGGGCTGATAAGCCATCATAGGCAATATGACACTCAAATCCTTCTCTGGTTAAACAATTATTGATGAGTTGAGCAATTTCTTTTTCATCTTCTACTATTAAAATTTCCATGATCACAGACAATAAATTTATTGTTATTTAAAGATTAGGGAAAAATACGATTTTGCCAAGAAAAGTTAACAAGCCACCTGTTAAAACTCCAAAAATTCCCAAAAATCCTAAAGTTAAAGTATTAAAACGGTTATTAATGGTAGTTTCTAGCTTTTCAATTTTGGTATCGACTTTATCTTCTAAAGCATCAATTTTAGTCTCTAGCTTTTCTTCTAATGTGTCTATTTTGCTATCTAATTTGTCTATTTTTGATTCTAACTTTTCTTCTAATGTGTCTATTTTGCTATCTAATTTGTCTATTTTTGATTCTAACTTTTCGATTTTGAGATCGATATTTTTATCAAGATGATCTATTTTTGCCTCAATCTTATTGAGTACATCAATTAAGCTAACTTCGATTGTTTGTGCCATGTTAAAATTTCTTTAGTTTTATATCAATCATAAGGAGTAGTTGACTGCTACTCTTTTTGGTTTTATCTCTGAATATAAATGAGAACGGGAAAAATGTTAATTCTCCATTACTTAGAATTATAAGTTAAAATTTTCTTGTCTATTTGTGAGTCAATGCTAAGATCTCAAATTAGTAAAACTATCTTCCCGCAATCTTAATAAAAATAAGTCGTGCAAATTTCTTTAGATTACTACCGCATTCTCGGCATACCCATTCAAGCTGAATCAAACTTGATTGAACAAGCCTATCAAGATCGCATTCTTCAGTTACCTCATAAAGGTTATAGTGATTATGCTATCACCTCTCGAAATAATTTACTGAATCAAGCCTATGGTGTTTTGATCAATGATCAATCTCGTTTAGACTATGAATCATCTTTCTTCTCATCTTCTATTAAAACTGAAACGGAAGAAGTTATCGAAGATTTATCACCCTTAGAGGAAACCTCAGATTTAGAATATCTTGATGATAATGAGGTAGTTCAAAATACTATCATTAATATTGAAATTGAACCGAATTTATTTATTGGTGCGCTAATTATTCTCTTAGATTTAGGAGAATATGAGTTAATTTTGACTTTAACCGAACCTTATCTTAAAGATAAAAGTAATCTCAATGATTTAATGGAAAAAGAAGAAGAATTAACTCTTATTAGTCAAGATTTAGTTTTAACGGTAGTTTTAGCTTATTTAGAATTAGCAAGGGAGAGATGGCAAGAACAAGAGTATGAATCAGCTTCTGATGCTCTGATACAGTCATATAATTTATTATTTGAAGAAGATTTATTCCCCAGTTTAAGAAAAGAGATTAAACAAGATTTAGGAAAATTACAACCTTATCAAATTTTAGAGTTAGTTACCAGAGAAAATAGTCATGTTTCTGTGAGGCAAAAAGCAGTTACATTACTTAAAAATATGTTTAATGCCAGAGGCGGTATTGAAAGTCAAAAAATAGATGAATCTGGCTTAGATATTGATGGTTTTTTACGGTTTATTCAACAAATTAGGGTTTATTTAACCGCCGAAGAACAACAGTTACTATTTGAAGAAGAAGCGCAACGTCCTTCCCCTGCTGCTGGATATTTAGCGGCTTATGCTGGTATTGCTAGGGGTTTTACCCAAAGACGGCCAGAATTTATTATTAGGGCAAAAAATAGCCTTATTTCCCTGACGATTCATCAAGATGTTTATTTGGAGCAATCTATTTGTGCTTTATTATTAGGACAAACCGCCGAAGCTGAATTTTCTTTAAGCCAAAGTCGAGAAAAAAAAGTAATTGGTTATATTCAAGAAATGTCACAAGGATCGCCCGATCTTTTGCCCGGATTATGTGTTTATACGGAAAAATGGTTACAAACGGAGGTATTTCCTCAATTTAAAAATTTAAGTGGTGAAAATCCATCTCTTCAAGAATATTTTGCTGATGATAAAGTACAAAGTTATTTAGAAACTATTACTAAACCGCTATCCTCTGTTTCACAAGAAGATGAGTTATTGTCTTCTCCTGAGTTAGAGTTACCTTATCACAAGGCTATAGAATCTCATCAATCCTATTCTTTTTCTCAATTTAATGCCTTAAAAGATCAAACTGATTATGAAGATCAAGTATTTAACGATATTTCCGCACAAACTTCTAATCTAGTTTTAGAACAAGAAACAGAGATTATTGAGGAAGAAAATGAGAAAATGTCTTTATTTGTTGAAGAGGAAGAAAATGAAGATTTAATCGGTTTTGATGATTTTATGTCCACAAATATGGAAGTACCTCAAAATAGTTCGGATAATTCTTCTCCTGTGGTTATTACTAAAAACCCCTCTTCTAAAGTCAAAACTAATTCTGAAGATAAAAGTTTATTGATTATTTTATCAATTTTGGGTTTATCTTTTTTAATCTTTATTGGGTTTATTGGTTCACGATTACTTTCAAAAGAGCAAGGAAATAGATTAGAAATTTCAATTTCTGAACCTGTTATTGAATTATTACCTGATGATCAAGAAACTGTTAATGATAGTTTGATGAGTACATTAGATAAAACTATGGCTTTAGAAATTATCAATCAATGGTTAAACGCTAAAGGAGAAGCCACAGGACCAAACTATAATATAAATGAATTAAATAAAATTCTAAAAGAACCGCAACTATCTTTCTGGATAAGAGTTAGTCGTGATTTAAGAAATAAAAATGCTTATAAGCGTTATGAACATAAAGTAATTATACAATCAGCACAAATCAATCCTCAAGATCTCACTCAAGGAATCATCATCGCTAAAATTACCGAAAAATCTCAGTATTACCGTAATGGTGAGTTAATCCCTAGTTTGTCTTATCAAGATAACTTATTAGTTACCTATGAATTAGTTAAAGAAGGTGATCAATGGTTCATTAAAAATGGTACTTCTAAAGTTATTAACTGACGTTACGCAGTCACCCAGTCTTAAGCAAGTGTCACTCTGTCATAGCTTATTGGAGTGCCTTAATATAAATACGACTCCGAAGAACAAAATGATTGACTTTGTGCTTGATTTTTAATCATTGTAACGGTACTTAGACGAAAATTAAGCCCAAATAAACCCCAAAGTAGCAGAAAAAAAAATGAATAAGTGTTCAGATATTAAGTCTTATGAAGAAAGAAAAATCTAAAAATCTCCCCCTCATAAATGATATAATCACCCTTTGAAATCGGTAGAGTATCTAATTGAGCAATTATAATGACTAAAAAGCGTGTTTTATCAGGAGTACAACCCACAGGAAATTTACATATCGGAAATTATTTAGGGGCGATTCGTAACTGGGTAGAATTACAGCCTAACTATGATAATTTCTTCTGTGTAGTGGATTTACACGCCATCACTGTACCTCATAATCCTGCGACTTTAGCACAAGATACTTACACCATTGCCGCTTTATATTTAGCTTGTGGTATCGACTTAAATTATTCGACGATTTTTGTTCAATCTCACGTTAGCGCCCATAGCGAGTTAGCATGGTTATTAAACTGCGTTACGCCTCTTAATTGGTTAGAACGAATGATCCAATTTAAGGAAAAAGCCATTAAACAAGGAGAAAATGTCAGCGTTGGCTTATTAGATTATCCTATTTTGATGGCAGCGGATATTTTGTTGTATGATGCTGATCAAGTACCTGTAGGTGAAGATCAAAAACAACATTTAGAGTTAACTAGAGATATTGCTATGCGCTTTAATGATAAATTTGGAGGGGAAAAAAATCCTATTTTCAAAATTCCTGAACCTCTTATTCGTCAAGAAGGTGCTAGAATAATGAGTCTTGCTGATGGTACAAAAAAAATGTCTAAGTCTGATCCTTCACCATTAAGTAGAATTAGCTTATTAGACTCCTCTGATGATATTCAGAAAAAAATCAAAAAATGTAAAACTGATACTATTATGGGCTTAAATTTTGCTAATGATCGCCCAGAATGTAATAATTTATTAGGATTATACGGTATCTTAACAGAAAAAACGAAAGAAGAAGTCATTTTAGAATGTAGCGACATGGGTTGGGGTAAATTTAAACCCCTTTTGACAGATGCAATTATTAACGCTTTAACTCCTATTCAGACTAAATATAACGAGATTATGACAGATAAAAATTATTTAGATTCGGTATTAAAAGAAGGAAAAGAAAAAGCGGAAAGTGTCGCAAATATAACCTTAAAACGGGTTAAAGATGCCTTGGGATATTTAATCATAACTTCTTAGTAATCAGTAAAAAAGCCTAAAATATGATCAATAAATTTCAAAATGCCATCGTCAATAAAGAATTTTTAATCACTGCGGAAGTAACACCTCCAAAAGGAGGAAATCCTCAACGAATGTTAGAAGTAGCCGAGTTGTTAAAAAATCGAGTACATGGTGTCAATATTACCGATGGTAGTAGAGCTGTATTGAGAATGTCATCCATTGCGGCTTGTTATTTATTATTACAAAGAGGAATTGAGCCTATTTGTCAAGTAACAGGAAGAGATAGAAATTCTATTGCTTTACAAGCTGATTTAATGGGTGCTTATAGTTTAGGAATTAGAAACATTTTAGCTCTAACAGGCGATCCTTTAAAAGCTGGAGATCATCCCCAAGCAAAAGCAGTTTTTGAGTTAGAATCTGTGCGATTATTAAAGTTAATTGGACAATTAAATGACGGTTTTGATATTAATAATAAACCTTTACATGATGGTAATTTAGAGTTATTTGCTGGAGCTGCTGTTGATCCTCAATCTAATAGTTTATCAGGTTTACAGCGTCGTTTTGAAGCAAAATTAATGGCTGGTTCAAAGTTTTTTCAGAGTCAATTAATTACTGATTTTGATAAATTAGATCAATTTATGAATCATATTGCCGTAGGATGCGATCGCCCAATTTTAGCGGGAATATTCTTATTAAAAAGTGCAAAAAATGCTTTATTTATTAACAAGAATGTACCCGGAGTTGAGATACCAGAAAGGATAATTAAAAGACTAGAAAAAGCAGAAAAACCTTTAGAAGAAGGAATAAAAATAGCAGCGGAGCAAATAAAAAGTGCGAAAGATATTTGTCAAGGAGTGCATTTAATGGCAGTCAAAAAAGAGGATTTAATTCCGCAAATCTTAGACTTAGCAGACATAAAAGCCCTAAGTAATTAGTAACTTTAAAGAAGGCAAAGAAAATGAATTTAAGACAAGTTTACTTAGGGGTTGCTGAAAAAGTCTGAGGAAGGGGTAGGGCAAAGGGCAATGGGCAAAAGGCAAAGGTTTTAATGGTTTTGATTTTTGAAATTAGAGTTTGTAACTGTATAATACTACCCTGTTTTTTGAGCAAAAATGCCTAAAACTACGCACTTTTTTATTAACTTAACGATGCCCCAAGCCT
>Ga0210044_10001024_pt1 | contig 42553 bp, 38 predicted proteins | sample CryGey13umfilter_2_FD_183959 | JGI IMG/M metagenome (GOLD analysis project Ga0210044, IMG submission 183959) | Groundwater microbial communities from aquifer in Utah, USA - Crystal Geyser 4/9/14 3 um filter (SPAdes) (version 2) | ecosystem: Environmental > Aquatic > Deep subsurface >... | reverse complement strand
AGCGCTAGGGCGCGGGCGGGTAGAACAGGACGCTGGTGAGCTCGGTGGCCGGGTTGTTCAGGTCGTTCACCTTCACGCCGTAGTCGCTGATGGAGAACAGCTTGTCCTCGACGTAGCGGCTGCGGCGCATCGACGCGTACCAGCCCCAGTCGGAGCAGGTGCCGGGCTCGTAGCCGTAGAGGCGCTCGTAGATGCACTGCGAGCTGTCCACCAGGTCGCGGTGGTCGACGCGGCCGAGCTCCGTGACGGAGTCGCCCGTGACCGCCATGACGAGCATGCCGCTGAAGTAGCTGTAGTCGCCGGTGACGTCGTCGTAGTTCCAGTTGTACGCCGGGATGGACAGGACGCCGCGGTGGAAGGTGAACGCGTGGTGGTCCCAGAGCGCCTCGGAGTAGGACCAGCCGTCGGCGACGACCTGGTACTGCGCGGAGAGCGTGGGCGCGGCGAGGTCCGACACGTCGAACACGTTGATCGCGAGCCCGGTGAGGCTGCCGTCCTCGGTGCCAGCCATGCCGACCGCCAGCAGGTGGGTGTCGTCCATCGGGTGAAGGTACGCGCTGTAGCCCGGCAGCTCGAGGTGCCCGAGGATCGCCGGCGCCGTGGGGTCGGACAGGTCGATGGTGAACAGCGGGTCCGTCTGGCGGAAGGTGACGATGTAGCCGACGTCGCCCATCATGCGCGAGGCGTAGATGCGCTCGCCGGGGGCGAGGCCATGGAGCGCGCCGACCTCCTGCAGGGTGCCGACACCGTCGTCCTGAAGCACCAGCACGTTGTTCGCCGGCTCCGAGTCCTCGGTGGCCGGGTCGCGCCACCAGCCCCACCACCAGTCCTGGTCGGTGGTCGCGACGCGCAGGTAGCCGTTGTGCTCGCTCATCGAGAACTGGTCGTAGACCCAGCCGCCGACCGCGCCCGAGCCCGCGTAACTCGGCTCACCCGACGCAGGATCGAGCTTGAACTTGTGGATGTTGGTGGTCATCTCCTGGTCGGTGGCGCCCCACCACCACCACCAGCTCGTCTGCGCGACGTACAGGTTCTGCTGGCTCGCGTAGAGGGTCCAGCCGTCGGACACGAGGCCCGTGGCGTTGAGGTCGTTCGTCTCCAAGTCCAGGTTGACGATCGAGAGGATGTTGAACTGCGCGACGTCGGCCGGGCGGTACAGATCGGTGCAGCCGAGCATCATCTCGGGGTCCGCCGGGGCCGCGCCCTCCAGTTGGTCGCGCCAGAGCGGCAGCACCTCGGTGAGGTCCATGCCGGCGACGATGGCGTCGATCTGCGGCTTGAGGATCAGGCGCGCTTCGTCCTTGGCGGCGGCGATCGCCGCGTCAAGCTCCTCACCCTGGAGGTTCCAGTCGACCTCGGGGAGCGGGCTGGTGCCGTCGTTATTCCACGCGAGGTCCCAAACCTCCTGCGGCACGCCCATCCAGTTGTTGAGCACCATGTACACATCGCTGCCCATGAGGCGGGCGTCAGCGACGTAGCCCTCGATATCCAGGGTGCGAAGCCGTGTTGGCGCCGCAGGATCGCTGACATCGAAGACCGTCGCGCGCGTACCGTTCCACGAGCGCTCGAAGGGGTAGTCCTGCACCTCGCCCTGGTAGAGGCTCTGCAGCACGACGAGCTTGTCGCCCGCGAGGAACAAGCCACGCGCCCAGCCGTCGAGCGGCACGCTGGCGATGAGGTGTGCTTCTTCGGCGGGCCAGGAGTCGATGATCTGGAGCGTGCGATCCGAGGCGATGAACATGTTCACGCCGTTGGACTTCACGAGGTCGAGCTCGTCGACGCCCTCCTCTTGGTTGTTGGTGTCCGTGAAGTCCGTGGGCGCGCTCTCAGCGCCGTTGTCGGCGCTCGGGGCGTCACCACCGGCGGCGTCCATCATCGGCCCGCGCCAGTAGCTGTAGCGCGACTGCACCACGGTCTCGAGCATGACGTCGGCCAGGTAGTCCTTCAGGCCACCGCACGCGGTGAAGCGCTCAAGGCCGACGCCCTCGTTCGGGGGGGTGGCTGGGGTGTGGCAAGCGGAGAAGAGCGAGAGCGACAGCGCCGCAGCGGCGAGTGGTGCTAGAACGCGAAGGGACATGACAGCCTCCAGGGGGATGACGCTGTGTAGAGATGCAATGGGTATGCCATACCCGCCAGCCCCCGACAATCCGCACTTTCGCCATCGACCAGCGCGGCCCAGAGCGCCCGATCACGACATCGGTGTCGCGATGTGTCTGGACGACGCTCCGGGGACCGCATAACCGCCGACCACCCCCACCTGGAGACGCCCAACATGCTCGCACTACTCGCGTTATTCGCCTGCAACAGCACCCCCGAGCCGCTGTACCCGGCCCTCCCCGCGGTCTGGGGTCCGACAGCGGCCGAGAACGTGTCGCTCGACGAGAACGTCGTAGAGGTGCACCTCAGCGCCGGTATGAGCTCGACGACCTGGGTCGACGGCAGCCCCACGGACACCTGGGCCTACAACGATGAAGTGCCTGGGCCGCTCATCCACGCGTGGCTCGGCCAGACCATCCGCGTCGTGTTCACGAACAACCTGAACGAGCCGACGACGATCCACTGGCACGGGCTGCGCATCGACAACGCGATGGACGGCGTACCTGCCGTCCAAGACCCCATTCAGCCTGGCGAGACCTTCACCTACGAGTTCACGCCGCCGGACAGCGGGTCCTACTGGTACCACCCGCATATGCGCGCCAATGAGCAGGTCGAGCGCGGCCTCCAGGGCACGCTCGTCGTGCACGAGCTGGACGCGCCCGCCGTCGACAACGACCGCTACTTCGTGCTCGACGACGTCTCGCTCACCAGCACCGGCGGCTTCACCTCGTTCAGCATCCCCGGCATGGAGCAGATGCACGGGCGCTACGGCAACACGCTGCTGCTCAACGGCAAAGCCGAGCTCGTGACGGACACCATCCGCCCCGGCGCCGTCGAGCGCTGGCGCCTCGTGAACACAGCCAACGCGCGCACGATGTACATGGCGCTCCATGGCGCTGACGCGCGCGTCATCGCCGTCGACGGCACGCTGCTGCCGACCCCCTTCGCCGTCACTGGCGAGCTGCAGGTGCCCATCGGGCAGCGCCTCGACCTCGAGGTCATCCCGCAGGCCGACGCCACCCAGGTCACCCTCGAGAACGTAGTGCCCACCAACAGCGGCACCGCCTCCATCCCGCTCTTCGAGGCGACCGTCCAGGGCGAGCCCGGCGACGGCCTCCAGCGCGTGTGGCCCGCCGCACCCCTCCCCGTCGTGCAGCCGTCGCAGCAGCACCTGGCGCTCGACCTCGGCGCGGTCCAGGTCGCGGGCGCGATTCAGTGGCAGATCAACGGCGTCGCCTCTCAGGACTCCGAGCCCTTCGTCGTCACCCAGAACCTGCCGTCCACGCTCAAGATCCGCAACCAGTCAGGCCCGGAGCACCCCTTCCACCTGCACGGTCAGTTCTTCCAGATCCTGGAGCGCGACGGCGCGCCCGTCGACGAGCCCGGCCTGCGCGACACGGTGCTCATCCCCGGCATGACCGACGTGCTCATCAGCACCGACTTCAGCAACCCAGGCATGTGGATGGCGCACTGCCACATCCTGGAGCACGCCGAGCTAGGCATGATGTCGATGATTGACGTGATGCCTCCAGCGATGCCGCCCGCTCACTAGCTGGAATCACCCACCCTCCGCGCTCTTCGTCTATGCTGCCTCCGCTTTGCGAGGGTGCGCACAGGATGAAGAAGCAGCTCATACAGGCCACAGCGAAGGCCTTCGCCCTCGCTCACGGCGAGGACGACCTCTTCGACGCTACGTGGGACCTGTACCGGCGCGTCGCTGAGCCGCACAGCCCCAGGGAGCGCGCGCAGAAGGCCGCCTCCGAGGCGCTCGCGGTCACCCTCGGCTACGAGGGCCTCAAAGCCGCTGTGGAGGGCACGCCCACCCGCCAGCGAGGCCACCGCCGCATCAAGCGGGCGCCCGTCGCGGCGCGCTACGTCGTGTTCTCGGACCACCACCTCACCCACGATGGGCACCGGCACGACTTCTTTCGCTCGTCGGGCAACTTGGCGCTCTATGTCGCGCTGCTGCAGGCGTACCGCGACCGCGGCTACACGGTGATCGAGGACGGCGACGTTGAGGATCTGGTCGTCTTCGATCCAGCGCTGGAGCGCGCCGAGGTGAACGCCCGGCGCAGCGTCAGCCTGCGCGAGCTGCGCACCCGGCGCCTCGCGACGCGCCTCGCCCAGCTCGACCGGACGCTGACCTGCCCAGGCAACCAGCCGCTGATCCGCATGTGGCGCGAGCTCGCCGCCGAAGGGCGCCTGCTGCGCGTCTCGGGCAACCACGACTACGACCTCCAGCGACCCGCGTTCTGGAAGCGCGTCTCCGCCGAACTGCCCGGTTTGGAGCGTCCCTTCGACTATGTGCTGCTCGATGACGCCGCTCGGCAGCCGAAGATCGTCGTCGCCCACGGGCACCAGTTCGACCCGAACACAGCGCCGCCGCTCGCGCCCCGCTACGGCGAGACCATCTCCGAGTGCCTGGGAGCGTGGTTTCAAGGCCCTGATCGCCACTGGAGCGCGCAGCTCCCCGCCGACGGACCCGCGGCGTGGGGCGGCGGCGCGCGCCCCTTCCGCAACAACCTCGTCAACACCAAGGTCGGCACCGACCACGGCTGGGCGGGCGTCTTCGAGGAGGTGTTCCAGCGCAACATCGCGTGGGAGTACTTCGAGCACGGCGCGCTCCAAGCCATCCTGTCCGAGGTCGCCACCGGCGAGCGCTTCTTCAAGTTCCGCCACCTCGACGAAGAGCGGCTTCGCGACGCGCTCATCGACGCCTTCCCCGATCCCACGACCCGGCCGATCCTGGTGCTCGGGCACTCCCACGAGCCGCGCCTGCGCGCCCGTCACGCGGGCACGGGTGAGGCGTTCCCACACTACGTCAACACCGCCTCCGCCGGGCTCTTTCAGAACCTGATCTGGGGCGTCGAGCTCAACGCCGGCGAGCCGCGGGTCGTGAGCTGGCGCCGCGACGAGCACGCGCGGATCGAGCGGCGCACCTGGCGCGACGCCAACGACGGCGAGAACGGCTGGCTCATGCCGGACGCGCCCTCTCCTTTGTCCTGACCACCACGAAGCGGAGCAGACCATGAAGCGAGCGCTACTACTCGAAGGAGGGACCGCCTTGGGCGCGGTCCAAGTCTACGCAATGGAGCGGCTGATCGAGCGGCACGGCCTCGACGCCTACAGCTACGTCGGCGGCGTGTCGGTCGGCGCGATCAACGGCTTGATGTTCGCCGCGAACAAGCTGCCCGAGCTGCGCGCGCTCTGGAATCAGGTCGACGGCACCGACTTCTTCATGCGCCCGAACGTGTTCGGGAAACCCGGCGTCTTTACGCTGAAGCCCCTGCGCAAGAAGCTCAAGCGAAACGTGCGCCTCTCGGACATCGTGCCCTCGCTCACCTACGCCTGCGGCGTCGTCGACTACGAGGCCGACACCTACCTCAACCGCGCGCACCAGGACATGAGCGACAACGACGCGCTCTGGGACGCGGTGTGCGCGAGCGCCGCGCAGCCGATCATCATGGCGGGCTTCAAGATCGAGGTCGCGCCTGCCCTAAAGCACCTGTGCTTCGACGGCGGCGTGAAGCACGTCGTGCCGCTGCTCGACGACCCGGCCTCCTTCGACGCCATCGACGTGATCCTGTGCGAGCCGCGCCATCGCCTCGACCCGATGCCCTACAGCGAGCTCAACACCTTGCTCAAGGTCGCGTCGCGCAGCTTCCGCATCATGATCAACGAGAACACGCTGCAAGCGGACCTCGTGCGCATCGCCGACTGGAGCGACCTCACGCAGGTCACCGTCTACGCGCCCGACCAGCACGACGACGAGTGGGACGCCTCGCGCGAGACCATCCAGCGCCGCCTGAACGTGACCGGGCGCTGGATGTGGGAGCACCCCTTCGACGCGCGCGTCCTGCTGGCGGCGCGCCAAGGGACGCCCTAGCGCTACTCGGTGAGGCCGGGGATGCGCACGCCGCGCTCCTTGGCCACGTGGATCGCCCGCTCGTAGCCTGCGTCTGCGTGACGAACCACGCCCATGCCCGGGTCGCTCGTGAGCACGCGCTCCAGGCGCTTGGCTGCGGCGTCCGTGCCATCCGCGACGATGACCATGCCCGCGTGGAGGCTGTAGCCCATGCCGACGCCGCCGCCGTGGTGGAAGCTCACCCAGCTGGCGCCGTTGACCGCGTTGATGAGCGCGTTGAGGATCGGCCAGTCCGCGATGGCGTCGGAGCCGTCGAGCATCCCTTCTGTCTCGCGGTTGGGCGACGCGACCGAGCCGCAGTCCAGGTGGTCGCGGCCGATGACGATGGGCGCCTTGACCTGGCCGGTGCGCACGAGCTCGTTGAAGGCGAGGCCGGCTTTGACGCGCTCGCCATAGCCGAGCCAGCAGATGCGGCTCGGCAAGCCCTGAAACTCCACGCGGTCGGCGGCGAGCTTGAGCCAGCGCTGGAGGGCCTCGTCCTCTGGGAAGAGCTCGGCGACGACGCGATCGGTGACCGCGATGTCCTCGGGGTCGCCCGAGAGCGCCACCCAGCGGAACGGGCCCTTACCCTCGCAGAAGAGCGGGCGAATATAGGCCGGGACAAAGCCTGGGAAGCTGAAGGCATCGGAGTAGCCGCCCTCGACCGCCATGGCGCGCAGGTTGTTGCCGTAGTCGAAGACGTGCGACCCGGCCTGCTGGAAGGCGACCATCGCGCGGACGTGGTCCGCCATGCTGCGCTTGGAGCGCTCGATGTAGGCGGCGGGGTCGGAGACCCGCAGCTCAGCGGCCTGCTGGAGGCTGAGCCCCGCTGGGACGTAGCCGTTGAGCGGATCGTGGGCAGAGGTCTGATCGGTGACCAGGTCCGGGCGAAAGCCGAGCTCCACCAAGCGCGGCAGCACCTCGGCGCAGTTGCCGATGACCGCCACCGAGCGGCCGAGCCCCTGCGCCGCGTAGCGCTGCACCGCCGCCACCGCATCCTCCAGCGAGGGGGCGATCTCGTCGAGGTAGCGCGTCTCCAGGCGCCGCTGGGCGCGGGCCGGGTCCACCTCGACCGAGAGGCTCGCAGCGCCCGCCATGCTCGCCGCGAGCGGCTGCGCGCCGCCCATGCCGCCGAGCCCGCCCGTGAGGAAGGTGCGGCCCGCCAGGCTGTCGACGCCGAAGTGGACGCGCGCGGCCGACACCAGCGTCTCGTAGGTGCCCTGCAAGATGCCCTGCGTGCCGATGTAGATCCACGAGCCGGCCGTCATCTGGCCGTACATGATCAGGCCCTTCTTCTCTAGCTCGCGAAAGTGCTCCCAGGTCGCCCACTTTCCGACCAGGTTGGAGTTCGCGATGAGCACGCGCGGCGCGTCCGGGTGGCTGCGAAAGACCGCCACCGGCTTGCCCGACTGCACGAGCAGCGTCTCGTCGTCTTCCAAGCGGAGCAACGAGGCGATGATCTGGTCGAAGGCCTCCCAGCTGCGAGCGGCCTTGCCCGTGCCACCGTAGACCACGAGCTCCTCGGGGAGCTCGGCGACCTCGGGGCTGACGTTGTGCATCAGCATGCGCATCGCCGCCTCCTGGACCCAGCCCTTGCAGTGGAGCTCAGGACCAGTGGGCGGGCGAATCAAGCGGGACATCGACACCTCCGGGTGTGAGGTGTCTATCCTAACGCCGCTGCACAGCGGCGCCGCAGGCTACTGCTGCGCGCGCGACTTAGCGACAGCGGCGTCGAACGACACGCTGCTCTCAATCGCGTGCGCGGCGTCGTCGGGGAGGGTCGCGATGAAGCGATCAACCTGATCCTGCTTGAGCGTACGGTGACGCAGCAGGTGGTTGATCACGCGCGCGTCCAGGCCTTCCAAGTTCTTCTCAGCCATGCGTCAAGGTCTCCAGAGACGAAGGGGGCGGGGGGCCGATTAGGCCTCGGGGGGAAGCTCGTCGTCGAGGCCAGTGGCGTCGGGGGCTTCGGATACGGCCTGGCGGTGCCAAGGCTTCCAGGTGTCGACGGCGAGGACTTCGGTCTCGTCGATCTCGAAGTGGTTCGCAGCGATCTCGCGAAGCGCCGTGACGGCTTCCTTGTTGTCGGTGTCCGAGATGCGCACGGGCGCACCCTTGAGGAGCTGCTTGGCGCGCTCGGCAGCGACCAACACCAGCGAGAAGCGGTTGGGGACAACCTCAAGGCAGTCTTCGACGGTAATACGAGCCATCTATGTTCTCCAGCGGTGGGTCAACCGATGGCGAATAGCCCACGCGGCGCCCGCCGTCAATGGAGGACCTGCGGCGATCGCCCCTGTCAGGCCTCGGAGGGCTCGCCCACCGGAAGCACCATCCCCGCCGCTCTGAGCCTGGCAGCGAGCGCCTCAGAGCCGGTGCGATGCCAGCGCTCGTAGAGCGCGAGCACCTCGACCGAGGACAGGCTCAGGTTCACATCGCGAACACGAGTGATGACCAGCACGCAGTCCTCGAAGCGCGCTGAGAGCTCGGTGAACACGGGGCCGAAGGCGTCGGCGAACCAGCGCTTGAAGACCTGGTCGACGCGGTAGTAGGCGGCGGCGCCCATGTCTCGGTAGTAGTCGGGTCCGACGACGCGCCGCTCCAGGCTCTCTTCGAAGTAGCCGAGCGAGTAGAGCGCCGTGTCGCCGAGCTCGCGGTAGGTGCGCGCCTGCTCGGCCGGGGGCGCGTGCGCCGCCTTGGCGTGAAGCTCCGCGAGGGTGATGATCTCGCTCGGTTCACCCGCTTGGTGGCCGCGATCGGCGAGGAGCTTGGCGAGGTAGAGGGCCGTGTCGTCCGAGATGTCCGACCGAAGCACAGCGCGGGCGTCGCCGACGTGCTCGTGAAAGTAGTCGAAGAGACTGGTGGACGTCGCTAGTGGTTGGCTCACGGCTTCACCTCCCCATCTCCTGTTCGTTTCCTCGCTCGGCGTCTTGACGCCCAAGTTGTGGTGGCTACCTGTGCCGCCACCGGCCGTCGGGCTTGGCTCCGTGCGGAACCGACCCCCTCCGCACCTCTACAAACCACGCTAGCACAGCACACGCGTTCATTCGCAAGGAGTTGTCATGCAGATTCGTCCCCTGTTCGATCGCATCCTCGTCAAGCGGCTCGACTCCGCCACCCAGACCAAGGGTGGCTTGTTCCTGCCTGAGTCCGCTACCGAGAAGCCCTCCGAGGGCAAGGTCCTCGCGGTTGGCACCGGCCGCCTCGGCGAGGACGGCGACCTGCGCCCCCTCTCCGTGAAGGTGGGCGACACCATCGCGTTCGGAAAGTACGCCGGCACCGAGATCAAGGTGGACGGCGAGGATCGCCTCGTCCTTCGCGAGAGCGAGATCTTCGGAATCATCGAGAACTAAGGAGAGCGTAGATCATGTCCGCCAAGGAAATCGTCTTCGACATCGAAGCCAAGAACAAGATCCTCGCTGGGATCGACACCCTCGCCAACGCCGTGCGCGTGACCCTGGGGCCCAAGGGCCGCAACGTGGTCATCGAGAAGTCCTGGGGCGCCCCCGTCGTCACCAAGGACGGCGTCACCGTGGCCAAGGAGATCGATCTCGAAGACAAGTTTGAGAACATGGGCGCGCAGATGGTGAAGGAGGTCGCCTCCAAGACCTCCGACGTCGCTGGCGACGGCACCACCACCGCCACCGTGCTCGCGCAGGCCATCTTCCGCGAGGGCTCCAAGCTCGTCGCCGCTGGCCACAGCCCGATGGACCTCAAGCGCGGCATCGACAAGGCCGTCGACGCCATCGTCGCTGAGCTGCACGTCCTCTCCAAGGACATCAGCTCTGACACCGAGATCGCCCAGGTCGGCACCATCAGCGCCAACGGCGACCGCGAGATCGGCGACAAGATCGCCGAGGCGATGTCCAAGGTCGGCCGCGGTGGTGTCATCACCATCGAGGAGAACAAGGGCCTCGACACGCTGCTTGAGACCGTCGAGGGCATGCAGTTCGACCGCGGCTTCCTGTCGGCCTACTTCGTGACCGACCCCGACCGCATGGAGATCGTGCTTGAGAACCCCTACATTCTCATCCACGAGAAGAAGATCTCCCAGCTCCGCGACTTCATGAAGCTCCTGGAGAAGATCGCGCAGTCCGGCCGCCCGATCCTCATCCTCGCCGAAGACGTCGAAGGCGAGGCGCTCGCCGCCCTCGTCGTCAACAAGCTGCGCAACACCATCCAGTGCGCCGCGGTCAAGGCCCCGGGCTTCGGCGACCGCCGCAAGCGCATGCTGGAAGACATCGCCACCCTCACCGGTGGTCAGATGGTCGCGGAAGAGCTCGGCATCAAGCTTGAGAACATTGAGCTCTCCGAGCTTGGCACCGCTGAGCGCGTGGTCATCACCAAGGAGACCACCGTCATCATCGACGGCGGCGGCTCTGAGGAGGCCATCACCTCGCGCATTCGCCAGATCGAAGCGCAGATCGCCGAGACCACCTCGGACTACGATCGCGAGAAGCTCGAGGAGCGTAAGGCCAAGCTGGCTGGCGGTGTCGCCATCCTCAAGGTCGGCGCTGCCACCGAGATCGAGATGAAGGAGAAGAAGGCGCGCGTCGAGGACGCCCTCAACGCGACCCGCGCGGCCGTGGCCGAAGGCATCCTCCCAGGCGGCGGCGTCGCGCTGCTCCGCGCGGGCAAGGTGCTCGCGAACCTGAAGGTCACGGACGATGAGCGCTTCGGCGTCAACATCATCGCCCGCGCCATCCAGGAGCCGCTCCGCATGATCGTCGCCAACGCCGGCATGGAGCCCGCGGTGGTCGTCCAGAACGTGCTGAACGCCACGGACACCAACTACGGCTACAACGCTCGCGCCGACGTCTACTGCGACATGGTCGCGGCTGGCATCGTCGACCCCACCAAGGTCACGCGCAGCGCGCTGCAGAACGCGGCGTCGGTCTCCGGCCTGCTCCTCACCACCGAGGCCATGGTCGCCGAGATCCCGCAGAAGTCTTCGGGCGGCGGCGGCGGCGGCGGCGACATGGGCGGCATGGGCGGCATGGGCGGCATGGGCGGCATGGGCTTCTAAGCCCAAGCACCTAGCGGTCCTCAGCGGCGCGGCCCCCCTCGTGGGAGCCGCGCCGTTTTGCTTTGTAGGCAGGGCGGCGCTCGCCCGCGCTATGCTGCCGGGCATGAGCAACCCAGCCCCCGCCATCGCCGCCATCGCCGAGCGCCGCGGACTCGTCGTCGAGCACCCGGAGCCGGCCCAAGCCGAAGCCCGCGCTTGGCTCGCAGCCCCAGGCATCAACGACCCGACCCTCGTCGATCTCACGCACCTGCCCTTCATCACCATCGACGAAGAGCACAGCAAGGACCTCGATCAAGCGCTCTACATCGAAGCCGACGGCACCGCGTACCGGGTCTGGTACGCCATCGCCGACGCCTCGTGGTACGTGCGCCCGGGCTCAGCGCTCCTCGACGAGGCGCTCCTGCGCGGCAGCACCTACTACCTGCCGGGGCTGGTGGTGCCGATGCTCCCCGCCAGCCTGTCCGAAGGCCTGATCTCCCTCAACCCCGACGTCGACCGCCGCGCGCTCGTGTTCGAGATCGCGCTCGACGCCTCGGGCGAGGTCACCGAGTTCAAGCTGCAGCGCGCGCGCGTTCGGAGCCGCGCAAAGACCTGGTACGACGCCGTACAAGCGTGGTACGACGGCGAAGCGCCCTGCCCTGACGGCCCCGAGGTGGCGCGCTCGCTTGAGCTGCTGCGCCGCGTCGGCGAGCTCCGCCTCGCGCGCGCCGAGCACCGCGACGTGGTGCGCTTTCGACGCGCCGAGCTCATGGTGCGCGTCGACGGCGACAACCACCGCTTCGTGGCGCTCAGCGCGCCGCGCAACGACTGCGAGCAGTACAACGAGCAGATCTCGCTCCTGTGCAACGCCGAGGGCGCCCGCTGGCTCGCCGAGCCCTCGCCGCATGTGCAGCCGATCTTTCGCACCCACGCCCCCCCCGAGGGCGACCGCACCGAGGAGCTCGCGGCCTGGATCGACGCGCTCGTGCGCTCGCGCGGCCTGGAGAGCGACTGGCGCTGGCAGCGCGGCTCACGGCCGCTGCGCTCCTTCCTCAACGGGCTCCCCACCCGAGGCGCCGCGGGGCGTGTCGCCGCGGCCATCCACCGCCGCGCAATGCTGAACGGCGGCAGCGCCGACTACACCCGCCAGCCCGCGCCTCACTTCGGCGTCGGCGAAGACGCTTACGCCCGCTTCACGGCGCCGATGCGCGAGATCGTCGGTGTTTACACGCACAAAGAGGCCTTCGAGAAGCTCGGCGCGCCCCACGCGCGCGACCGCGACGACGAGCGCCTCCGCGACCGCGTGATCGCCTCGGCCCGGTCAGCGCGCAAGCTGCAGCAGGCCCTCGACGCCGAGGTGAACCGCATCGCCATCGACCAGCTCCTACGCGACGACCGGCGCCGCGGCACCGAGCGCACGGGCACCATCATGGGGGTGAACCGCTCCAAGGTGCACCTGCTGCTCGACGACCCGCCCATCGACGTTAAGATCTACCTGCAGCACCTCCAAGAGCAGCTCGGCGAGCGGCTCAGCGCCGATGCGGACCAGGTGTCGCTGGTCGGGCGCGACGGTAAGGTCCACCTGACCGTGGGGGACTCGGTGACCGTGCGGGCGATGGACTTCGACGCCGAGACCGAGCGCTGGCGGATCGAGGTTGTGGGGCTCGCGCGCGCGCAGTGATGATATGCCTCCGCGTCACGCGACCGGGCTCTGGCCCAAGACCACGGAGATCCTATGAGCGACTTCAAGTTCATCAGCGCCGATGAGGTCCGCGCGGCGGTCCGCGGCGAGTACGCCCAGGTGGCGACCGCTGTCGAGGGCGCGGCGTGCGCCCCCGGCTGCTGCGCGCCCCGCCCCGCCCTGAGCCTTGAGCTCGGCTACTCCCTGGCCGACATCGAGGGCCTGCCCGAGGGCGCGAATATGGGCCTCGGCTGCGGTAATCCGCAGGTCATCGCAGCGCTTCGCCCCGGCGAGACCGTGCTCGACCTCGGCGCCGGCGGCGGCTTCGACTCCTTCCTGGCCTGGCGACAGGTCGGCAGCGCGGGCCGCGTCATCGGCGTCGACATGACCCCGGAGATGGTGAGCAAAGCGCGCGCCAACGCCAAGGAGCTCGGCGCCGCCAACGTCGACTTCCGCCTGGGCGAGATCGAGCACCTCCCAGTCGCAGACGGGATCGTCGACGTCATCCTCTCGAACTGCGTCATCAACCTCAGCCCCGACAAGCCCGCGGTCTTCCGCGAGGCCTTCCGCGTGCTCAAGGGCGGCGGCCGCTTGGCCATCTCCGATGTGGTCGCCACGGCGCCCATCCCCGAGCACCTCGCCACCCGCGTCGACTTCCTCACCGGCTGCGTCGCGGGCGCCGCCCTCGTGAGCGACCTAGAGGACATGATGCGCGCGGCCGGCTTTGAGAACGTGATGGTCATCGCCAAGCCGGAGAGCCGCGAGGTCATCGCCGGCTGGTTCCCGGACTCGGGCGCCGAGGACTACGTCGCGTCCGCCAACCTCATCGCCACCAAGCCCGGCGGCGACCGCGGCTGCGGATCAGGTTGCTGCTAGCAGCTCGTTCACCTTCTTGAGCAGCGCGGCCGGCTCGACGGGCTTCTCCAAGAAGCCCTGCACCGGCAAGAAGTCGTCGGAGATGTCGGCTTCGCTAAAAGCAAAAGCGAGCCGGCTCCGCTGGTTCACCGCCGAGAGGATGAGCACCGGGATGCGCTTGAGGAGCGCCGAGCTCGCGAGGGCGCGGGCGGCGACGAAGCCCCCTTGCGCGTCCTCGGGGAACATGACGTCGAGCAAGATGAGCTCGGGCTCCGCGGCCTGAACGCGCGCGAGCAGGTCGTGGGTGTCCGAGAGCGCCTGCACGTGGTGCCCGTGGGCGGTGAGCACCATCGTGAGGCTCTCGACGATGTCGGGGTCGTCGTCGATGAGCAGCAGCTTAGCCATGCAGAACTCCAAGTATCAGGCGTGTAGCGTACCTGACGGCGGCGGCTCACAACGCGCCGGGAAGCGAACTTCAACGCGCGTGCCCTCGCCGACGACGCTGTGAAGCTCCACCTTGGCGCTGTGTAGGCGCGCCACCTCACGCACGATCGCGAGGCCCAAGCCCGAGCCGTCGGGGCGATGGCGGGCGGCCTCGGCGGTGCGAAAGTGATCGTCGAAGACGCGCAGCAGGTGCTCGGGTGCGATGCCGATGCCTTGGTCGACCACCTCGACCAGAGGGAGTCCGGCCTGGTCCCGAAGGCGCACGCGCACCACGCCGCCGGGGTGGGAGTAGGCGACCGCGTTGCCGATGAGGTTCGCGAACAGCGTGCGCAGGCCCGTGGCTTCGCCCAACACCCAGACGACAGGCTCCGGCGCGTCGAGCAGCACCACCACCTCGCGCGGCTGGCCGCGCAGGGAGCCGTCGGCGACCTCGACGGCGAGCAGGGCCGCCAGGTCGACCGGCGCGAGCTTCACCTCGCTCCGGCTGAGCGCGACGAGGTTCGCGAGGTGAATCATCGCTACGATGCGCTCGGTGAGCAGATCACAGCGCGCGGACATGCGCTGGACGATGTGCAGCGCGGAGTCGGGGAGCGGGCCGGCGTAGCCGTCGCGCAGGTTGAACAGGTAGCTCTGAATCGCCGCGATGGGCGCCTTGAGCTCGTGGGTCGCCCGCAGGGTCGCGAGGGTCTTCGCCTCGGCGGCGGCGACGAGGTGGTCGTAGTCGGCCTCGAGCTGGGCCTCGCGGCGCTGCAAGCCGTTCGCGACCTGACTCACCAGGTACCAGCAGGCCAAATAGGCGAAGAGCACGCCAAAGCCGTAGGGCCCGGACACGCTCGCGGCGACGGGGAACGTGGCGAAGGCGGCCGCGCAGAGCGCGACGAGCACGCTGTCGCGGGCGCTCAGCAGCAGCGATCCGAGCACGATGTGCGGCACGAAGAGGATCGGCAGCGGGGACTCGCCCGCCCCAAAGGCCTGGCCGAGGACCGCGAGCGCCGCGAAGTCCAGCACCGCCTGCGACCACAGCAAGCGCTTGGCCGCCGGCTCGGTGGGGGTAGCGCGCCCCGCGAGGGCGACGATGCCGAGGTTTCCGACCGCCAGCAGCACGACGCCCGCCGCGAGGTGGTCCGCGGCGAGCGGCACGACCCCCGCTGACGCCGCTGCGAGCAGCAGCCCGCCCCCGCCAACGAAGGCCCAGCGCACGGCGACGCCCCAGCCGATGCGCTCCCGAAGCTCGTGCGCCCGCAAGCGCGCGACGCCAGCGCGCGGCGTCCACCACCCGGACGCGACGACGCCCGAGGGCTCGGTCATCGCCCGGCCTGCGCGCGCAGCAGCGCGAGCCACTCGCCCATGCCCTCGCCTGTCTGCGCGCTGAGCTCAATCACGCGCACATCCGGTCGAACCTGCCGAAGGTTCGCGACGGCGCCCTCGCGCGAGTAGCGCAGGTGCGGGAGCAGGTCGCACTTGGTGAGCAGCACCACCGGCGCGCGGTGAAAGAGCGCGGGGTACTTGAGCGGCTTGTCCTCGCCCTCGGTCACCGAGAGCAGCGCGACGCGCAGGCCCTGGCCGAGATCGAAGGCGGCGGGGCACACCAGGTTGCCGACGTTCTCGACGAGGAGCAGATCGAGGGGCGGGAGCGCGGGCAGCAGCCCGCTGACGTGGGTAGCGTCCAGGTGGCAGGCGCCGCCCGTCTCGATGGCGTGAACCGCCGCGCACCGACCGACGAGCCGCTGGGCGTCGCGATCGGTGGCGACGTCGCCGACGATGACGCCGCAGCGCAGCTCGTCGCGGAGCGCGTCCAAGGTCGCCTCCAGCAAGGTGGTCTTTCCGCTGCCGGGGGAAGAGAGCAGGTCCACCATCGGCAGGCCGTGCTGCGCGAGCCAAGCGCGGTTCTCGGCGGCGTGCGCGTCGTTGTGGGCGAGCACCGAGAGCCCGAGCTCCAAGCGTCGCACGCCCTCGTGCGAGTGGTGGTGGTCGTGCGCGTGAGGGTGGTCGTGCGCGTGAGGGTGGTCGTGGTGAGCCGCCGCGACGCCAGCCGCGTCGCATCCGCAGGTGTCGCACATCAGCGCACCTCCAAAGAGTCGATGGTGAGATCAGCGCCTGAGATCACGTCTACGCCTGCATCATCGCAGTGGGGACAGCGAAGCACCGGGTCCATACGCTCGCTCTGGCGGCCGCAGGCGCCGCAGGCGAGCACGAGCGGCGCCGAGCGAATCCGCAGCTCCGCCCCCTCCAGCGCCGTGCCCCGCACCGCGAGCGGAAAGCAGAACTCAAGCGAGGCGCGGTTGGCGCAGCTCAGCACGCCGAGGGACAGGTCGACGGCGACGACCTGCGTGGCCCCTGCGCCCCGCAGCGCGTGCAGCGCGTGGTCCGCGATGGCGGCGACCAGGCTGAGCTCGTGCATCAGCAGATCCTCGGCAAGAGCTCGCCGCGCGGCGGGTCGATCAGGCGGCGACCGCCGAGGGCCGTGCGCAGGATGAGGCGCGCGGGTCCGGGCCGCGCGACGCCGACGCGCGCGGCCTGTGCGCCTTCGGGGAGCGAGCGCCAGCGCGCGAGCACGGCGTCGGCGACGTCGGGCGCGCACACCGCCATGACCCGCCCCTCGCACGCGACGTGCAGCAGCTCCAAGCCGAGGAGCTCCGCGACGCTCCGGGTGGCCGGCGCGTAGGGGAGCGCCGCTTCTTCAAGCTCAAACGCCAATGACACGTCGCGCGCCAGCTCGTCGAGCACCCCCGCGAGCCCGCCGCGCGTGGGGTCGCGCAGAAAGCGGATCGACGATCCGAGCGACGCGATGGACGCCACCAAGCGGTGCACCGGACCTGTGTCGCTGCGGGGCGCCGTGCCGAAGTCGAAGCCCTCGCGGGCGCAGAGCACCGCCATGCCGTGATCGCCCAGGGGACCGCTGACGAGCACGGCGTCGCCCTCTTGCACGCGGTTCGCGCCGAGGATCAGCTCGGAGAGCGCCTCAGCGACGCCCGCCGTGCTGAGGTACAAGCCATCACACTGCCCGCGCGGCACGACCTTGGTGTCACCGGTGACCACGGCCACGCCGCAGTCCTCAGCCGCGTCGCGCACGGCGTCGAGAACGCGGCGCAGGGTCGCCAAGGGCAGCCCTTCCTCGACGATCATCGCGAGGGAGAGCCAGCGGGGCCGCCCGCCCGCGACGGCGAGGTCGTTCACGGTGCCGTGAACCGCCAGGTGCCCGATGTTGCCGCCGGGGAACTCGAGCGGCTGCACCACGAAGCTGTCCGCCGCAAAACGAAGCTCTCGGCCGTCAGCGCGCAAGCTCGCGGCGTCGGGCAGCCCGACCAGGCCCGCGAAGCGCGGCAGGATCTCCGCTTCAATGAGCTCACGGGCCAAGCGCCCACCGCCGCCGTGCTCCAATAGGATGCGGCTCATGGGTCGACCCTCGCGTACTTCCACGCCGCAGCGCAGCTCCCCTCGGAGCTGACCATGCAGGGCCCGAGCGGGTGATCGGGCAAGCAGGCGCGACCGAAGAGCTTGCAGCCCTGCGGCTCCAGGACGCCCTTGAGCACGTCGCCACAGCGGCACGCCGGGTGGTCGCGGCCCGCGGTGACGGGCCGATCGTGCACCTTCTCCGCGTCCAAGTGCGCGAGCTCAGCACGGAGCCCGTAGCCGCTGGCCGGCAGCGTGCCGAGGCCGCGCCACGGCGCGTCGACCGGCTCGAAGCACGCGTCGATGAGGCGCTTTGCGACCAGGTTTCCCTCGGGGCGAACGACTCGCTCGTACTGGTTGTCCACCCGCGCCTCGCCCGCGACGAGCTGCTCCAGCAGCCCGCACACACCGAGCAGGATGTCGAGGGGCTCGAAGCCCGCGACCACACAGGGGCGGCCATGCACCTCGGCGTAGGGTCGGTAGGCGTCCGCGCCCAAGATGGCGCTCACATGCGCGGGGCACAAGAACCCGTCGATGGCCAAGGCGGGGTCCGCGACGAGCGCATCGAGCGCGGGAGGCACCCGCTTAAAGGCCGTCAGCAGGCTCATATTCGCGGGCCCCGAGCGCACGAGGCCGCTCGCGAGCGCCGCGAGCGGGGCGGTGGTCGTCTCGAAGCCGACCGCCAGGAAGACCCAGGGGTGCTCGGGCTCTTGGCGAGCCCACTCCAGCGCTTGGTCCGGGGCGTAGACCACCCGCACCACAGCGCCCTCGGCGCGCACGTCGGCGAGCGAGCGGCGACTCCCGGGCACGCGAAGCAGATCGCCGAAGGTGGCGATGCGCACGCCCCGCTCAGCCAGGTCGATCGCAGCGTCCACATAGCCAGCGTCGGTGACGCAGACCGGGCAGCCGGGGCCGCTGATGAGGCGGACGTTCGCCGGCAGCATCCCCCGCAGCGCGTAGCGCGCGATCGCCATCGTGTGGCTGCCGCACACCTCCATGAGCTGCACCGGGCGCTCCAAGCGCGCCGCCAACGCCCCCGCGCGCTCCGCCAAGGCCGCCGCCGCCTGCGGATCGCGAAAGCCGTCGAGGTACCTCATGCGCGCTCCGGCGGCAGGTTCGCGAGGCGCACCGGCACGCCGAGGTCGTGCTCAGCGGCGGCGACCAGGCGATCGAACAGCTGCAGCCGAGCGTCCGCTTCGTCGCGGTTCAAGCGCTCGATCGCGTAGCCCGCGTGCACGATCACGTAGTCCCCTACGACCGCTTCGGGCACGAGCTCCAAGCGCACGGCGCGCCGCACCCCCTCCAGCTCCACAACGCCTGCGTCATCCACACCGCGCTCGATGAGGGTCATGGGGACGGCGAGGCACATGATCACTTGCTCCATGATGGGCGTCTTGGACGCGACGCGCGACAGTGTACCTCGGGTGGTGTTGCGCGAGCCCGACGCTAGAAGGCGCATCGCCGAAATCGGGCCTGACGAAGCGCACCCCTCCATGCTATTTCGGATGCCTCCGTGGCTTCCCCTCCCACGCGATGAGGATTTCTACCATGCGCTTGAGCGTGCTCTTCTTGGCGGCCGTGGCCCTGGTCGGCTGCCGCAACAATGACGTCGACATGGACGGCTTCGACGCGGGCATCGACTGCGACGATGGCGACGCCGGGATCAACCCCGACGCGGTCGAGGTGTGCGACGGTGTCGACAACAACTGCGACGGCACCGTCGACGAAGCCGACGGCGCAGGCGCGAACACCTGGTACCGCGACGGCGACGGCGACGGCTACGGCGACGCCACCGCCACCTCGACCGCCTGCAACATGCCCACGGGTACGGTCGCGAACGCGGACGACTGTGACGACGCCAAGCCGAACATCCACCCGGGCGCCACCGAGGCGGACTGCGAGGACCCGGTCGACTACAACTGCGACGGCTCCGTGGGCTACGCCGACGCCGACGCCGACGGCTACGCCGCCTGCGTGGAGTGTGACGACAGCGCCGCCGCCGTGAACCCAGACGCCACCGAGGTCCCCTACGACGCCGTCGACAACGACTGCGACCCCGCCACCAAGGACGACGACCTCGACGACGACGGCTTCGCGCTCGCGGACGACTGCGACGACACGCAGCTCCTCGTGAACCCCAGCGCCGCTGAGATCCCCTACGACGGCGTCGACAACGACTGCGACCCCGCCACCAAGGACGACGACCTCGACGGCGACGGCTTCGCGCTCGCGGACGACTGCGACGACACCAACGACGCCATCAACCCGGACTCGGCGGAGAGCCCCTACGACGGCGTCGACAATGACTGCAACCCCGCCACCAAGGACGACGACCTCGACGGCGACGGCGTCACCAAGGCCACGGACTGCGACGACGCGAACGCGCACATCAGCCCGCTCCAAGCCGAGGTCGCCTACGACGGCGTCGACAACGACTGCAACCTCGCCACCAAGGACGATGACCTCGACGGCGACGGCTACGTCGCCGCCGACGACTGCGACGACAACGAGGCCTCGGTCAACCCCGGCGCCACGGAGATCCCGCTCGACGGCGTCGACAATGACTGCGTCGGCGGCGACTCCAAGGACGGCGACGGCGACGGCTTCGACGCGGCCTCCGCGGGCGGCACCGACTGCAACGACGCCGACCCGCTCGTGAACCCCGACGCCACCGAGGTCGCCTATGACGGCGTCGACAACGACTGCAACGCGACCACCAAGGACGACGACCTCGACGGCGACGGCGTCATCAAGGCGAACGACTGCAACGACGCCGACCCGCGCATCAGCCCGCTCCAGGCCGAGGTCACCTACGACGGCGTCGACAACGACTGCGACCCGAACACGCTGGACGACGACCTCGACGGCGACGGCTACGTCCTCGCCGACGACTGCAACGACACCAACGCGGCGGTGAACCCCGTCGCCGTGGAGCTCCCCCTCGACGGCATCGACAACGACTGCGTCGGCGGCGACTCCAAGGACGGCGACGGCGACGGCTACGACGCCAAGTTCGCCGGCGGCACCGACTGCGACGACAGCGACGCCGCGATCAACCCAGGCGCGACCGAGGTCCCCTACGACGGCGCCGACAACGACTGCAACGCGACCACCAAGGACGACGACCTCGACGGCGACGGCGCGCTCAAGGCCATCGACTGCGACGACAACAACAACAAGGTGCGCCCCGGTCTGCCGGAGACGGTCTACGACGGCTTCGACAACGACTGTGACCCGAACACGCTGGACGACGACCTCGACGGCGACGGCTACGTCCTCGCCGACGACTGCAACGACGCGGACGCCGCCATCAACCCCGCCTCCGCCGAGGTTTGGTACGACGGCGTCGACCAGAACTGCGACGGCGCGTCCGACTGGGACCAGGACGGCGACGGCGAGGACAGCTGGCAGAACAACCACAAGGGCGCGGACTGCGACGACCTCGACCCGAACCTCATCGTGTGTGACGGCAGCTCGCCCACCGCGGCCGCCCCGTCCTGCCTCACGGTGCTCGCCGACAGCGCGCCGCACTCGGACGGCAAGTACTGGGTCAACCCGCCCGGCAACACCCACGGCGCCTTCGAGGCCTGGTGTGACCTCACCGTCGACGGCGGTGGCTACACCTCGCTCAAGGTGCAGACAGGCACGGTCGGAGCCCCCGCTGCCGAGGCCAACTGCGCCACCTACGGCATGGGCTTGGCCATCCCCCGCTCGCCCGCGCACCTCGACGCGCTCTACCGCTTGGCGATGGACACCACCATGGGCCCCAGCGCGAGCGCGAACTACCTGTACTTGTTGGGTGTCTACCCCAAGGTCAACGGCGCCACCTGCGTCAACCAGCCCCTCACGAGCGTGAACCCGAACTGCGGCTGGCACACGCACGACGACTCGCCCTTCTACGTGCACTGGCGCTGGAACGTCACCGAGCCCAACAGCGACAACAACGTCAACCAGTCGATGTACTACTCGTGGAGCTACGACGCCACCACCGGCTTCGTCACGAGCAACTGGCACAATGACATCACCTCCGGCTACACCTCGTCCCAGTACCTCTGCCAGGTCAACGACAAGCTCGGCCCGGACACCGAGGCCTACCCGCAGAGCTGCGCGCAGCTCCTCGCCAACGACCCCACCGCCGCGTCCGGCGCCTACACCATCGACCCGACCGGCGACCTCACCGGCCCCATCGAGACCTGGTGCGACATGGACACCGACGGCGGTGGCTGGACCATGGTCGGCAAGGGCCGCGAGGGCTGGCTGTGGCAGGAGCGCGGTCAGGGCGACCTGAGCCTGCTCTCGGACCGCTCCGCGCCCGACGTCGTCAGCATGCCGGCGTGGACCGTGCAGACCCTCATGGGCGACATGTGGTACGCGCCGCGCGACAACGTCGACGGCTTCCGCATCGACCGCGAAGAGACGGGGCAGGTCCTGTACTGGAACGACCTCAACATGCGGTTGTTCGACTGGAACTTCCCCGCTGGCTACGGCGCCAAGTACACGGTCGATGGCGTGGGCACGGTCAACGGCAACACGGCCGACTCGCAGATCAACGGCAACGACGAGACGCGCCTTTGGACCTGGGCCTGGGCCCCGCACAACAACGTCATGGGCTTCTCGACCGGCGCTGCCGGCACGGCCGACACTGACGGTGACGGCGTCATCGACATCCAGGACGGCTGGATGTTCGACGTGGAGAACCACGCGATCCCGATGACCACGCTCTGGGTGCGCTGATCGCCGAAGCGCTCCGCGGCCAGGATGCCCTGACGCGGAGCCCGTCCAGCGGCCGAGCCCAATTGCTCCCCGCGGTGGTACGCCCCCCCTCAAGAGGCTAGGCTCGCGCACCGCAAAGGAGCGCGAGATGCTTTCGATGTTGCTCTGGACCACCGCCGCCTTCGCCGGCGAGGGCGCGAACTTCTTGCCCGACGACGGCAACGGCTTTCGCCGCGTGCAAGCGATCCTCGGTCTGATCTGCTTGTGGGGCATCGCCTACCTGCTGTCCTCCGACCGCAAGCACATCGTGTGGCGCCCGGTGCTCTGGGGCATCGCCCTGCAGTTGCTCCTCGGCGCGCTCGTGCTCTCCCACACCGTCTCCGGCTTCTTCTTCACGGTGGTCGACACCGGCGTCAACCAGCTCATCAGCTTCGCGGGAGACGGCGCCAACTTCGTCTTTCAGAGCGTCCAGCCGCACATGATCAAGGGCCCGGACGGCACGGAGACGATGTACATCGGCACCGGAAGTGGCATGTCGCCGCCCATCAAGACCTTCGCCTTCTGGGTCCTCCCGACGATCGTCTTCATCTCCTCGCTCATGAGCGTGCTCTACTACCTCGGCGTCATGCAGGTCATCGTCAAGGCGATCGCGCAGGTGATGGTGCGCACCATGGGCACCTCCGGCGCTGAGAGCCTCTCCGGCGCGGGCAACATCTTCGTCGGCCAGACCGAAGCCCCTCTGCTCATCAAGCCCTTCGTCGGTGACATGACCAAGTCCGAGCTCATGGCGGTCATGACCGGCGGCTTCGCCACGGTGTCCGGCGGCATCATGGGCGCCTACGTCTCCTTCTTGCAGGACGTGCCGAACATCGCCGGTCACCTGGTCATGGCGTCGATCATGGCGGCCCCCGCCGCCTTGGCCGTCGCCAAGATGACCCTGCCCGAGACCGAGGTCCCGCTCACGCGCGGCAAGCTTGAGATGCCCAAAGGCGACCCCAAGGACATGCCCAAGAACGTCATCGAGGCCGCAGCTCGCGGCGCCTCGGACGGTATGCAGCTCGCGATCAACGTGGCGGCCATGCTCATCGCCATCGTCGGCCTCATCGCGATGGCAGACTGGATGATCAGCTTTGTACCTATGTCCGTGTGCGATGGCTCGCTGTCGGCGGGCTACGAGTGCGCTGCCAACGTCGAGCACGCGCCGCTCTCCTTCATGGCGATCCTCGGCCGAGTCTTCGCCCCCATCGCCTTCCTCATGGGCATCCCCTGGGCCGAGGCGCAGGTCGTCGGCAAGCTGCTCGGCGAGAAGATCGTCTTCACCGAGCTCCTCGCCTACATCGACCTCGGCAAGATCATCGACGGCCCCGTGGCCCTGCTCTCCGAGCGCTCGGCGCTCATCACGAGCTACGCGCTCTGCGGCTTCGCCAACTTCGCCTCCATCGGCATCCAGCTCGGCGGCATCGGCGGCATCGCCCCGCACCGCATGAGCGACCTCGCCTCGCTCGGCCTGCGCGCCATGTTCAACGGCGTGCTCGTGGGTTGTATGACGGGCGCGGTCGTCGCCATCTACCTGTAGGCCCCAGCGATCACCACCTGGCCGAGGGCGAGGCCGCCGTCGCCAGGGGGGACGCGTTGGTGCTGGCGGACGGCGTAGCCTCGTCGGGTGAGCGCGGTCATGACGCCCTCAGCGAGCAGGCCGTTCTGGAAGACGCCGCCGGAGAGCACGATCGGCAGCGGGCCGGTGCGCTCCAGGCCCGCTTGGGCGAGGGCGACGGAGGCGTCGATGAGGGCGTGGTGGAAGCCCCGCGCGAGCGCCGCTGCGGGCTGATCGCTGGCGAGGAGCGCGCGAAGCAGCGGCTCCCAGGTGACGACGACGAGCCCGCCTTCCTCGGCGAGCGGCATGGGCAGCGCGGGCACGGCCCCTCGCCACGAGCGCGCCGCGACCTCTAAGCGCATCGCCGCTTGGCCCTCCCACCGCACCCGCTCGGGGGCGAGGCCGAGGGCGGCGGCGACAGCGTCGAACAAGCGGCCGACGGCGTGGGTGTTCGGGGCGTTGAGGCCGCTGAGAGCCTGATGGGACCACGCTCTCAGCGCGACGGGGTCGCCCGCGGGGAGCGGCAGCCCGGCGATGGCGCACCGCCCGACGAGCTGCCGCAGCGGCGCAAGCGTGGCGGCGTCGCCACCGGGGAGCGGCGCGCTCGCGAACGTGCCGAGGCGCTCGAAGCCGCCGGGGGAGACGCGCAGCAGCTCGCCCCCCCAGAGCGCGCCGTCCGCGCCGAGCCCCACGCCGTCGTAGACCAGCGCGAGGGCGTCGTCCAAGCCGTGCTCGGCCATGCAGGCGGCGGCGTGGGCGTGGTGGTGCTGCACCGGGGCGAGCGGCACGCCGAGGCGCTCGGCGAGGGCGGCGCCCAGGCGGCTGGAGCGCAGATCCGGGTGGCGATCGACGGCGACGCAGTCCGGGCGCAGGCCGAGGCTGTCCGGGAGCTCGCGCGCGACCTGCTCCGCCGCGTCGAGGGCCTCGGGGTCGTCGAGGTCGCCGAGGTGCGGCGAGAGCACGACGGCCTCGTCGCGACCGACCGCGAGCGCGCCCTTCAGGTCGCCACCGAGCGCGAGGACCGAGCGCTGGAGCGCGCGAGCGAGGCGCACCGGCTCCGGCGCATAGCCCCTCGCCCGCCGCCACACCTGCGGCTGGCCCCCGCGCACCACCGCGACCGAGTCGTCACAGCGGCGGGCGATGGGGCGGTCGTGATCGAGGAAGAGGTCCGCTTCGAGGCGCGCTAGCGCGACCTCGAGCGTGAGCGCGAGCGGCTCGCCGCGCCGGTTCCCGCTGGTGACGACGAGGAGGGGCAGCGCGGGCGTCGGATCGCCCACGAGCGGGCGGTGCAGCAGGTGGTGCAGCGGCGCAGCGGGCAGCATCAGGCCGAGGTGGTCGGCTTCGGGTGCGACGCGGGCGCGCAGGGCCTCGGCGGCCGGGCGCGCAGGCGCGAGCACGATCGGGGCCGCTGCGCTCGTGAGCAGCGCGAGGCCCGCGTCCCCCAGCTCGACGAGCTCGCCCGCGACGCCCTCGTCCATCACCATGAGCGCGAAGGCCTTACCGAAGCGGCGCTTTGACGACCGAAGGCGCTCGACGGCGGCGGCCTGGGTGGCGTCGACCACGAGCTGAAAGCCACCGAGGCCGCGCACGGCGACCACGCCACCGCCCGCGAGCACGGCGCGCGCGCGTCGCAGCGGATCGCCGTCGAGGTCTACGCCTTCGGGCCCCACCGCGCGCAAGCGCGGGCCACAAGCGGGGCAAGCGAGGCTCTCGGCGTGGGCGCGGCGATCGCTCGGGTCCGCGTACTCAGCGGCGCAGGCGGCGCACAGCGGGAAGCGCGCCAAGGTGGTGCGCTCACGGTCGTAGGGCTGCCCGGTGACCACCGTGTAGCGCGGCCCGCAGTCGACGCAGGTGGTGAAGGCGTAGCCATAGCGCCGCTCGCCGGGGGTAAAGACCTCAAGCGCGCACGCGGCGCAGGTGCGCGTGTCCGGCGGCAGCACCACCTCGGCACCCTCGCCCACCACGCTCGGGAGCACCTGAAAGGGCGCGATCGCCCCGATGAGCCGCTCCTCGCCTGCTTCGACGGCGTCCAGGCGCGCTTGGGTCGGCAGCCAGTCGGGCAGGCGCTCCAGCCACGCCATCACCTCGGCGCGCGCGCCCTCGACCCGCAAGCGCACGCTGCCGGAGCAGTTCTGCACCCATCCACCGAGCCCCGCCGCGAGCGCCGCCCGCTGAAGCGCGGGCCGCAGCCCCACACCTTGCACGACGCCGCGCAGGCTGAGCTCCACCGCCACCCAGGCCACGTCGCGCACCGTCTGGCGCAGCGCGTCGACCAGCACAGGAAGTCGGTCCTGAAGCGCCGGGCTCAAGCCCTCCTCCAGCGCGATCGACGCCGGCTCGACGCCAAAGAGCGCGAGCGGCAGGTCCAAGCCGAGGTCCAGCGCCACGGCCAAGCCGTCAGCGAGGCCAAAGCCGTGGGTGGACACCCCGCCGAGGCCGCCGCGCAGCGTCACGTGGTCCGGGCGAAAGACCCTGTGTTTTCCTGGCTCAGCGCCCATGCGCGCCGCGTCTACCAGCACGACGGGCCCGGAGAGCTCGAGCAGCCCCGCGGCGATGTCGAGGGCGTCGCGGTCGCCCCACTGCAGCGCGGTGACCCCCGGCTCGTCTGCGAGCGCCGCGACCAAGAGGGTTCCGATGGCGTCGTCCGCGCGAATGGACGAGCCGACGCCGATGAGGGTAACTGAGGTGGTCATAGCGAAGCTGGCTAATCCGGTGTGCGAGGCGCGTTTGACGGTGTTTGACAAATAGCGCTCAAGTCGTCCAAGCCTTGTGCCGATGAGGTACCCAACAAGGGAGAACCCGCTCATGCACAGCACCACCAATGACCGCACCGCCCACATCGCCGAGCTTCGCCGCCGTTTCCTCGCCGGCACCTTGGACGAGGTGCTGGAGCTGACGGACGCGGGCCTGTCCAAGCTGATCGGCGATCTCCGCTCCGGGGCGCAGGTCGAGAAGCGCGACCGCCGCGCGGCGTGAATCGGCGCCGACGCTAGCGCCGCCGACGCAGCGCTAGCGCCAGCAGGCTGAGCAGCCCCAACGCAGCGCCCGAGCGCGGTCCACCGCCAGCGCTCGAGCAACCGCCCGACCCGCCGATCCCCTTGGTCGCGACGACCTCCACCTCGGAGGGCGCCTCCGTGCCCGCGTCGACCGCTGGCCCGCACACGCCCTGCGGATCCTCGGCGCTCCGCTGGTCGACCTGGCCGTCACAGTCATCGTCCAAGCCGTTGCACAGCTCGAGGGCGCCTGGGTGCCTGCGCCGGCTGCCGTCGTCGCAGTCGCCCGCAACCGGGACCTCGCCGGGACGCGGAGCGCACCGCCGAACACGCCCGCTGGCGACACCCCAGCCGTCACCGTCGCCGTCGTAGTAGAAGTCCTGGACGTCGAGGGCGTGGTCACCGTCGACGACGCCGTCACAGTCGTCGTCGACGCCATTGCACAGCTCGGGCGCCGCGGGGTTCACCGCCGCCGCCGCGTCGTCGCAGTCGAGCGCCGTCGCCACGAGCTGGTCGAGCGGCACCCCTCCCGCGGGCGGGGCGTCGGCGCACGCGTAGCTCACCGTCCGGTCGGCCGCGTAGCCGTCCGCGTCCGCGTCATAGGCGAACGGGGACCTTGGCTCGACGGTGGCCGGGTTGCAGTCGTCGTCCACCCCGTTGCAGACCTCGACCGCGCGCGGGTTGACGGCCGGGCTGGCGTCATCGCAGTCGCTGGCGTCTGCCACCCGGCCGAGCGGCGCCGCGCAGGCGGTGGCGCGGTCGCTCGGGTCGCCAAAGCTGTCGCCGTCGGCGTCCGCGTACCACGCGGAGGCGAAGGGGCCGTCGTCTTCGGAGGTGGTGGGGTCGCAGTCGTCGTCCACCCCGTCGCACCGCTCGGCAGCCCCCGGAGAGGTCGTGTCTGCGTGATCATCGCAGTCCGACGCGTCCGCGACGTGCCCCGGCGGCAGGGCGCAGGCACGCGCGCTCGCGAGGGCGTCGCCGAAGCCGTCCACGTCAGCGTCGGCGAACCAGGTCAGCGCCTCGGGGCCGTCGTCTTCGGAGGTGGTGGGGTCGCAGTCGTCGTCCACCCCGTTGCACAGCTCGGGAGCTCGCGGGTGGGTCGTGGGCGCGTGGTCATCGCAGTCCAGCGCCTCGGCGACGTAGCCGGGCGGGTTGACGCACGCGCGCCGCGACGCGCTCGCGTCGCCATAGGTGTCACCGTCGACGTCGGCGTACCAGTCCAACGCGTCGGGTCCAGCGTCCTCTTGGGTAGCCGGGTCGCAGTCGTCGTCTACCCCGTTGCAGACCTCGGGCGCGCCCGGAAACACGTCACTGTCGCGGTCATCGCAGTCCCCCGGGCGGGTCACGCGGCCCGCGGGCCGCGCGCAGGCGACCACCACGTCGGTCTGCACGCCGAAGCCGTCGAGGTCGACGTCGCGAAAGTAGGGTGTGCCGTCCACGGGCGTGTCATCGACGAGGTCGTTGCAGTCGTCGTCCACGTCGTTGCACAGCTCGGGGTTGCCAGGGAAGCGCTGCGGGTCGTTGTCGTCGCAGTCGATCGTCGCGTTGGCGCCGTCGCCGTCGGCGTCGACGACCGGCTCGGGCGTCGCTGGGAGCGCCCCGATGTTGGAGCCGCCGGTGCCGCCACCCGCCATCTGGGAGAGCGACGTCAGGCGAAGATCCGCGTCACACCCAGCGTTTGGGTCGGGCTCGCCGTAGTGGAACACGGGTCCGGAGGTGACGTCCGCGGGCGACGCGCCCCAGCCCGGCGCGAGCATGTCAAGGCCGTTGTCGAACCAGCCTTGGTTGGTGGGCTGGCTATACCCCGAGAACGGGCCCCCCGTGAAGGCCTCGGCGGTGGCCGCGGGGCCCGCGTGCAGCGCGAACAGGTTGTTGGAGAAGCGGTCGACGCGCTGCGACGTGACCCAGTTCGCGAACAGCGCCGCGCCGCCCACGCCTGCGTGGTTGTCGACGAAGGTGTTGTGGTCCAGGGTGATGCTGTAGTTACCGACGTAGTAGGCGCCACCGTACTCATCAGCGTGGTTCTGATAGAAGACGTTGCGGTTCAGCGGGAGCTGCGGGCCGCCGCCCATGTGAACCGCGCCGCCGAGCCGGGCCGTGTTGCCACAGAAGTAGTTGTCGTCCACGACGTAGGTGAGCGCCCAGTTTGGCGACCCGTTGATGGCGATCGCGCCGCCCACGTCCGCGTGGTTGTCGATGAAGGTCGACCGCTTGACGGTGACGCCGCTGTAGTTGACGTCGATCGCGCCGCCGTGCGCGTACGAGATGCCGCGCGTGTCGGCGCCGATGAAGGTGGAGTCCGCGACGTCCCAGTGGCCGATCCCGCCGAGGTAGCCGCCGTTGGACAGCAGCTCGCCGTCCAGGGGCGTGAACAGCGAGCTCCGCACATAGCCAGCGCTGCCCGCCGAGAAGACGGCCCGGCGACCTCCGGCGCCCTTCACGTGCACGTTGTCGAACCTGAGCGTGACGCCTGTGGGCGTGCCGATGCCGCCCCCCGACGTGCAGGTCTCCCACGTGAGGGTCTTGAAGCTGAGCGTGAACGTGCCGTTGTTGGCCGTCGCGCTGAGGTAGCCCGAGCCGTTGCACGCGATGACGGTGCCCTGCGTCGATGCGCCCTCGATGGTGATGTCACCGGCCGAGCGCAGCGGCAGCCCACCGGGGGTCCACCGGCCATCGTGTACGTAGATGGTGGAGCCCGAAGGCACGCCCAACCACGCGCTCTCGAGCGTCTGGTACGCGCAGACCCCCGGGTCGGCGCAGACCTCGTAGGTAGCCGCGAGCGCTGTCGAGCTGAACAGGAGCGAGGAGCCCGCGAGGGCAACAGCGAAGCGAAGAGTCGAGTTGCGCATCGCAACTATTTACCGCAGATCGCGCTAGACCGCAGCTTTGCCACAACGCTCGCGACCGGACGGGCGACCGGGTCGGCCGTGGCGCGAGCGCCCGAGGCGGATAAGGGGCGTCGAGGGGCCCAAGATGCTCGTTCAGGTCACCATCGAGAACTTTGGCAGCTTCCGGGACGAGACCACGATCAGCTTCCGTGCGCTGGCGGGGATCGCACACCCCCCAGGCCAAGTCGTCGACGTGAGCGGCGTCGGTCCAGTTCTTCGCACGGTAGCCATTTACGGAGCGAACGCGTCCGGAAAGACCACCGTCCTCAAGGCCGTCGCTTGGATGACCAACCTGATGGCCAACGGGGTAGAGGTGGGCGCCTCTGTCCCCTCGCCGGCCTTCAAGTTCGGCGAGGTCGCCACCGCCCCAACGCGGGTCGAGGCGCACTTCGTCGACGACACTGGTCAGCGCTGGGCGTACAGCCTAGCGATCCGAGCGGGCTTGGTTGAGGAGGAGTGGCTGGAGCGCGTCGACGGGGACACGTCGCGCCTCGTCTTTGAGCGCACCCGGGGCGAAGGCAAGCAGCCCGTCGTCCTGTGGGGCCCCGGCCTCCAGTTAGACGCTCCCCGCAGCGCGTTCTACGACTTCGTCGCGCAAGGAACTCGCCACGAGCAGCCCTTGTGTGCTGAGCTCCGCGCGCGAAACGCCTTCGAGCTCGACGATGTGTACCGCTGGCTGCTCTTCACCAACCTAGAGGACGACGACCCTACCGACGCCTTTGCATCCTTGGTTGCGTTCCCTGAGTATCGGGCGTGGGCAGCCCGCGCGATCGGGGTCGCGGGCTCCGGTGTGACAGGCTTGATCCTCGACACGACGGACGCCGCGCTGCGCGCCGCCTGGGCGGACAACAGCACGCACAACTACAAAGACGCACGCCGTGCGATGAGCGCTCCCGGCAATCGGGTGCGCTTTCAGGTCGACGGCGGCGTGCTGGACTGGGGAGACCTCTCGGACGGCACCATTCGACTCGTCGAGATTGGCCTGGAGACGTCTTTCTTTGCGGAGACCGGAGCGCATCTACTCGACGAGATCGAGCGCTCCCTCCACCCCGCGCTGTCGCGGTGGGTCGTGCGCGATTGGCAGGCGCGCCGCGACGACCACGGCGCGGTCCCGTACGGGCAGCTGATCTTCACGACACACGAGCTACACCTGCTCGACCAAGCGCTGATCGGCCGTGACGGCGTCTTCTTCACCGAGAAGCGCGCCGACGGCTCGTCCGCCGCCTACCCGCTCACCGACTTCAAGCGCGCTCACCTAGATAAGCTGATAACCGACCTCCAAACTAGCTATTTGGAAGGCCGGTTTGGCGCAATCCCGCCCATCCCCAGCGACATCAATGAGACGCGCGGATGAGACGCACACGCGCCGCCCTGGTCGAGCGCGGCTACGGACACCGCGACGCCACGTTGATCCTCATCTGTGTCGAAGGACCGGCTGACGAAGGAGCCTATTTCAAGCAACTGAGCGCTCTCCCCGGCCTGCTCAACCCGCGGATTCGGGTGCTCGTAGAGAGCCCACTGAATGACAAGTCGGCGCCGCGTCACGTCCTCGATCGCGCCATCGACGTTGTGGAGAGCGTCGAAAAGCGGGGTATCGATGAGGTGTGGTTGGTCAACGACCGGGATCGCTGGAAAGACCAGTTACAAGAGGTGGCAGCCGCGGCGCACAATCGCGGTTGGAAGGTCGCCGCGAGCACGCCCTGCTTTCAGGTGTGGCTGCTTCTCCACCTCGTCGCGACGCCGCCGAGCGGCACATGCAAAGCGCTGAAGGTCGAGTGGGGCGCAGCCTCGCACGCCCGTGCGTCCAGTGCGTTCGTGCTCACCGCAGCTGACGTCCAGCGCGCGTGCGCGCACGCGGATGCCTGGGAGGCACAACACCCCTCCAACGGCTTCCTTCCGCACGATCCGGGCACCCACGTGCACCACTTGGTTCGCCGCTTGCTCCCCAACCAGAGCACCTGAGCCACTGTTCCCGCCTCCATACGGAGCGCGGACGCGCCTCTCAGCGGCGCCCTCACTCCACGAAGTCGACGTCCAGCAGGTGCACCGAGCAGGAGATGCACGGGTCGTAGGCGCGCAGCAGCATCTCCATGTGCAAGCGGATGTCGTCGCGGTCGCGCTCGCCGAGCATCTTGGGCACGAAGGCGCGCATGTCCGCCTCGATGTTCGCGATGTTCTGGCTGGTGGGGATGACCGCGTTGGCGTCGCAGCAGCGACCCTCGTCATCGAAGGCGTACTCGTGGAAGAGCACGCCGCGCGGGACCTCGACCGCTCCAAAGCCCCGTCCGGCGCGCAGCTCGAAGCTCAGGTCGTCGGGGACCAGCTCACCGGCGAGGAGCTGGTCGAGCAGATCGAGGCTCTCATAGGAGCAATGCGCGATCTCGACGACCTGCGCGAGGTTGTTGGCGTAGGGGTTGTAGCAGGGCACCCTCAAGCCGAGCGCCTCCGCGACCTGCTTCGCCTTGGGGTGGAGCTGGTCGTAGCTGTTGTTCACGCGGGCGAGCGCCCCCACCGCGTACGAGTCCCGGTGCCAGCGCGACCACTTGGTGGTGGAGTGCGCTACCGTGTGCTCGTTGCAGACCTGGCGGTAGTCGCTCACCGGCGCGTACTCGCCCGTGTCCGAGCTGTAGATCAGCCCGTCGTAGAGCGCGTAGCCGTCGGGGCGCTTGAGGGAGACGTACTCGGTCTCGCGCTCATAGGGGGGCATGGGCAGGGTGCCGACGATGGCGACGGTCTGCTCCAGGTCGGGCAGCGCGGCGCGCAGGCGATCGCGGATGTCCTGAATCGCCTTGCGCGACGGGAGCTTTCGCCAGCCGATGAGCGTGTTCGACATGGGGTGGAGCGTGCGCCCACCAAAGACCTCGGTGAAGTCGTTCGCGAGCTTCTTGAGCCGCAGCGCGCGCCGCACCACCTCGGGGTGCGTCTTGGCGAGGGGGAGCACGCTCGGGGCGCCGAGGAAGTCGGGCACCGCCAAGAAGTAGACGTGCAGCACGTGGCTCTGAATGAACTGCGAGTGGCTGAGCAGCCGGCGCATCACCACGGCCTGCGGCGTGGGCTTGAGGCCGAGGGCGTCCTCGACCGCCTTGGTGGCGGCGAGCTGGTGCCCGACGCAGCAGATGCCGCAGATGCGCCCGACGATCCACGGGATCTCTTGCGGGAGCATGCCGCGGGTGAAGCTCTCGAAGAAGCGGTGGGCCTCGACGATGCAGAGCTTCACGTCCTCCACTACGCCGTCGCGCACGTTCACCTTGATGCTGCCGTGGCCTTCGACGCGCGTCACATGATTGACGTCGATCTTCCAGGTCTCTTGGCTCATGAGTTGCTCCCGATGGCCTTGCTCTGGGTGGCGCAGAACAGCGCGTAGCGGCTGTCGATGTCGGCGTCGCTCATGCCCGTGCTGCGCAGAAGGACGCGGTGGGCGCCGAGGTTGGCTTCGGGGAGCAGCCCCCGGCAGCCGTCGCAGTGGTAGCCGTGGCTGACACAGACCGCCTCGCAGCCGCCCCAGGTGAGCTGGCCCATGCAGGTGCCGCCCTGCTCAAACACGCAGCGATTGCCTGCCTCTTTGCACTCGACGCAGACGGGGTAGCGCTCGACGCGGGGCTTGGAGCCCATGAGCAGGCGCGTGACCAGGTGCAAGAAGTCGGCGGGCACGATGGGGCAGCCGCGCAGCACATAGTCGACGGCGACGACGTCCTCGATGGCGCGAACGCGCGTGTGGGCCCAGAGCTTCCAGTGCTCGGTGTCCGTGAGGACGCGGTCGCGCGCCTCGGCGCCGTAGATGCGCTCCAGGTGGACCGCTGGGGCGGTGGCGTTCGCGCGCGCCTGCACATTGCCCGTGTTGGCGCAGCCGCCCATGGCGACGAGGATGGTGCTTCGCTCGCGCAGATCGCGCAGCCGCTCGGCGTCCTCTTCGCGGTGTACGCTGCCCTCGACGAAGGCGATGTCGTAGCGGGCTGACGTCTCAGAGAGGGCCTCGCGGAACTCCACGAGGTCGATGCGCTCCAGCAGATCGAGGAGCTGGTCCTCGCAGTTGAGCACGGCGAGCTGACAGCCCTCGCAGCTCGCGAAGTCGAAGAAGGCAACCTTGGGCTTCATCACAGGGCCTCCGGGCGGTCGGCGAGGTCGGACAGGCGAAAGACCGGCCCCTGTGTGCAGCAGGTGACGTCGTTGATCTGGCAGTGCCCGCACTTGCCCACCCCGCAGCGCATACGCCGCTCCAGGTCGACGAAGATCTGGTGGTTACCGACCCCCGCGCCGCGAAGCGCGAGCACGACAAACTTGTACATGACCGGCGGCCCGCAGAGCGCGGCCACCAGCTTATCGGGGTTGAGACCTAGGTTTGGAATAGGCGCCGTGACCAGGCCGACCTGCCCCGACCACGGCTGGTGCTCGGTGCGGTCCACCAAGCGGATCACCTCCACGTCGCCGCGCGCCGCCCAGGCGTCTAGCTCGTCGCGGTAGAGCTCGTCGGCGGGGGTGCGGCAGCCGCTGATGAGCACCACGCGGCCGAAGCGCGCGCGCTGCGCGAGGACCGGCAGGATGAGCGAGCGCAGCGGCACGAGCCCGAGGCCGCCGCAGACGAAGAGCACGTCGCGGCCGTAGAGCTGCTCCAGGTGAAAGCCGCTGCCAAAGGGGCCGCGCAGGCCGATGACGTCGCCCGCCTGCTTGGCGCAGAGCACCTGCGTGAGCGAGCCCGCGTCGCGCACGACCATCTCCAGCTCGTTGCCGTCGCTGGGCCCGCTGGAGATGGAGATCGGCGCCTCGCCCAAGCCGAGGAGCGACACCATGACGAACTGGCCTGGTCGATGGCCGAGGGGCGCGTCCAGCGCGAGGCGAAGGTAGGTCTCGCGCGCGGTGAACTTGCGCGCCTCCAGCACGCGCGCTGGCCGGGGCAGGAAGAGGTCGGCGCTCATTTGGCCTCCTCGGCCACGACGTCGTTGGCCATGTGGAAGATGTCGATGCCCGCAGTGCACTGGGCGCCGCAGCGCCCGCAGCCGACGCAGAAGGCGCCGTCTTCTGGGAATCGGCCATTGTGATACTCAAACTTGCGCTTTACGCGGTGTCTATGCTTACCCGCGAGCGACTTTCGGAAGTCGTGCCCGCCCGCCACCACGGCGAAGTCCTGGAGCAAGCAGCCGTCCCAGCTGCGGTAGCGTGTGCCAGAGCCCGGCTCCGAGAGCGAGGCTTCGTCCTCGGTGTCGAAGCAGTAGCAGGTGGGGCAGACGACGACGCAGGTGCCGCAGGTGAAGCAGGCCTCGGCGTTCTTGAGCCACACCTGCGCGTCCCAGGTGCGGGCGAGGGCCTGGCCGATGGCCGCGGGGCTGGCGTCGAGCTGCCGACCGAAGGGCGCTGGGCGCGCGTCGCGGTGCCGCTGCACGAGGGACGCAGGGTCATCGCAGGCGTGGCCATCCAGCGTGGAGATGAGGGCGACGCCAGCGTCGGTGAGCGGCTCGGCGAGCAGCTCGCCGTCCACCGGGGTGAGCACCACGTCGGCGCCTTGCCGGTGGTCGAGCGAGCCCGTGGACGCGCAGAAGCAGCGCTCGTCGCAGGGCGTCGGGCACGCGTAGGAGACCAGCAGCGCCGCCCGCCTCCGCGCAAAGTAGTGAGGATCCTCCTGTCCCTCAGCGTTCACCCCGTCCATGAGGTGAATCGCCTTGAGGTCGCACGGGCGCACCCCCGCGATCACCCGCGCCGTCGTGTCCAGGTGCGGCTCGACCTCGAAGGAGCCGTCCGGCGTGGGGCGAAAGGCGAAGAGCGGGTCCCGCGCGGGCGCGAAGACCTTGGCGGGCGGGAGCTGCGTGGGCAGGTAGCCCGCGAAGCTGATGGGGCTGGTGGGCCGCACCGGCTCGAAGCGAAAGGCGCCGTCCTGGGGCGAGCGCTCGGGGAAGAGCACCTCCTGAGCGGGGGTGAGCGCGCGCAGCCAAGCGGCGACAGCGTCCTCGGTACACAAGCGTGCGTTCATCAACCCTCCGTTGAACGTTGCGGATCCGTCAGAGTGTCCTTCATCTCGCGTCGCCGCACAAGCGGCTCGCCATCTCACCGCGCTCAAGATCCGCTCGGACACTACGAAAAAAATTACAAGTTGGGCGAACAGATATTTTACCCATGCTCGAAAGGCGATCGTGGCAACATCTCTTCAGACCTGATGGTCGCCTGATGCCCCCGGGAGGCTCCTATGTTTCACTCCGATCCGCGCACCACGCACGAGCTCTTGGCCGAGCGCCTCAGTGAGCTCCTCGGCACCCAGCACCACCACGTCACCTTCGGCGATCGCCCCTCCTCCGCGCTGGTCACCTTCTCGCGCCACACCTTCGTGGTGGAGGCCAAAGACGGCTCCAGCGCCGCGAGCGTTGCGGCGGGCCTGGGGCGCCTCGCGAGCGCCCCTCCGGACCTCATCCCGCTGATCGCGGTGCCCAAGATGAGCCGAGTCGGGCAGCACCTGTGCGAGCGCGCGGGCGTCAGCTGGATCGACGCCGCAGGGCGCGCGCGCATCGCTGGGCCGTCGCTGCCCACGGTCGTAGCCTTGTAACCGCGCCAGCGGCGCCAGGAGCGCTCTCCACCACGGGGAGCCCCGCGCGGATCTCGCCGACGCCTGCCGCGGCGGCCTCTAATGTTTGGTTGTCAAACACCTTCCAATCCATGGACATTCTTCCGGGCACTATCACTGAAGACCAAGTGGTCGACTGACACACCCCGGAGGCTCTAATGTTCACGTCCGATTCCCGCGCCACCTTACAGCTCCTCGCTCACCGCCTCGGCGAGCTGCTCAACGCGCCACCCCAGCGCATTGCGTTCGGCGCTCACGCGTCCTCGGCGACCGTCACCTTCGGGCACCACACCTTCATGGTGGAAGCAAAGGACGGCTCAAGTGCCGCGAACATCCTCGCCGGGCTTAAGCGGTTGGCCGACACGCCGCCGGGCGCGCGCCCGCTGCTCGCCGTTCCGAGCATGAGCGGCATCGGACAGCACCTGTGCGAGCGCGCGGGGGTCAGCTGGATCGACGGCGCCGGGCGCGCGCACTTCGCCGAGCCTTCGCGGCGCGTTGGTATTGCCTGCTAAAGCAGGGCCAACGTCGTCCGAACCACACATTACCGGCTGTCCACCCCCCAAGAGGAGCAAGCCGTTCTAACTCAATACCGACCACGCCCACCCACACCCCAAACACCCGAGAACACACGCCATGTTCACCACCTCCGATCGCACGACCCTTGAGATTCTGGCTCACCGCCTCAGCACCCTGCTCGGGGCTCCGATTGAGCGCATCGACTTTGGCGAGCGCCCGCTGACGGGCGCCATCGCCTTCCCGAATCACGTCTTCGCCGTCGAAGCGAAGCTCGGTTCGAGCGTCGCTTACGTCGTGAGCGGCATCGATCGGCTGGAGCCCCGCCGCGAAGGGGCGATCCCCTTGCTCGTCCTGCCCGAGATGAGTCGCGTCGGCGCGTTCTTGTGTGAGCGTGCGCACGTGAACTGGCTCGACGCGAAGGGCGCCGCGCGAATCATCGTGCCGAACCTGCCAGTCATCTTGCGCGTCTAGGAGCAGCGCCGCCCACCGTGGTCACGCGGTGCTGGAGCACTCCCCAATAATGTTGAAAGCTGGTTACAGCCGCGCGCGCTAGACCTCTGCGACCGGAGGTCCCTATGCGCGCTCCCTTGGTCCTCGCGCTCGCCCTTATGGGCTGCCAAGACGTCAACATCAGCTCCGTCGATGGTGCCCCGGAGGTCGAGATCCTCCGGCCGGTAGAGGGCGCCTTCTTCCACCCGGACGAGCCCGTCGCCTTCTGCGCGTTCATCGCCGACGAAGACCTCCTAGAGAACCTCCAGATCACCCTGGACGACTCCGCCGAGGGCCTCATCCCAGTCGACGTCACCGCCCTAGAGATCTGCGACGGCGGCACCTTTGGCCTGTCGCTCACGCTCTCGGACGCGCCCCACAGCCTGTCGCTGCTCGTCGTGGACCACGCGGGCAACGCCACCTCCGACTCGGTCGCCGTGGTGCCCGCCCCCAACCACGCGCCCACCTGCGCGCTGCTCGCACCGGAGAGCCCCGCCTCGTTCAAGGTCGGCGAGCCCATCGCCGTGAGCGCCACCGTCGCCGACGACGAGCAAGACGCCTCCGCGCTCACCGTCTCCCTCACCAGCAACACCGACGGCGTCGTGTGGAGCGGCGCGGCGGACAGCGGCGGCGCCGTGGACTTCCAGCTCGACACCCTCACCCCGGGCAACCACACCCTCACCCTCACGGTCACCGACGAGCGCGACCTCTCCGACGACTGCGTCGCCTTCGTCTACGTCGACCCCTGCTTGGACGAGGACAACGACGGCTTCACCACCTGTGAGGGCGACTGCGAGGACCACAGCGCCGACGCCTACCCCGGCGGCGTCGAGCAGCCCGATGGCCTCGACAACGACTGCAACGGCGTCCGCGACGAGGGCACGATCCTCTACGACGATGATGGCGACGGCTTCTCAGAGCTCGACGGCGACTGCGACGACCAAAACCCGCACTTCCACCCCGGCGTGACGGACATCCCCGACGACGGCGTCGACCAGGACTGCTCCGGCCTGGACTCCGTCACCTGCTTTGTAGACGCCGACGGCGACGGCATCGGCGGCACCGATACGCTCATCGCCCCCGACGCCCTGTGCGAGGACCCCGGCGAGAGCGACCGCTCAGACGACTGCGATGACACCAACGCGGCGCGCTTCCCGGGTGGCGCTGACACGCCGGCGGACGGCGTGGACCAAGACTGCAACGGCGTCGACGCCAGCTGGTGCTTCGAGGACATCGACGGCGACAAGCACGGCAGCACCACGCAGATCGTCTCGCTGAACAGCAGCTGCGACGACGCCGGCGAGGCCTCCGTCGCGGACGACTGCTCTCCGTACGACCAGAGCGTCCACCCCGGCGCCTCCGAGGTCACCAACGACGGCATCGACCAAGACTGCGATGGCGCCGACGCCATCGGCTGCTTCGCCGACCGCGACGGTGATGGGTACGGCGTCGCCGAGACCGTCTTCTCCGCCGACGGCGACTGCCTCGACCCCGGCGAGTCCAACTACGCCTCCGACTGCGACGACACCTCCACGGCGGTGCACCCGGGCGCGGTGGACTCCCCCGCCGACGGCGTCGACCAGGACTGCAGCGGCCAAGACGCCATCTACTGCCCCGAGGACGTCGACGGCGACCACTTCGGCGGCACGGGCTCCGTCGTGAGCGCGGACTCGGACTGCAACGACCTCGGCGAGGCCCCGAACCGCGACGACTGCAATGACGCCGACGCGAACATCCACCCCGGCCTGCCCGACCTCGTCATCGACGGCGTCGACTCCAACTGCGACGGCGTGCCCGGCCTCGACCGCGACGGCGACGGCCACGCCTCCCCGGGCTCAGGCGGCGACGACTGCGACGACGGCGACGCGGCGGTCAGCCCCTCGGCGCTGGAGCTCCGCAACGGCGCCGACGACGACTGCGACAAGCTCTGCGACGAGGGCGTGCTGCTCCCCGGCGAGCTCCTCATCACCGAGATCATGTTCGATCCCGCCAAGGTGAACGACCTGACGGGCGAGTGGTTCGAGGTCTACAACGCCACAGCGCAGGACATCACCCTGTGCAAGGGCTGGGTCTTCCGCGACGAAGGCACGGACAGCTACTCCAACCTCAACGACATCGTCATCACCCCCGGCGGGCGCTCTCTCTTCGTGCGCAGCGGCGACGGCACCGTCAACGGCGGCCTGCCCTCCTTCTTCGACCTCGCGTGGGGCGGCGCCATGAGCCTCTCCAACACCTCCGCAGGTGACGAGATCGTGCTGGAGCTCGACGGCGTCGTCATCGACCGCGTCGCCTACACGCCGTGGGCCGTCTCTGGCCACGCCATGCAGCTCGATCAAGCCATCCTCGACGCCCTCGACCCGAGCAACCCCGACGACACCGTCAACGACACGCGTAACCCCTGGTGCGAGGCCACTCAGCCCTACGGCAAGGGTGACCTCGGCACGCCGGGCACGCTCAACGACGTGTGCCCGTAGTGGGCGCTAGTCGGGCAAGTAGGCCAAGACCGCGTCGAGGGTCTGCGTGACTGGGTGGCAGCCGTCGTAGGGGACGGCCACCGCCTGGTTGAAGGGTTCGTACGGGCCCGCGTCCGTGATCCGGATCTCCATGACGCCGTAAAACTGCGGTCCACAGGCCCACTGGTTCCCCGCGACGGGGTCACAAATCTGGGGCATGCCGTCCACGTTCGGGAGCCCCCAGGAAACCGTAGCAACGGTGACCTCGGCGCCTTGGCTGTCGGTGAGGTTCACCAGCACGGCGGCGACCAGGTCTTCGGTGCAGACGCTCTCGTTGGGCACGAGCGTGCGGTTCACGACCTGCGGCACCACGTGGCACTCGCCATCCTCCACGGTCACCGAGAAGCTGTCCGCGAGGTAGCCCTCTGCGCCGATGGACACATCGAACACGCCGCCGATCTCCCAGCCGCACACATAGTCACCGCTGTTGAGCGGCTCGCACATGGCGGGCGCGCCACCGTCCACCGTGTAGCTGACCTGCGCCGTCATGACCCCGCCGCCATCTGGGTCAGCGAGGTGCAGGTTGACCGACGCGGCGGCCATCGCGTCGCACACCGTGGGCGCGGGCGGGCAGCCCGCAGCGAGGACGAAGGCGAGGGTGAGCAGGGTGGTGCGGGTCATAGGAGCCTCGGGAGAGGGTTCGGTGTGGGTAGCTGCAAGCGCTAGTCGGGCAAGTAAGCGAGCACCGCGTCGACGGTCTCGGTGACCGGGTCGCAGCCGTCAAAGCCGACGTCGACGACCTGGAGAAACGACTGGTACGGCCCCGCGTCCGAGATGCTGAGCTCCAGCAGCCCGAAGGCCTCCGCGGCGCAGGCCCACTGGTTTCCGCTGACGTACTCGCAGGGCATGGGCGCCATGTCGGCGTTCGGGCGCCCCCAGACCACCGTCGCTGAGGTGATGTCTGCGCCTTGCTCGTCGGTCACGTTCACGAGCATGCCAAACACCTCCTGCTGCGTGCACTCCACGGGCGTAAGCGTGCGCTCCACGGCCTGCGGGATGACGTGGCACTCGTCCTCGTCAACGGTCACCGAGAAGCTGTCGGGCAGGTAGCCCTCCACGGCGATCTGGACGTCGAAGGTGCCAGCGACCTCCCACCCACAGACGTAGTTGTTGCCCTCGAGCCGCTCGCAGGCCTGGGGATCGCCGCCGTCGACGGCGTAGGTCACCTGCGCCGTCGCGATGGCCATGTCGTCGGGGTCGATGACGGTGAGGTTGACGGACGCGGCGGCCATCGTGTCGCACTCGACAGGAGGGGCGGGGCAGCCAGCGGCAATAGCGAGCGCGAGGGGGAGGAGGGCGGTGCGGGTCATGGGAGCCTCTGAAACGGGTTCGGCGCTTGGTACTGCAAAGCACGGGCCAGCGCGATTACAAAGGTTGCACCGAGTTCGCGGCCGGCAGCGTCGCTGAGAGTGAGGCGCTGGTGTCGCGGTTGTCAGGCTTGGGACAGGAGCGCGCGCAGTGTCCGCGGCGTGGGCAGGCTCGAACGCTCCCCTCGCGATCGGCTCCGTCGTCATGGTGATGGTCTACGCCGGCGGCCACGTCTCCGGCGCGCACTACAACCCCGCGGTCACGCTCGGCGTCTTCCTGCGCGGCAAGTGCGCGGCGCGTGACGTCGTGCTGCACTCGGCCACCGCGCCCAAGAACGCGGGCAACGACTTCTACGGCGTCGCCATCGGCATCACCGTGATGATGCAAGCGCCCGACGGAGCCGCTGGGCATTGAGGCATACGGCGCGCCTCCCGCTGACCGCCGTCTGGCTAGCGGGGGCGGCAGTCGTTGGGTTCGGGGACCGTCAGCGCGCCCTCCAGCGAGGTGGTGGTGCACACGCGACCAACGCACGCGGTCAGCTCGTGGGCGGGACCGTCACCGATGACCAAGCTCCACCCGCAGGTCGTGTCCACCCCCGCCAGCTCGGGGAGCTCGATGTCCCCCCGAAAAGACGACAGCCCCGTGCTCGCTAGCTGGTACAGCACGGGCTGCCCCTCGGCCGTGTCCAAGTGCCAGAAGACCGCGAGGTCGCCGGGGGCTGCGCCAAACCGGACGCCGGGAGGAGCTGGGCCGACGACGAGCTCGAGGTTCCAGCTCGACGGTACCGAGTCCGGGCGCACCGCGTGGTAAACCGGCGTGTCCAGGGTCGAGCCGTCGGGGAAGGTCAGCGCGACCGCGCCGGTGCCCGCGTCCATGACTTGGCTGGGGAAGTCAGCTCGCCCCGCTGACCAGTTCACGATGGTCATGTCGTCGTAGAAGATGTGCCCGGGATCCGCTCCTTTTCGCGCCTCGGCCGTGCCCCACAGGGGGACGTCATCAGCGTCAACGAGCTGAATCGCGATGGAGGTGGCGATGGCGCCGCTGTTGATGGCGTAGAGGTCGCTCATACGCACGAGTCCGCCACCTGCGCGAAAATCCGAGGTGTCTACAGCGAGACCGTCGATCACGCGCCACTCTGCGGGCTGGGTCGCGCTGGCGATGGCTCCACCAGCGACGTCAAAGGAGAGCGCAACGTCGTAGGTGCCAGGAGCCTCGGCCGTGAGCATGGGCCAGTACTGATTGGAATCATCAGCCTCGGACCATGCAAACTGGCCAATATGCTCGACGCCCGCGGGGAGATCGAAGGTCGCGCTGTCGGGCACGGCGCCGTTCAACTGAAACCGAGAGGTTCCCTCGGTTCCAAGAGCGTTGGGGGGCTGATTCGCGACGCCGCTGACGGTGGTCGCATCGCGACTCGAACAGCCAGCGAGCGCCGTCAATGAAATCGCAACTAGGGTAGCACGTAGCATCGTTTCTCCTCGATCCGTTTGGGTGTAGCCGGGCCTCCGTCAGGTCGCGAGCCACCCGAGGGTTGATGAAAGGCGGACAACGGGTGATCTCACGGGCTCTATGTACTTCCCCCGAGCCCCCCGGAGCCCGCCGTGTCCGTAATAACA
>Ga0210044_10001022_pt1 | contig 42600 bp, 42 predicted proteins | sample CryGey13umfilter_2_FD_183959 | JGI IMG/M metagenome (GOLD analysis project Ga0210044, IMG submission 183959) | Groundwater microbial communities from aquifer in Utah, USA - Crystal Geyser 4/9/14 3 um filter (SPAdes) (version 2) | ecosystem: Environmental > Aquatic > Deep subsurface >... | reverse complement strand
CTCCAATGCAACCTTGGCTTTGAATGCAGGAGAGTGATTTCTTCTTTTTGTCATATCGGTAGATCCCTTTCGTTTTAATGTCAGAATTCCACCTTAGCAACATGTCCGATTTTCTGGGACCACCTCTCTTCCACTGCGGAGTAAGGGAAATAACATATATTCATATCTCTAAACTGTTCTTTATTGGCCTCAGAGTAAACTTTTTTTCTATCTTCGTCAGGCGCAACAATAACCCAACGGGTATCAATAGGTGGTATTTGATCTTTAAAGTGCTTCATACGTGTTATACCACTTGTAACACCAGTAGAATGTTCGACTTCAAAAACGGCAGGCATGAAGCGCGAATTTCTAAACCATATACAATCAATAAGCCTTGCCGCTCTCGCAGCTTCATCATAAGGCTGGATAAGCTTTACATCATTCAATGATGCAATAACGTTATCCATTTCACCTATTCTCTGCCCTTTGTATTCTATAGCGCGGTCATTACTTGCAACCCATACACGCGATCCAAGTTGTGTGCCTATTATAATCAAGGCTATCTGCATTTGAGCGTGCCGTCTTTGTACATCAATGCTCACATGTTCGCCTTCTCCGGCGGCAATATCTGGAATAACAAGGGCTTCATAAACAGCTTCCGAACTTGGTATTTCGGATATATACATGTTGTCTGTTTCATATTCTGCCATAACACCTAACTCATGCGGTGTATTCGGTCTCCACATTAAATGTTTGTGCCCTCTCTTTATCTCGGATGAAGAACGGATCATTTCTATGCGCCCCGGATAGCAGTAGTAAAACTGCGGGGTATGGGCTAATAAGGCTTCCAAAGCAGAGCGGGTATTATAACTTGCCCCTAACACCCGGTCTATGCTGACAGGTAGTTTTGAAGACATTGCATTTGCAACCCGCCACAACATTTCCACGGAAATACTTTCTCGCTTACCATCCGCCGGACCTTGACCTTTTGAAGGATCATAACGGCGGATATAAATAGGTCCCTCTGGCCGTACAATTTCTTCGATTTTGATCTTGGTGCGCGTTTTAGGGTTAACATAGTTGTAAGATACATTTTTAGGTAAGCAGCTAATAGCTTGCACCAAGTCAGTTGCTGTCAGAACTTCTATCACTCAAAGTATTCCTTTATAGTTTCGGCAACGCCTTTTGCAGCAAGATAAGGAACACCATTCCCAATACCCTTAAACATGTTTGTTAATGTCATATCAGATGGTAACTCAAAATCACCAGGCAAGGACTGTATTGCTAGTGTTTCAGCAACATTTAAGCGGCGGGCTTTGTATGGGTGAAGGTGAACTTCATTGTTGCCGTAGCACGCAGTTGGTGAATAACGCCATCTGTGAATACGTTTATATGATTTCCGGCTATCGTCACCTTCTTCGATAACCTTAAATTTTTCCAATGCCGCCTTAGGCTTAAAACAATGTTCCGAATTAGGATGGTTATTAGTATCATTTTTTAGAAACCAAGTCTGTGTTGCCAAATCAATAGGTACTTCTTTAGGCCTATGCAAATCAGAGTTGATTTTGAAAGGTGAAGTTTTAGGCCAAGGAAAACCGAAAGCTTCGTCTGCCGTGTAAAGCGTTTTTGCTTCCCAATCAAAATCATTTAAGCGGCCATTGTATTTGCCCGCATGTCTTGTATCTTTGAGAGAATCGGCTCTTGTACCAAAAAGAAATATACGCCATCTGTCTTGTGGAACTCCGTATTCTATACAGTTGGTAAGTTTGTCTGTTATAGAATAACCTTCCTTGTGAACTTTCTTTTTAAGTTTCTCATAAAACTCTCTGTGTTTTTGTGTAGACCATAGCCCCTTCACATTTTCAAAAAGAAAAAAGTCAGGTTTCATTTCACAAATCAAATCAACATAAACCTGTGATAAAATACCGTTCTCACCCTTATGCCCTCTGTTTTTTCCACCTACTGAAAAGTCAGGGCAAGGCGGTCCACCTATAAAACCTATTAAATCATAATTGCTACGCGCTGCTTTAATACGTTCAGCGAGATCTTTTGCATGGCCATTAGCGTAATCTTTAATATCGCCTAAATAATAGCCGTGCTCAGGTTCATCTTTTTTTAAAATACGTCGAGAGTATTTGTACCCATTCAAGAATGCCTCATGAAACTCATTAACATATACAACATCGTAGCCCGCGCTCTCAAATCCGAGATCAAGAAATCCTATTCCAGAGAAAAACGAGAAGATGGCTATTTTCATATAATTTCTTCTTATTACAAAATGTAAAGATTTATGATACATCCTAAACAGATTTATTCAATGCACAATCATTCACAGTTCTTCTGCCATGATGTTTCTTATATCTTTTAGTATCCGTTTAGAAAGAATTTGAGTGAGGTGGATCAATTATGATTCAATGTAATTCTGGGGAAGAGAAGAGGAGTCCTTGAGAGGTGATCCTACTTTGTTGGACAGTTGTGCGGCGAAGTTAAGCTATAAACTGCTGATTTGTGTTATGTCGCCAATCCTGTTTTACGTCTGTGTTTTTGTTCCTCATGGTGCAGGACGTAGCCCGGGGCAGGCGGAATAAAATTTCTTCCATCATAAACCTCGACCTAAGTTTGTCCATTAAAAATCGAGTGTGGCCAACCCGCATTGTAAAACGCCAGCCAGCATCCGCTTCAAGACTTGCCGCTGGCCACAACAGTCTGTCCGGATACAGCAATCTAGGAATTCAAAGGTTCCAGATTCTCTTCTTCTGCCTCTTCTTCCTCGATCAGCCATGCTACGGAGACGATTTTTTCGTCTTCGGCCACTTTAAAAAGGGTGACACCCTGAGCGCTGCGGCCTGTAAAGCGGACATGACGCACAGGCGTGCGGATCAGTTTTCCGGCATCTGTGACCAGCATAATCTGGTGATCATCAGTAACAGGGAACGTCGCGGCAATGGCGTTGCCATTCTTTTTCGTCAGACTCATATTGGTAACGCCCTGCCCGCCCCGTCCAGAGACACGATATTCGTAGCTGGACGTCCGTTTTCCATAGCCCTTTTCAGAAACAGTCAGCAGGAACTGTTCGCGTGCCTGCAGTTCTTTAAAGCGCTCTTCCGCAAGATCAGCGGCATCGCCTTCAAACTCCATACCTTCTTCATCAACACCGCGAAGCTGGCTTGCCATTTTCAGGTAGGCTGTACGCTCTTCAGGCGTTGCCTCCACATGCTTCAGAACAGACATAGAAATAAGCTCGTCTCCTTTGGCAAGCCGAATCCCGCGAACACCTGTCGAGGTACGCCCCGCAAAAACACGGACATCCTGCACGGGGAAACGAATGGCTTTGCCTTTGAGAGAGGCCAGCATAACATCCTCGTCTTCCCGGCAGATCATCACAGAGACAAGCTTTTCTTTGTCCTCCAGCTTCATGGCGATCAGTCCGTTCGAGCGGATATTCCTGAAATCCGTCAATTTGTTCCGGCGTATCGAGCCATGCGATGTTGCAAAAACAATATCAAGATCATCCCAGACATTTTCATCTTCCGGCAAACGCATATAGACGCTGACATTTTCATCAGCTTCCAGCGGCAGCAGGTTAATGACGGCTTTACCCCGCGCCTGCGGACTGGCCAGAGGCAATTGCCAGACTTTCATTTTATGGACAATCCCGCGTGATGTAAAAAACAGAATTGGCGTGTGGGTACTGGCCACGAAAAGATCGGAAACAAAATCCTCGTCCTTCAGTGCCGTACCGCTACGCCCTTTTCCACCCCGGCGCTGCGCCCGGTACGTATCAAGCGGCACGCGTTTGATATAACCACCATGAGTCATGGTCACCACCATATCTTCACGCTGGATCAGCTCTTCGATATCACTTTCAAATTCGAAATCCATAATTTCCGTACGGCGCGGGACGGCAAATTTTTCTTTAATTTCATGAAGTTCTGCGCGCATCAGGATCATCATTTTCTCGCGGCTTGCCAGAATTTCCAGATATTCGGCAATTTTATCGGTAATCTCTTTTAACTCGCCGCCGATTTTATCGCGCTCAAGCCCTGTCAGACGGTGCAAACGCAAATCAAGAATGGCTTTGGCCTGTAATTCGGAAAGCTGGTACGTTCCCTCGATAATCGGATGTTCAGGGTCATCAATCAGGGCAATCAGCGGCTCAATACCTGCGGCAGGCCATGGCTTTGCCATTAACTGCTCGCGGGCACTCTGCGGATCTTTGGCGGCACGGATCAATTTGATGATCTCGTCAATATTGGCAACGGCCACAGCAAGACCCGCCAAAATATGCGCACGGTCACGGGCTTTACCGAGTTCGAAAATTGTTCTGCGGGTAATGACTTCTTCCCGGAACTTGATAAAGGCCGTAATAAAATCACGTAATTTAAGCGTTTCCGGCCTGCCACGGTTAAGCGCCACCATATTTGCCGGAAATGTCGTTTGCAGCACGGTATATTTAAAAAGCTGGTTCAGAACGACTTCGGCGTTTGCGCCTTTTTTCGTTTCAACAACAACGCGGACGCCATCACGGTCAGATTCATCACGGACAGCGCTGATATCCTCAATAATTTTTTCACGTGCCACTTCGCCAATACGCTCCAGAAGACGGCTTTTATTCACCTGATAGGGAATTTCGGTGATAATAATAGCTTCACGCTTATTCTCGATTTCCTCTATCTCTGCCCTGGCACGAACGCGGATTGAACCGTTTCCGGTATGATAGGCTGATAGAATGCCGTTGCGCCCCAGAATCTGCCCGCCAGTCGGGAAATCCGGGCCGGGGATGTGTTCAAGAAGCTCTTCGGTTGTGATATCCGGATTATCAATACAGGCACAACAGGCATCAATGACTTCACCCAGATTATGCGGCGGAATATTCGTCGCCATACCAACAGCAATGCCTCCGGCGCCGTTCACCAGCAAATTCGGAACACGCGAAGGAAGAACATCCGGTTCTTTTAAAGATTCGTCATAGTTCGGATGAAAATCAACCGTATCCTTATCAATATCATCCAGCAGAGCCTCTGCTGCCTTTTCAAGCCGCGCTTCTGTATAACGCATTGCTGCTGCCGGATCACCATCCATCGAGCCAAAGTTACCCTGCCCGTCAATCAGAGGCAGACTCATTGAAAAATCCTGCGCCATCCGTACCAGCGCATCATAAATGGCCGAATCACCATGCGGGTGATATTGACCCATGACATCACCGACGATTCTGGCAGACTTGCGGTAAGGCTTGTCCGAGGCATAACCGCCCTGACGCATCGCATAAAGTATCCGGCGGTGAACGGGTTTCAGACCATCGCGCACATCAGGCAGCGCCCTGCTCACGATCACGCTCATCGCGTAATCGAGATAGGATTTTTTCATCTCGTCTTCGAGAAAAATACCCGGCGAAATCTCGCCTCCGGAAACCGTGGAATCACTCATATATCAGAAACTTTCAAATGGTTGTGTTTAACCTGTTATTTCTAGCAGTTTTCAGGCTACAGGACAATGATTAATGCGCTTTTTATAATGGGGAACGTCGGTCTTATTGAAAGGGCACTGTCAGGTAATCCATCAGATTCCGATGCCTTTGAGGATCAGCAAGAATTTCATCAAGACGATTAAACCTTAAGGTGCCGGATCTCCTGTCCGTATAACCATGAGAGCCTTATCAATTTTCTTGACCAGTTCAGGCTCGACCAGACCTTGATAAACCGGCATTTTTTCAGAAATGGCGTTTCCTTCGGGAGAGCCGTGAAAATCAATCATTTTTTTTAATTCTGCAACCGTGAACGTATCAGCCATCGCCTTGACAGAGATATCAGTCAGCGCTTTTTTATCAAAGACTTCCATCATGCGCGTTGTAAACACAGCGCGCTTGTCCTCGGGGTAGCGCTGCGCCATCTGTTGGATAATGTCCTCGACCTGTATATTAATCGGACGGATTTCATGCATCTTTTGCGCCAGCGCCAGTCTTTCCGCAGCGTTAGGATCAAGCGAATCCTGGGCAGACCCCGGCCCTCCCGAAAACACCAGAAGAGTAAAACAGAATACGAGAAAGAGCTTTTTCATCATAATGATAATGCCTTTTATTAAAACGGGATTTCATCTTCCAGTTCGTCAACAGGAGCAGAAGCTTTTTTGGATTGTGGCTCTGCCGATTCGTAAGGCGGCGGCGTATTGTCCTGATAACCGCCACCGGAATCACCACGCGAATCAAGCATGGTAATTTCACCCTTGAAAGGCCGCAGTACAATCTCGGTTGTATATTTTTTCTGCCCATCCTGTTCCCATGAACGGGTTTCAACCTGACCTTCCAGATAAACCTTGGAGCCTTTCTTCAGATAGCTCTCGGCAAGATTGACAAGAGGCTGGCTAAAAATAACAACACGATGCCATTCTGTTCTCTCCTGCCGCTCGCCGCTTTTATCTTTCCAGCGCTCTGATGTCGCCAGTGTTAAATTCGCAACCTTATCACCCGATTGCATCGTTCTGATTTCCGGGTCTTTTCCTAAATTACCAATCAGAATAACTTTATTCACACTTCCCGCCACATCATCACCTTTTTGTTTGAGACCAGTTTCATATGGCTCTACTATAGTCAGGATCAACAGGAAGAAAAGAGTATTTTTATTTTATTCGGAAAATACAGGATCAAATTTCATACAAAGTAATATTCATTATATTTGATTCCCTGCCTTGAAAGAAAAGTAATCTTCTGCTCTAATGCGTGAAATAAAAGATCAAGAAACTTAAAAAAACACTTTGCAGGGAGACTATTAAATGACAAATCCGCCACCGAAAAAGCCATTGCCAAAACTAAACAAGGATTTTCTTGTTGCCGATGCCCATATGTTTGCGCACCAGACTTTGGGAGCGTTTATCAATATGGCAACCCAGGTGGCACAGGATAAAAAAATTGCGGGGGCCATTCAAAATGCGCCAAAAATAATTAGCAGAGACCGCAGTTTTATACAGATTGTTGTCGATGATGCCATGGATGCCTTTGCCGATGTCATGGAAAAAGCTACAAAGAGTTGCGATGATTTCAAAGAAAAGGTTCCCCATAGCTTTTATCTGGATTTAATGCGGCAACGCTATGGTGATGATGTAACCGAAGCCCAGGCCAAAATACGGTTACAGGAGCATATAGACCATAAAAAGAATTTTCCGGTATCCCCTTCCAGTGAAGCTGATATACCTCTTTTCATCAGGCTTATCAAGAATGACTGTGATTTACCCCTGCTGGCAAAAGTGTCCACTCAATGGAATAAAACCATCTATAGTTTTGCAAGACTGACCATGCCGGAAGAAGCTATTGCAGCGATGGATGCTGCAGAAAATACAATTTCGACATTTTCCAAAAAAATCCAGAACCATATCAATGAGAAAATGAAAAGTTTGCCTGCGGATTCTGGGGGAGCCCCTCCTAAAACGGGGGCTCAGGAAGAGGAACCCCTTAAAATTCATAGAGCTGAAGATCTTCAGGACATTGAAACCGAGATGAGCCGTCTGGTCGGCATGGATGAACCCAAAGAACTGATCCGCGAAATCGAAGCCCGCGTCCGTCACATGCGTATCTTGAAAGACACAGGGCTCAATTCAAAAAAGGACGGTGGTGGTATTGAGCATTTTGTATTTACCGGAAATCCGGGCACAGGCAAAACAACCTTTGCCCGCTTGATCGGGAAAATATACAAAGATAATGGCATGTTAAAAAAAGGCCATGTGGTCGAAGCGGATCGTGCTGATCTGGTTGCCGGTTATATTGGACAAACGGAGGGGAAAACCAAAAAAGTTATTGGTCAGGCACTGGATGGTGTTTTGTTCATTGATGAAGCCTATCTTCTTGATGGAGAGGGCAATGATTTTGGCAAATTGGCAATGGGCATATTACTTAAAAGCATGGAAATGAATAAAAATAATCTTGTTGTTGTTATCGCCGGATATCCTGATCCTATGAACAAACTCATAAAATCAAACCCCGGCCTCTCACGCCGTTTTAAATATCATATGAATTATTCCGATTTTACTCCGGATCAGTTAATGGAGATCTTTGATAAGAATATAGAAAGCTCTGGCCGGAAAATTACACATGAAGCACGGGAGAGGGCAAAGCTGATTCTGACGACGAATAAACAGGCCATGGGTAACCATTTTGGTAATGCCGGAACTGTTGAAAATATGGTTGATCTTCTAAACAACAAGTTGTCTCTATTACTTGAAAATGACGGCACACTTCAAAAGTATGACAATCTCAAAAAGAAAAATGAGCCTATACCACCGGAACTGAAACTTAAGCTGATAACCATTACACCGGAAATTGTTGAGCAGATTAAACTGTCAACGGAAAAAACCACAACGCAGAAAGCTGTTATGGATTTAAAATTTGGTAACAATCCCCCTCCTCCGGCAAATGACTCTAATCCAGAAACCGGGATGAAATCATCTGCTGTTAATGAGCGGAAACTTATCTTGTAAAAATAAATCAGAAAAAAAGAACAGGAAAATAAAATGAACGACAATTTTAACGAAAAAGCCAACCCCCAGGCTCTTTTTACAATCCCGACTGTTATCTCGCAAACAGAAAACGGTAATGCTATCGGGCAAGATGTTTTTTCACGCTTATTAAGTGACAATATTGTCTATATAACCGGCGCAAACTCCATCAACGCAACAATGTCCGACACAGTCGTCGCCTCGCTATTTCATCTTTATTACGATAAAATAAAGCCTCTTTTGCAAAAAGCCGGAAAAATTTCAGATGTACCGGAAGAACAAAGAACCATCAAAATGATGATTAATTCTCCCGGGGGCTCGGTTAGTGACGGTCTGCAAATCTATGATCTTATGCAACTTCTCAAATCAGATGGTGTGATTATAGAAACGCATGTATCGGGCATCGCCATGTCAATGGGATCTGTTCTTCTTGTCGGCGGATCGGAAGGTCATCGCCATGCCTGGCCAAGCGCCAGCATCATGCTTCACCAGGCCAGCGGCAGTTCACGCGGCACAGCCAAAGATGCAGCTATAGGAGATCATGAATTTCAATATGTAAACGAGCGCATGAAATCCATTTATCGCGCTCATACAAATATGACAGATAAAGAAATAGATAAAATCTTTGACCGCGACTATTTCATTCGTGGCGAAGAGGCCAAGGCATTGGGGATTATAGACGATGTCCTATACCCTGAAAACCTTCCAAAAGTTGCCGCTGAAATGAAAAAAGAAAATATGAGACACTGGACAGGCGAAAAGCCTGAAGGTTCTCAAAAAATCATGCGCCTGCGCCCGCCTTCAAATGATACAGTGCCCACCACAGCAGCCGCACCCAAACTCAAAAAATAATCTTTTTTCCTTACACACATCGAAAAGCCAGCCTTCACGGTTGGCTTTTTTCTATGCAATACCTATATAAGTTTGCTATAAGATTTTTTGGCATTACGGAACTTAGTTGGACAGACATCAACAAACCATGCTCACACATATCAGTGTCCGCGGGGCGCGGGAACATAATCTGAAGGATATCAATGTCGAGATCCCGCGGGATGCGCTGGTGGTCATTACCGGCCTGTCCGGTTCAGGGAAATCTTCACTGGCCTTTGACACAATTTATGCAGAAGGACAGCGCCGCTATGTCGAAAGCCTGTCCGCCTATGCGCGGCAGTTTCTTGAAATGATGCAGAAACCGGATGTCGATTCTATCGAAGGCTTATCCCCCGCCATTTCTATTGAACAGAAAACAACCTCGCGCAACCCGCGCTCAACCGTAGGAACGGTCACAGAAATTTATGATTATATGCGCCTGCTCTGGGCGCGGGTGGGTGTTCCCTATTCTCCGGCCACCGGAAAACCGATTGAAAGCCAGACGGTCTCACAGATGGTTGACCGCATTACAGCGATGGGCGAAGGGACAAAGCTTTATATTCTTGCCCCGATTGTGCGCGGACGCAAAGGAGAATACCGCAAGGAATTCAGGGAGCTGCAGGCCAAAGGATTCCAGCGCGTCAAAGTTGACGGGACACTCTATGAAATTGACGAAATTCCGGCACTCGATAAAAAATTCAAGCATGATATTGAAGTCGTTGTTGACCGTATTGTTCTGCGCGATGATCTGGGAAACCGCCTTGCCGATTCAGTGGAAACGGCTTTACGCCTTGCGGATGGTCTGCTGATCGTTGAAAATGCGGAAACAGCCGGGCAGACAATCATGAGCGAGAAATTCGCCTGTCCCGTTTCCGGTTTTACCATTGCCGAAATAGAACCGCGCCTGTTTTCTTTCAACAGTCCACACGGTGCCTGTCCTTCCTGTGATGGTCTTGGAATCAAGCTTTATATGGATATAAACCTTATTATTCCCGATCCGGCACTTTCTTTACGTAAAGGAGCTATTGCCGCATGGGGCGGCGGCTTTGCCGGATATTATCTGAATGCCATTGAAGCCGTTGCCGACCATTTCAAATTCCGCACCGATATCCCGTGGCAGGATATGAAACCGGAACATCAGAATATTATTCTTCACGGTTCCGGCACAACAGCGGTTAAAACGATCTATCACAGCAAAAGCGATAATGCGTGGAAGAGCAACAAACCTTTTGAAGGCGTCATTCCCAATCTCGAGCGCCGGATGCTTGAAACCGAAAGCAGTTCACAACAGGCCAAACTGGCGCAATACCAGTCCGGCGCACCCTGCGAAACATGTCATGGCTACCGTCTGAAACCCGAAGCACTGGCGGTTAAGATCAAGGATCTACATATATCGCAGGTCACGGAAATGGGCATTGCAGAAGCCTGCGCCTGGTTTGCATCCCTTGCCTCTACACTGACAACACAGCAACAGGCTATTGCCGAAAAAATTCTCAAAGAAATTAATGAACGGCTTCATTTTCTGATGAATGTCGGGCTTGAATATCTTGATCTCTCCCGCGCCTCCGGCACGCTTTCCGGCGGGGAAAGCCAGCGTATCCGTCTTGCCAGCCAGATTGGCAGTGGTCTGACAGGTGTTCTTTATGTATTGGACGAGCCCTCTATCGGTCTGCATCAGCGCGATAATAACCGCCTGCTTGAAACCCTGAAAAGGCTGCGTGATATCGGCAATAGTGTCCTTGTTGTCGAGCATGATGAGGATGCCATCCGTACCGCAGATTATATTATCGACATGGGTCCCAAAGCGGGCATTCACGGCGGCGAAGTCGTTGCCAGCGGTACACTTGATGATATCCTGAAATGCCCGCAAAGCCTGACAGGGCAATATCTGACAGGCGCAAAAGAAGTCCCTGTTCCGGCCATACGCCGGAAAAGCAGACAGAAACAGTATCTGGAAGTAATCGGGGCAAGTGGTCATAATCTGCAGAATATCAGCGGTAAAATCCCGCTTGGTACGTTTACCTGTATCACAGGAGTTTCCGGAAGTGGCAAATCAACATTTACCATTGAAACCCTGTATAAAGCGGTTAGCAAAAAACTTCTGAATTCACGTGAAAACCCGCTCCCTTATAAAGAGATCAAAGGGCTTGAGTTTATTGATAAAGTGATTGATATCGACCAATCGCCCATAGGCCGCACACCACGCTCGAATCCTGCGACCTATACCGGCGTTTTCACCCCGATCCGCGAATGGTTTGCCGGATTGCCGGAAGCCAAAGTACGCGGCTATAATCCCGGGCGTTTTTCTTTTAATGTCAAAGGCGGACGCTGCGAAGCCTGTCAGGGGGACGGACTGATTAAAATCGAAATGCATTTCCTGCCTGATGTCTATGTCACGTGCGAAGAATGTCATGGCCAGCGTTATAACCGCGAAACACTGGCTGTAAAATTCAGGGACAAGAACATTGCCGATATTCTCGCAATGACGATTGAGGAGGCGACTGATTTTTTTAAAGCCATTCCCTCTATTCGTGAAAAGCTTGAAACACTTATGTCTGTCGGACTTGGCTATCTCCATGTCGGGCAACAGGCCACGACATTATCCGGTGGTGAAGCGCAGCGCGTGAAACTGGCCAAAGAATTATCCCGCCGCTCTACCGGAAAGACGCTCTATATCCTTGACGAGCCGACAACAGGCCTGCATTTCGAGGATGTCAGAAACCTGCTGGAAGTCCTGCACCGCCTTGTGGATCAGGGCAATACCATTGTTGTCATCGAACATAATCTGGAAGTCATCAAAACCGCCGACTATATCATCGACATAGGCCCCGAAGGTGGTGATAAAGGCGGACATATTGTCGCCAGCGGCACACCGGAGGATATCTGCACTGTACCGGAAAGCTATACAGGACAATTCCTGAAACCCGTTCTTGATCTCAAAAAGCAGCGGGATAGAAAATCAGCCTGAATACTACGCAATCTTATAGCCGCCGATGCCTGCCGCATATAGAAGCTGAATAATTTCCATGTGTTTTTTCTAAAAATGCCGTTTTCAAATAAGCCTCAAACTTATCAGCTTTTTTATGATCTGAAAACGCGATATATCCTACAAGTTTTCAAGGTATAAATTTGCGTGTATGGATAGATTATCCCGCGTTATGTTCTGCTAATCTCTTTTTTAAATTTGCTGTGCAAGCTGTGAATATCTTTTATGATCGGACTCACTGTTAATCATGTAAACATCATTATGAATCCCGCCTTCGCTTCTCTAACGCTACGCCATGATAAATCACGCCGTAGCGAAGCGAAAGCAGATGGTCGGGGCGAGAGGATTCGAACCTCCGGCCCTCTGGTCCCAAACCAGATGCGCTACCAGGCTGCGCTACACCCCGACATTTTAATCCTGCTACTAATAACGAAAAACTCTCTAGGGAGCAAGAGAATTCCCGAAGCTACCGTGATAAACTGTATCCCCCGCCTGAATGCCAAGCTTATCAGCCATGCCACCGTTGATTTCCAGCACATTCAGGATCGTCCCATTGGACGGGAGCGGCGTTTCATCCAGAGGGACAGCGTTTTTATGGATATGGTTAATGACACCATCTGCCTTGATATAAAGAATATCCAGCGGCATGATTGTGTCTTTCATCCAGAAACTGATATTTCTTTCCGAAGGAAATAAAAACAGCATCCCGTGATCTTCCGGCATTTTTTCCCTGTTCATAAGCCCCTGCATCTGCTCTTCCGGTGTTGCGGCAATTTCCACAGAAAAAAGATGGTCTTTTCCACCCTGTGTACGAATTGTCGCTTCCTCGACCGGAAGCGTGTAATGTCCACTGCCATCCTCGCAAGCAGAAGCCGAAACGGAGATCAACAGGCAGGCTACAAATAAAATATAAGAATATTTCCGCATCTCTGTTCTATACCGCTCTCAAAAGACCCCGTCAACCGGACAATAAATTAATGGGGAATCGGCGCCGCAAAAAAGTCGAAAAAGAGCCACATCGCCAGAGAAGAGACAACCAGGGTCGCAACCATCACCGGCGTTCCCTTCCGGAACCACATTCCCGGCGTTATCGCAAGACTGGGCTTACCTTCCTGCTTTGCCAGACGTTCCGAAAGCGTGACGATAAAGACATTGGCTGTCGAACCAAGATGTGTTCCATTTCCGCCCATGCCAACACCAATAGCCAGACTCCACCAGAGCGGTGTAACATTTACGCCCTGTGTTTCCATACCCAGAATGATCGGGATCATAGCGGCTGTAAAAGGAATATTATCTATTGCGGCAGACAGAATAGCCGCCACCCACATTAATACAATACAAGCAACCAGAAGATCATCCTGCACGAAGGGAAGGATAAACGATCCTATATATTCCAGAAAATGGCTATGCTCTACGCCGCCAACAATGACAAACAGAGACACAAAAAACAGCAGCAGGGACAGTTCGATTTCCGACAGGTAATTATCAAGACTGGCCTTGTAAGTAATAAGCAGCATCACCGTCAAACCAAGCGAAGCCACAACCCAAGCCTCCCAGTGCAGCGCCGTATGCAAAATAAACAGCACCACCATAGCACCAAGAACAGCCAAAGATGCAAACCATGTTTTTTTGTCTTTCAGCGCACTGCCTTCGATCAAATGAAGCGGCTGCGGCTTCTTTTTCAATTTTTCATGAAAGACAAGCCGCAATACAAAAATTGTAACGACCCATGCCGCAAAAACAACACCACCCATACGAATGAAAAAGGTATTAAAATCAATATCTGCTGCCGAACCAATCATCAAATTCGGAGGATCACCAACCAGCGTTGCCACCCCTCCTGTATCAGATAGCAAGGCTGCGGCCAGCAAAAAGGGGATAGGACTAACCTTCAGTGCCTGACAGATCAGAACAATCAGGGGGCCGAAAATAATCACCGTGGTCACGTTATCAAGTAAAAGAGACAGGATAGTGACCGCTGTTCCCAGCATCACGATCAGGAGAAAAAGCCTCCCATTACTGACCTTGGCAATCCAGTAGGCAAGCGCCTGAAACCCGCCTGTCGGAATCATAATGGCAACGATTGTCATCATTGCCCCCAGGAGAAACACAACATTCCAGTCTATGGCCTCAATCGCAAGTTCAGGATTGTAAAAGCCGAAAATCTGGCCTGCAATCACCATTGTTGCAGCGCCAAGCATGGCAACTTTTGTACGGTGTAAATGATGCAAAGATTCAGTAAAAATAGCCGCAAACGTCACCACCAGAATAATGGCAGACACCATCATTTTCATATCAAAAGATAATCCGTGTTCCAGCATAATCGTACCTCTATCCGGCTTACTTCCCGGACGTTTGTATTGTATTCAAAGCCTTGATAATTGATTGTGATGTTATAATGCCGGTAAGTTTATGTGAAGAATCACGTTCAATTACCGGAATTGGACTCCCATATTTTACCAGCAGGCGAATGCCTTCCTGCAGGGGCATATCCGCCCGGACGGTGTCAGGCTTAACCATAAGATCGCCAACTTTTAATTCTTTCAAATGCACCAGCCTTGCCGCTACATCTGACATAGACCCGCTGAGGCTGCCAAGACTAACGTCAAAATGATGAACGCGCGGAAGGTTCTCAAGAACCGCGACATCCGGCAAAAGGCGTTTCAGTAAATGCACCAGAGTAAATAAACCGATAAGTTTCCCTTCGCTATCAACAACGGGCAAACCCTTTATACGATGCTTCTCAAAAAGGGTCATGGCTTCGGCAACCGATTTTTCCTGTGTAATCAGCATCACATCTGTAATCATGGCAAGCTGGCAAGACATCCTTATTCCCTTTCAATTAAAAATTGATATTACTCTCATATGATTTTTTTCCTGCGCTGGCAAAAGAAAAAATACTTTTTAAATTCTTTCCAGACAATAAGCTATTGTTCTGACTCATAAATTCCTTACAAGATCTTGATTCACATAATAGAATCTTATTTTTTCCTTGACCGCGAATCACCTTTGAATCATTATGAACTCCTGTGAACAAAACAGGGGATAACATGTCGGGCAAGAAAAAAAATATTTTGAATAATATTTATCAGGGTGATTGTGTACAAATTATGCGCGATCTGGAACAGAAATCTGTTGATACCGTTTTTGCCGACCCTCCTTATAATCTCCAGCTTAATGGAGATCTCCTTCGCCCGAACAATAGTCTTGTCGATGCTGTCGATGACGAATGGGATCATTTTGAAAGTATGAAAACCTATGATGAATTCACCAGAAACTGGCTTTCTGCTGCGCGGAATGTTTTAAAGCCGGACGGCTCTCTTTGGGTTATTGGCTCCTATCACAATATTTTCCGTGTCGGGACAATCCTGCAAGATCTGGGATTCTGGATTTTGAATGATATTATCTGGCGTAAAACAAATCCGATGCCTAATTTCAGAGGACGGCGCTTTACAAATGCACATGAGACCCTGATTTGGGCAGCAAAATCAAAAGAGTCAAAATACCGTTTTAATTATGATGCCATGAAATCCCTGAACGAAGATCTGCAAATGCGCAGTGACTGGTATATTCCACTTTGCACGGGTCAGGAGCGCCTGAAAGATGAAAACGGACAGAAGGCGCATCCGACTCAGAAGCCGGAATCTTTATTATACCGGGTTATCATGTCTTCAACCAATCCTGGCGATGTTATCCTTGATCCGTTTTTCGGTACGGGAACGACAGGCGCGACAGCCAAAAAACTCGGACGTTCCTTTATTGGTATCGAGAGGGACGACCATTACATAAAATATGCAAAAGAAAGAATCGGGGAGATTAACAAGCTCGGCGAGGGAGAGATTCTTCACACCCCCTCCAAACGCGAAGAGCCCCGCATCCCCTTTGGTTCACTGATCGAACGTGGCCTTCTGAAACCCGGCGCACAGCTTGTGAGTGCCAATGGACGCTATAAAGCCAGAATTGCCGCTGATGGCAGTCTTGTCTCGCCGGAATGTCGTGGCTCAATACACAAGGTCGGCGCTACTTTGCAAGGAGCCCCCTCCTGTAATGGCTGGACATTCTGGCACTATCAAAAGGGCAGCAAGAACATCCCTATTGATGATCTGCGCCGGCATATCCGCAGCGAAAGCAGCACAAATATTACAATTCAATAGGACACAATGAGTATAACGGCTTCCGGATACACAAAAATAATAATCAGAAATCTTGTCCTGAATATGTTTATCGGTGTGCATGATTTTGAAAAATTAAAAAAGCAGAATGTTGTCATCTCGATAGAAGCTTCAGTCCCTTTAAACCCAAACTGGAAACAGGATGATATAAAAGGAACCGTAAATTATGAAACAATTATTTCAGCAATACAGAAAATAGCAGAAAACGGTCACATCCATCTTATTGAAACATTTGCCGAGCAGATTTCCGATCATTGTCTGAAGATGCCGCTGATTCATGACGTTAAAATCTGCGTAGAAAAACCGGATATATTTTCCTTTATAGACTCTGTTGCTATAGAAATTTTCAGGACAAAGCCTTATTCCTGCGAAGCGTCCTCTTTTTCTTCCTGACCTTCACTATCCTCATCTTTACGTTCACGATCCAAATGTCTTCTGCTGCTTTTATTCTTGATATGAACACTATAAAGAGGTTTTAATTTGGCAGAATCCGCATACACTTCATAACCCTCCAGATTCCCGAAAACAACAGCCTTTAAACTACCGCTCGGTCCTACCGTTGTACCTTTATATTGGGTAATACGAATTTTAAGCCTTATATAAGCGGTTCGTTTATATTTCGAAATTCTTTCTTGTTTCGATAAACTATCATAAGGAATTTGTGTTTCGTTGAGATATAACTCAGCCAGTTCTTTTTTTACAGGTACCTTCTCCAGAGTAAGCGGTCTGTTAAGAATAACAATCAGATTCAATGGATAATCTTTAATTTCTCCTGCTTCTGTACAAGTAAAATTATAACCGTAATCATCTGAATTAAAATCGATATTACGTACAGCCATAAGCTGGCTATCCCGCTCAACCCCGAACTCTTCATTTTCAACATCATAGCGTCCCAGAATAATCGGCGCCAAAAGTTCGAACTTTGTTGAGATTTGCCCCATACTTTTCAGAATATGATCACGGGTCACCTCACGAATATTCTGCCACGCAAAGTCATTATTATAATATTGAAGATACAAATCGCACTCATTGATAAGAAGATAATTATCAATAGCATCATCATCCTTTATATCAAGCTTTCCGATTGCCCAGTACATTTTTGACATATTTTGGAAAGAAGGCTCAATATACTCGTCCTTTACATCCATTTTAGTATTTTCTACAGCACCGACTGGCAATTTGGAATCCTCTGCCCTGACCGATACCGGTATAAAAATCACTATAAATAATAATAAAAGAAATCTATTCATATGCCCTCTCCATCACCATCATATTCTACCCTTACTTCAATTAAATAATAGTACCATGATACAGGGCATTTATAAATTTTTTAAAAAGACCGGGAAGTCCTATATTTGATAATGCCGCCTCTTCCACCCATAAAAACCGCGCCCTATCTATTTCCGTATCATCATCCATTGCTGCAAACTGTCCTCTTGCCTCGAGATCAAAATGCGTAAAACTATGATTTATTATCAATGGCTTGCTGTTACTAAAATCAAGCATAAAGAAATTTTCATCCTGTTCGATTTTCTCTCTTTCATCGAAATGGCCACTACAGGGCAATGCCATCATTCCGCCGAAAAGTCCTTTTTCTTTTCTTTTTTCAAGAAGCACCTGTCCTTTGTTATTTTTTATCCAGTAGATAAAACAATATTTCTGCGGTTTTTTGCCCTTCTTTATTTTATACGGTAAATCGGTCTGAATCCCTTTGCAGCGGGAAAGACATTTTTCTTCCAGAGGGCATAAATTACATTTTGGCGCTTGCGGTGTACAGACAGTTGCTCCGAGATCCATCATGGCCTGCGCACAATCGCCGGGTCTATCAGCGCGGCCTTCAGATAATAACGTGGCATATTTCCTGATCTGCGGCTTACTTATCGGCAAAGGAGTTACTAAGGAAAAATACCGGCTTATTACGCGCTCGACATTGCCGTCTATCACAATAGCCGGCTTATCAAAGGCAATAGAAGCAATAGCGGCACTTGTATAATCCCCTATTCCGGGAAGCTGCTTGAGAACAGACTGCTCTTCTGGAAAGCGTCCCTGGTACTTCGTGACAATAAGCCCCGCGCATTTATGAAGGTTCCTCGCCCGTGCATAGTAACCAAGTCCCGCCCAAGCTGCCAAAACATCATCCTGACTGGCAGCAGCCAAATCCTGTACCGTCGCCCATTTTTCCACAAATTTCTGGAAATAGGGAATAACAGTCACAACAATAGTCTGTTGCAACATAATTTCGGACAGCCAGACATGATAAGGATCAGGTTTTTTGTCCCTCCCTGCCCGCCATGGTAAAATCCTGCGATTTTTATCATACCAGACAAGCAAATCATGCCGAAATATGTTAGTATCAACAGGAAGCACCTTGTCGCTTTCGTCAACAGGCGGCATACTCCGTTGTGATTCCTTTTTACGTTCAGGTTTATTTTTCATGTATGGTTTACGTCTTCTCGCAGATTCCATTCCCAAAGCCACCGATCAGGTGTTCAGCCGGAAATATACCATGATTGGCCGCCTTGTCACGCGTTGGGAAGACATTGTTGGCAAGGAACTGGCGGGAAAAACACATCCTGCGAAGATTCACTATTATAAAAGCAGAAAAGCGGGCGTTAAAGCGACAGCCTCTTTGGATATTTCTGCCAACGGCGCAGATGCCACCCTTCTCCATTACCAGAAAGACCTGATTCTGGAGCGGATTAACCAGATCTTCGGTGATAGCTGGATTACGGCGATACGCTTTGTGCCGACTGTCTCGAACACATCATCATCTACAATAAAAAATCATAAAGTCCTGAAAGCCTTGACGAGAGAAGAAAAAGAGCATTTATCTGACATGCTGGAAGAAATAGAAGATACTGAGTTACTAGCAAGGTTAAGAAGTCTGGGCGTTGCCATTTTACAGGATAAAAACGCCCCTTTATAAATTTAAGTTTTACAGAGTTTAGCGCTATACCAGAGAGGATGTTATGAAAGTTACGGCAATTACCCTGCGCCCCGGAAATGTGATCGAGTATAACGGCAAGCTTTGTGTCGTGACAAAATACGAGATCATCCAGCCAGGAAAAGGAAATTCGGTTATTCAGGTCGAAGTCCGCGACATCCGGGGCGGCTCCAAAGACAATATCCGTTACCGGACTCAGGAGACCGTCGAGCGCCTGCGGCTGGAACAGGACGATTACCAGTATCTTTATGCCGGTGATGATGACCTCCACACATTTATGCATCTTGGGAGCTATGAACAAATAGAAATTTCAGGGGAATTGATTGGCGAACCCAAGAAGTTTTTACAGGAGGGAATGACTGTTTCTATTGAAACCTATGAAGGAGAACCCCTTGGTGTTCAGCTTCCTGCACAGGTCACAATGACCATTGTCGAAGCTGATCCGGTTGTAAAAGGACAGACAGCCTCCTCCTCCTATAAACCCGCAATCCTGGAAAATGGCGTACGTGTTCTTGTGCCGCCGCATATTGAATCCGGAACACGCATTATTGTGCGCACAGAAGACAGCAGTTATGTCGAAAGGGCAAAAGACTAATGGCGTTATCACCCAATATTAATATTATGATTAAAGCTGCTGAAAAGGCAGGGCGTTCCCTTGTACGTGATTTTGGCGAGGTTGAGCAGCTTCAGGTGTCCCGCAAGGGTCCAGGAGACTTTGTTTCTGCCGCCGATCACCGTGCTGAAGAAATCATTTTCAATGAGCTCAGCCGCGCCCGTCCCGATTTTGGTTTTATCATGGAAGAACGTGGAAAAGCCGGAAACCCTAAAGCCGACAGCTTTTTTATAGTGGATCCGCTTGATGGAACCGGTAACTTCCTTCATGGCATCCCCCATTGGTGTGTTTCTATCGGACTTGAAGAAAAAGGCGAAGTAACAGCAGGTATTATCTATGATCCCGTGCGGGATGAAACATTCCGTGCCGAAAAAGGCAAAGGCGCTTTTATGAAGAACAAAAGGCTGCGTGTTTCAGGGCGGACAACAATGGATAGCGCCATGTTTGCCACCGGACAACCCAGCAGGGAAAAGGGTCGTCAGGAATTATTCATGCGTGAATATGAAGCCGTTCTAACCCACTCCCTTGGCATCCGTCGCTTTGGTGCGGCTGCGCTTGATCTGGCCTATGTCGCCGCCGGACGATTCGAGGGATTCTGGGAACGTGGCCTTAAGGCCTGGGATATGGCGGCAGGGTACATTATCGTTAAGGAGTCCGGTGGCATTGTAACAGATATAGAGGGTCGAAAATCTCCGATCCACGAAAGCAATGTTCTGGCGGCCAATACTGATCTTTATGATGATTTGAAAAAGATTTTAAATGCTGCAAAACAGGAAAAAGATGCTGCCTGAAAAAGGTAAAATCTGCTTTTTGATCCGGCTCTCTCTCTTCATGCTTTTTGGCGCGCCCTTGTCTGCTTTCGCACAAGGCGCAAAGGATGAGCCCGCAGTACAGATAGATATGAGCGTTCTTGACACGCCGGAGAATAGATCCCGCCGCTTTTTTGACTCTTCAGAATCGGTCACGCGCACGATCAACCGCCCTTCCCTTACCGCCCCTGCTTTACCCCCTCCTCCGTCAACAGAGAAAACACCGCCACCTGTGAAAACACAGCCTGTTGTTACGCCTGCGACTAAAACGATGGCTCCCCTCGTTTCATCACCCCCCATTGTAGCTCCTGTTCTCATGCCGGAGCCCCCGGCTCCTTTACCTGTTCCCGCTACGCAGAAACCGCAAAGAGAAATAAAAACCTTCCCTGTTCAGGTCAAGGGTCGTACCGAACAATATGATCCTTCTATCGGAGAATCTGCCGCTTACAGCGATGCCATAGTAACGAAAAAGGAAAAACCCTCTGTCAACATACCTTTTCCGCCGCTAAAGCCTGTGAAGTCGGCAAAACAGGCCAAAATTATAGGATCTGCGCCCGCTATAAAAACAGTAAAAGTTCCGATCCCTCCCAGACGGCCTTCTATCCAGCAAGCCTCGAAAAAATTCGTTGAAAATGCCAGAGCGCAAATAAAGACGGATTCCGGGACAAAAACTGAAGGAAATATTATAAAGAAAACAACTGCCGAAAAATTTGATTTTAATAGAATGGATTTAAGCAAAGGTGGCATGCAAATGCCTGCTGTTCCCGCGCAGACAGTCCAGACAGAAACGCTTTTTACGCCACCGCCTCATAAAAAAAGTCATTCCCATGATCCATTGGGGAAACAGCTTGTGACACCGGACAAAGCGACCATGCTTAAAAGCATAGAGTCTGTTAGCGCAACAAATGCTATTCCGAAAAAGAATCCTGTGCCGGAAAAGAGCGCCATCATAGATATTACAGAAATGCCCGAAAGCCTGCCCACACCCCGCCCTCCGCCAAAAAGCGAAGAAGAAACCAAAGGACTTGAATATATCAGCCTTCCTTTTGCGGCTGAACAGACAGAATTGAACAAGGACGCAATGCAGACACTGGATCAGAAAGTTATTCCCATTCTGCAGGACAACCGGAAATGGCGACTACAAATCCGGGCTTTTGCCCATAGCACAGATGAAGAATCCCAGAACGCACGACGTATTTCATTATCACGCGCTTTGTTTGTCCGGTCTTATCTGCTCGAAAAGGGAATAGAAGCGCGGCGTCTGGACATCAGGGCGCTGGGAATGGATGGTAATCACGATTCCGCAGATCGTGTGGATTTTATATTTTTTGATACCGATGCCGCCGAATAATGTGGATAAGAACAGCCTCTAACGCGCAGTTTTATTGACTTTTATTTGAATTTGGTTGATTTTTTACTGACAATCCTTTACAGATTTTATCTTTATACAAACAATTATCTTATGGTAAGAAAGGCATTTCATTATGATGAACAGAAAAATAATAGGGATCACGGCACTGGCTGCCATTATCGCCCTTACAATGCTGTATATGACCACTTCATCAAAAACGGTTCCGCAAGAACAATCCGCCGTTACAATGCAGACTGCAAACCTGCAAAGCTCTCCGACAGAACTTGTAACTCCGGTTGACTCCGTTATTGACAGTGAGCCCTCTGCCGGAGAACAGACAACAGAAACATTGGAAGAAGCTGAAACCATCATATCTTCAGATCATGTCATTAATGTAGAAGAAGCCCTTAAACCACGGGAAATGGGCGCGACTGACGCGCCTGTACTCATCGAGGAATATGCGTCTCTCAGTTGCTCCCACTGCGCCCAGTTTAGCAGGGAGACCTTCGAGAAACTCAAGGAAGCCTATATTGATACCGGTAAAGTACGTTTTATTTATAATGATTATCCCCTGAATGCACCGGCAATGGATGCGGCCATGGTGGCGCGCTGTCTGCCAGAAGACCGCTATTTCAAATTCGTTAAATTTTTGTTTGAAACACAGGAAAACTGGGCATTCGAGGCTGATTACAAGAAAAAACTTGTCCAGAATGCCAAGCTTTCCGGAGCCACAGAAGAACTTGTAAATGCCTGTCTTGAAAATCAGGAGCTAAAACAGGGGCTGATTACAAGAATGCAAAAAGCTGCAGAAGATCACAATATCCAGTCCACACCGAGTTTTATTATTAACGGGACAGAAACCCTTAAAGGGGCACAGGATTTTGAATCTTTCAGCAAAGCCATTGATGCCAGGCTTGAGGAAAGCCCTGCTGCCCCATGATCCAGTTTTCTAAATTAAGAATACACGGATTCAAGTCTTTCGTTGAAAAGACAGAAATGGACATCGGCCCGGGGCTGACAGGAATTGTCGGGCCGAATGGTTGCGGAAAATCTAATCTCGTAGAAGCCCTGCGCTGGAATATGGGCGAAAGCTCGACCAAAAAAATGCGGGGTGGTAGCCGGAGTATGGAAGACGTGATCTTTGCCGGAACGGAAAATCGCCCGCGCCGGAATAGTGCCGAGGTCTCTATTTTACTGGATAACAGCAACCATACCGCCCCAATGCCCTATAACCAGATCGAAGAGATCGAGGTCACGCGCAAGATCGAGCGTGACCACGGTTCCGGCTATCGCATTAACGGGAAAGCCGTTCGTGCCCGTGATGTGCAGCTTCTCTATGCCGATGTTCTCAGCGGGGCAAACTCGCCCTATCTTGTTTCGCAAGGACGCGTTACACAGATTATTCAGGCCAAACCACTTGACCGCCGGATGATTTTGGAAGAAGCCGCTGGAATCACCGGCCTCTATGCCCGCCGCCATGAAGCGGAACTACGTCTCCGTGCCACAGATAACAATATGAAACGTCTGGATGATATTCTCGGGGGTATGGAAGAGCGTTTGAATAACCTTAAAAAGCAAGCACGCCAGGCCACCCGTTACCGCAATCTAAGCGCCCAGATCCGGCAACTGGAAATCAGCATTGCCTGCCTTGAATGGCGCACGGCGCACGAAAAACTAAGAACCATCCAGAGTAAATTCACAGAAGCCGATAGCAAAGTGGCAGAACGTCTTCTTGTTGTCAGCCAGCTAACCAAAACCCAGACTGTCCAGTCACAGGATCTCCCCGACTTACGACAAAAAGATGCAGAACTTGGCGCAAATCTGCAAGCCCATAATCTGGCGATGCAACGCCTTGAAGACGAGCAGAGCAGACTTTCCCAGCAGAAAGAAGAAGCGCAGTCCCAGCTAGAGCAGCTCTATAATGATCGCAGTCACGAGCAGCAGACTTTGAAAGAAAATACCGCTATTCTGGAACGTCTGGATGGCGAGGAAACCACAATCAGAGAAAAAGAAGACTCCGGCGATGCCGATCTGGAAACCAGAGAAGCGGCCAAAGCCACCTTTAGGGAAACCGTTGAAAAACTTGATTCCGAATTGACCCTCATGATGGAAGATACTGCCGACACCCGCGCCCGCCGTCATAGTCTTGAACGCCAGCGTGAGCAGGACAGAAGTAAACTGGAAATAGTCCGTCAGCGGCTTCAAACGGTTCAAGCACAACTGGAAGAGAGTGAAACCAGTACCAGACAGGATATTGATACAAAACTTTTGCGCGAAACCATCACGGCACAGGAAAAGGAAGTAACGCTCACAGCAACAGCCATTGAAACGCTGGAAAGCCGTATCGAAACACTGCGTCAGGAGCGCGAGACCATAAGACAGTCCTATCAGAACAGTGAAAACGAAAAATCAAAAATCGAGACTGAAATCAGGACATTAGAATCCGTTCTTAATTCTGATTCTAAATATGAATTCAAGCCTGTTTTTGAGGATATTCGTGCCGAGCAGGGTTTTGAAACCGCACTATCCCGCGCCCTTGGCGATAGCCTGATGGGCTCAATGGATGAGGCTGCGCCTGTTGTCTGGCAGAACCGTGTTATCAAAGCGTCCGCTCTTCCTGATCTTCCGGCAGGAGCCATGATACTGGAACCCCATGTCAAAGCGCCTGCCCCCCTGAAGCTTGCCTTAAGCCAGATCGGAGTTGTCGAAAATGAAGACAGCGGCAAAAAGCTTGCTGAACTGTTAAAACCCGGTCAATCCCTTGTCTCTCGCGATGGTGCTTACTGGCGCTGGGACGGGCTTTACATCAAAACAACCGCTTCGGATCTTCATGCCCAGCAATTAAAGCAGAAGAACAAGCTTGCTGCGCTGGAAAAAGACTTACCCCGTCTTACCAGCGAATGTGCAGCCAGACTTGAAAAACTGGAAGAAACCGATGCCTTTTTTGAAGAAACACGCGCCAGTCTTTCCGCACAACAAAGTGATATTCAGGCCAGACAGGCAGTTATCAAAGGAATGCAGGCACAATTAAACCGCGCCATCGAGGATCAGGCCGAGCAACAGGCTGCACTTGCCAAGTTACAGGAAGCCTTTTCTCTTGCAGAGCTCGACCAGCAGGCACTACAGGATTCAGTGAAAGAAACAACAACCGCGCTGGAAGCCTTTGACGATCAGGCACTTGAAGACAAACAGACGCAGATTGACACACTCCGCACAACCCTTACTGCCGAGCGCGAAAACTATCAGGAAGCCGTCCGGACACTGGATATCGCACGGCAGGATCAAAGCCGCCGCAAGGCTCGTATCCGCGCCATCGGGGATGAACGTATTAATCTGCAAAACCGCTGTATCCGCGCCCGCGAGCGGCTTAAAGAACTGGAAGAACGTGAAACCCAGCTCAAGCAGCGGCTGGATGATTTAAAACAGCGCCCCCTTGTCATTAAAAAAGAATGTGAAGAGCGCCTTGGAAAAATCACCGCGCTGGAGCTGGAGAAATCGGAGATTTCGGACAGGCTTGCCAATTGTGAGAATGAACTGGCTGATACCAATAAAGCCCTTAAAGAAGCCGAAGCCGGACTGGCCAGCGCCCGGGAATCCCGTGTTCATGCACAGGCCACCGCTGAGGAGCGGCAACAGCAACTCGAAGCCAGCCGCGCTTTTATCCGCGAAAGCTTTGAAATGTCGCCGGAAGAGCTGCTGGCCGAAGCCGCTATGGATCCTGAAAATCTTCCCACGCTCGAAACATTAAAGGACGAGCGCGAAAAAGCTGCACGAAACCGTGATATGATTGGCCCCGTCAATCTGCGTGCCGATCAGGAAGCAGAGACTCTTGAAAAAGAGCTGGTTGATATTCTGGCTGAAAAAAATGATTTGACCGAAGCTGTGAATGAACTGCGTGCCGGAATCCAGAAGCTGAACAAGGAAGCGCGGGAGCGGCTTCAGGTCGCGTTCGAGCGTGTGAACAAGCATTTCCGTGATATGTTCTCGCGCCTGTTTATTGGCGGCAAGGCACATCTGGCGCTGATTGAATCGGATGATCCTCTGGAAGCCGGACTGGAAATCTTTGCCCAGCCTCCGGGCAAGGCGCTGCAATCGCTATCCCTATTATCGGGCGGCGAGCAGACCATGACGGCAATTGCCCTGATTTTTGCCATGTTCATGACCACGCCTGCCCCCATCTGCGTCCTTGACGAGGTTGACGCGCCGCTTGACGATGCCAATGTTGACCGTTTTTGCGATGTGCTGGAAGAGTTCGCAGAAAAAGGCGAAACCCGCTTTATTGTCATCACCCACCACCGTTTGACAATGGCGCGGATGGATCGGCTTTATGGCGTCACCATGACAGAAAAAGGGGTTTCGCAGCTTGTTTCCGTTGATCTGCACCAGCAATTTGATTTTCTTGAAGCCGCAGAATAGAAATAAAAAATATGCCTGATGACCTGAAAGATCTCGAAAATCGAATTAACAAACAGAAAAAAGATGATTCCAGAGACAAAGGAAGCGCAAAAGAATATGCTGACCGCTCGACCGGAATGCGTGCCGGTTCCGAGTTCATCGGGTATATTTTCTCGGGCGCTCTTGTGGGCTGGACAATCGGACATTTTTTCGGCAACATGCCGCTCTGGCTTATCCTGATGATGTTTTTCGGCTTTGGTCTTGGCATTTACCGCGCCTCACAAACGATGAAGTAGCAGCACTCTTTTTTTCATCCCATTATATCTGACTCCTTCGTTTCCTGTACGTAAAACCCTGTTTTCACAAGGATGCTTTTAAGGGGGTGTACTCTTTTTTCAAGGGAAAACCGAAAAGTATTCAGTTCGTTCGTCGTTTTTGAGAGAAAAAAATACAACAGACGTACGGATTATGTAAATTTATGCAACCAAGCTCTATCTTGCAACACAAAATCATCATAGGAAAAAAGTCATATTTTGTCAAGAAAATTTGAAGGCATTCGTCAATAAATCACGCAATGCTACAAAGCCCGCTCCCTTTCAGGGATCAGTTTCGCAGACAACAGGAATAAAAAGTAACTGTGATAAAAATAGTTATAAAACCGAAAAAACAGAGAATACTTACGAACAATCATAGTCCTTCATGAATTGGGTCAACTGCTTTTGTAGCGCTTTATATTGCGGGCTTGTCATGACTTCTTTTGAATCAACAGAAAAACCGCGTTTGCCAATGCGCATTGTTTTATAGTTATTTTTTTCAACCTGACGTAAGACGTCCTTCTCTTCAGGGGTGAGAGACAATCCGAATATCTTTTTTAAACTTTCTAAAAACGCCATATCAATCCTACTGATTAAGCGGTGACCAGGCCGGATCGGAACCATCGACAGGTGTTTTGAGAACACGTTCATTATATCCTGTCAGGTCAATAGTATAGATCCTGCTTTCCCGTCCCTGTTTTTTCGCGCCGGTTGAAAACTCCTTGAAATAAGCCAGAACACGGCCATTGGGCGACCATGTCGGGCCTTCAACATGATAAGAAGATGTAATGAGACGTTCACCGGAACCGTCAGGACGGATTACACCGATAAAGAACTGCCCCTGATACAGACGGGTGAAGGCAATTAAATCACCACGTGGCGACCAGACAGGATTACCGTACCGCCCCTGTCCAAAGGTAATGCGGCGGGCATTTCCGCCATTTGAATCCATCACATAAAGCTGCTGCGTCCCACCACGATCAGATTCGAAAACAACCTGCTTCCCATCCGGCGCATAAGACGGGCTGGTGTCAATGGCAGCATTATTGGTCAGGCGGTTAATCTGGCGTGATCCGATATCCATAACATAAATTTCAGTATTCCCGTCTTTGGCCATGCTCATAATCACTTTTTTGCCATCAGGCGAGAAGCGCGGGGCAAAAGTCATACCCTGAAAATCGCCAAGAACCTGCTGCTGTCCGGTATCAATATCATAGAGATAAACACGGGGTTTATTATTGTAATAGGCCAGATAGGTTATCATCTGCTGGTTTGGCGAAAAGCGCGGCGTCAGCACCAGTGTTTTACCATCGGTCAGATAATGGTGGTTCGCGCCATCCTGATCCATAATGGCCAGCCGCTTCTTCCGGTCAAGAGGTGATCCCTGCTCCGCAATATAGACAATGCGGGAATCAAAATAACTGTCTTCCCCTGTAATTCTTTTATAGATTTCATCAGAAATAATATGGGCAATCCGGCGCCAGTTCTGCGGCGTTGTGGTGTATGCCATTCCTGCCAGTTGCTGCTCGCTGAAAACATCCCACAAGCGAAACTCGACACGAGTGCGTCCATCGGAAGAGCGCGTGACCGTCCCTGTCACCAAAGCCTGCGCATTAATCGCCCGCCATTCACCAAAACGCACCCCTTGCGTGCCGATGGATGCAGGATCCTGAATAAAGGCTTTACGGTCAAGAAGCTCAAACAGTCCGGAGCGCTCCAGATTGGCGGAAATCACTTCAGGCATTTGTTGCGCCAGCTGGGCATCCGCGCCTGGCTCTACATGGAAAAGACTGATCGCAATCGGCAGTTTTTCGACTGTTCCCTGCGTCACATTCACTTTAACCTCGGCATATGCCGCACTCGGCATCAGAATGAAAAAAGACAAAACGGCAAGAATAACTGTTTTAAACATATCTATTTTCCTAAAGCATGGTTCTGGGGTCAAAGGTTACAGTGATCGTCTTCCAAAGATCGTATTTATTGGGTGGCAAATCAAGAGGGCTACAACGAAATACTGCACGTTTTGCACTATCGGCTGCCGCACGGAAATAATTATCTGTATTATATCGCAGTATATTTTCAATTTTCACATCACGGATGGTGCGGTCAGGATTGACAAAAAGTTTCAGATCAACCACCAGATCCTCGGCATAACGCGCACCTGCCATCAAACTCCAGCATTGGCTAAGCTGGCGTTTCAGACCATCCATCTCGCTCATACTCATTTTTTGGGAAAATTGAGCAAGAGGTGAGGCCTGCTCTCCGGCTCCCTTTTCCTCCGTCTTCACGGCCTCTTCTTCCGTAGGCATCAAATTCCGGAGCAAGGACTTGAATTCATCCTGCTGCGGCTCTTCCGCCTTGGTCAGCGTGGGACGTTTTATCGGTTTGGGCGGCGCTTTGGCGGCGACAGGTTCAGGCTTTTTCTTCACTTCTTCGGGTACTTTGTCCGGCGACGCAAATTCTTCAATCTTTTCCGGCGGTGCCGGCGCAACCGGCTTGGGCGGTGTTGTTGCCGTAACCTGCGGCATAACAGGTTTGGGAGGCTCTTCCTTTTTTTCTTCCGGCGGCTTGCGTTCGATCGGCTTTATTTCCGGTTTTTTATCAGTCTGCGCAATTTCGGTGACATCGACAAGCTCGACAGTAATCGAGTTATCAATCATCGGTAGCTCAGGCGTCATATATGGCAAACCGACAATCGCAATCAAAACAACAAGACCATGAAAAAGCGCCGAAAGCAAAAGCGGTGCTTTCATATGAGGCTCATAAGCCGGATCTTCATGTATGACAGCGGTCATCATAATCCTGATCTATCTGGACGGTTCGGATAATAAGGCAACCTTGCGAAACCCTGCTTTATTCAATGCCCCCAATATATCCATGACCTGTCCATATCCTAAACTCTGATCCCCGCGAATAAAAATCCGGCGATCGGGATTATCTTTTGTCATGGCTTCGAGCAGACTAATCAGGCGGTCGCGCTTGACTTCGGTTTCACCAACGAACAGAGCGCCTTCTTTGGTAATGCTGATTTCAAGCGGCTTGTTATCTTCATCCGTAATCGGTTTGGCATCTGTCTGCGGCAGATTGATATCGACACCCGAGGTCAGAAGCGGCGCGGTAATCATAAAGACAACCAGCAGCACCAGCATCACATCAACAAAAGGTGTCACATTAATTTCCGACATCCGGCGATAGGAACGGCTGCGTCTGCCTGCCTGTCCGATCCGTGAACCGCCTCCCGATTGCATTGACGCGCCCATTTATGCGACCTTCCTTTTTCCGGTACCCTCTTGTGTATCAAGATGGCGTGACAAAATCGCGGTAAATTCGCTGGTAAAAGCATCAAGTCTGTCCGCATAACGCTCCAGACCGTTTGTAAAGATATTATAGGAAATTACCGCCGGAATAGCCGCGACAAGCCCAAGCGCCGTTGCAAACAAAGCCTCGGCAATCCCCGGCGCAACGACAGCAAGGCTTGTATTATTCGTACTGGCAATCGCGGTAAAGCTTGTCATAATTCCCCAGACGGTTCCAAATAATCCGATAAAGGTGGCGGTCGAACTGACACTTGCCAGAAACGTCATACCACGCTCCAGCGCATTGGTTTCCTTATTAATGACAATTGACATGGCGCGCTCGACACGCTGTTTCAAGCTGGCCTGCAGACTTTCTTTAGCCGGAACGCCCCCGGCTACCCCGTTATGCCATTCTTCCATACCGGAACAAAATGTTTTAATCATAGGGTCTTGCTTACCTTTTTTGACACGCTGGTAGAGCTTGTCAAGAGACTCCCCCGACCAGAAAGCCTCTTCAAATTTTCCGGCGCGTTTATTCAGTCTTTTCAGCGTCCCGCGCTTTTCAAATATAATTGTCCAGCTCCAGACAGAAGCAAAAATCAGAATCATCATCACGATTTTGACGATCATGTCGGCTTCCATAAAAAGCCCCCACATCGACATATCACCCGAAAAACTTGCCCCGACCTCAACGGCATCAACGGCTCTATCAGTCATTCTCCAAAACCTTTCTTAAATTCTCTGGCAAACGAACGGCCTTTCCGTTTGTTCCGACACAGACCATTGTTACATCCATTTCAAACAGCACCCTATCATGTCGTAAAACCTGCTGCTTCATAAGAAAACTCGCATTTTTGACCATGTCCACAGATGTTTTTACTGATAAAAGATCATCCAGAAACGCAGAAGATATATAATCCGCTTCCAGATGCCGGACAACAAATATAAACACGTCCTGATCTTTTAACGGTTTATTTTCAACGCCCAGAAAACGCAAAAATTCCGTGCGTCCCCGTTCACAAAAACGCAGGTAGTTCGCATAATAGACAATCCCCCCTGCATCGGTATCCTCATAATAAACGCGTATATTGATGGTATGTGACATTGAACCCTATCCGGAAAAATCAAAACTTGACATTTATTTTGTAAAATAATAGACAAGAGACACTTCCCGTGCAAATTAAAAAGGACTGGTTACCATGATTAAAGATCACGAAATTCATATTAAAGAGTTTGTCGATGCCACCCATGTTTCACCTGAAAAAGGTGCTGATAGCTTTATTGAATATGCAACGGACATCTCGACATACGGACATATTCCTCTGGATACTGCTTTTACTGCAGCCGTCAGGAACATACAGAAGTCTTATAAACAGCCTCTGAATCAAGACGAATCGTCTCGGGAGTTTGCAGCCATCAGTACAGCAAGACTCAAGCTTGGTCTCTGGTAAACCGACATATCACCGGTTTTCAAGTCCGTCGAGCATATCAGTCTGGCTTAATTGTGGTGCTTCCAGCCCGAGATAGCGGAATCCTTTTGGTGACAGCATCCTCCCCCGCGAAGTGCGCTGTACCAGCCCCTGCTGCATCAGATAGGGTTCAATGACATCTTCAATAACATCTCTTTGCTCCGATAATGCGGCAGCCAGCGTTTCTGCGCCAACAGGCCCTCCGCCATAATGATCCGCGATACAGGATAAATAGCGCCTGTCCATCATATCAAGCCCGCCGGAATCAACATCCAGTTTTTGCAAAGCTTCATCTGCAGCCTTATAATCAATTTCTACCACCTTGAGAACAAAAGCAAAATCGCGCACCCGTCTTGTCAACCTTCCTGCAATCCTCGGCGTCCCGCGCGAGCGTCGTGCAATCTCGTATGCCCCCTCCTCCGTCAGATTCATGGCAAGCAATCCCGCCGTACGTTTCACAATCAGAGTCAGTTCATCTGCATTGTAAAAATCAAGGCGCAGTGGAATACCAAAACGATCCCGCAAGGGGTTGGTCAGGAGTCCAGAACGTGTCGTCGCCCCAATCAGCGTAAAAGGAGGCAGATCAATCTGCACCGAACGTGCCGCAGGCCCTTCGCCGATAATCAGATCAAGCTTGTGATCTTCCATCGCCGGATAGAGAATTTCTTCAACCAGCGGATTGAGACGATGGATTTCATCAATAAACAGAACATCATGCGCCTCCAGATTGGTCAGAATAGCGGCAAGATCCCCTGCCCGCGCCAGAACCGGTCCCGATGTGGCCCGAAATCCAACGCCCAGCTCACGCGCAATAATCTGTGCCAGCGTCGTTTTCCCCAGCCCCGGAGGACCAAAAAGCAGCACATGATCCATGGCATCCTTGCGCGAACGCGCCGCCTCGATAAACACCCGCAAATTCTCGCGCACAGGCCTTTGCCCGGTAAAATCATCAAGCCTCAACGGACGCAGGGACATCTCGGCCTCAATGTCCGGCTCCTGCTTCTCACGCGCAAGATCTGCATTTTTTTGAATATTCTGAATCATAGGAACATTGTAATGACATTCATATAGAACTTACAACACGAAGAAATAGAAAGAGGAAAATCTCGTAAAATTATGTTAATCTGATATCGTTTTTCCCATCATGGCATTGTCCTGTCCGGCCTGCTTTCGTATAACTTTTAAAGAGTCTTTCCTCCGGCTCTCTTCAAAAGGTTTACATTGCAAGCCCCCGCCTTCGCGAAGACAGGCTCCGGAAAGAAACCCGGTTCTTGTGAACCGCTGATTTTCTGGATTGCTTCGGTCACTTCGTTCCCTCGCAATGACGTTTTTTCAGCATCCCGAAGCCCCTTTTAAAAATCTGTGCGCTTCGTGCGGACAAGAAATATTGAATGACGGGAAACTATTCTGGAAATAGAACAAAATCAGGCCATGTTTGCGCTCACATGCTCACATGGGTCCCAGAACCATAATAATCTGGCGGCCTTCCATTTTTGGTTCAAGCTCGACTTTACACACGTCAGAAAGTTCCCCTTTCATTTTCGTCAATAATGCCTGCCCAATCTCCTGGTGCGCCATTTCGCGGCCTCTAAAACGCATTGTCACTTTGACTTTATCACCATCTTCCAGAAAACGGCGCGCATTCCGCATTTTTACGCCGTAATCATGATCCTCGATCCCGGGGCGGATTTTGATTTCTTTGACATCGACTGTTTTCTGTTTCTTACGGGCTTCGGCAGATTTTTTCTGCTGCTCATATTTAAACTTGCCATAGTCAAGAATTTTACAGACTGGCGGCTCGGCACCCGGAGAAACCTCGACCAGATCAAGCCCGGCTTCCTCTGCCGCTTTTAGCGCTTCTGCTATGGTGACGACACCAGCCATTTCACCGTCGGCATAAACCAGACGGACAGTTTCGGACAATATCTGTTCATTAACACGGGGCCCGCCGCTATTACGGCTTCCGGGGCGCTGCTGTTGCATAGGGGGTCTTGCTATGGCTACTTCTCCTGTTTGTTATTTATTTTTGTATACTGATATTAGCATCAATAGGGTGCTTTACAAGCATTGATAAAGGTTTCAATGGCTTCATCCAGAGATTTGATATCCTGATCCTTGCCGCCAAGACGGCGAATAGCGACTTTATTATCATCAGCCTCACGCTGACCAACCACGAACATCACAGGTACTTTTGCCAATGAATGCTCGCGCACTTTATAATTAATTTTTTCATTGCGGATATCAAGGGCAACCCGCAAACCTTGTGCAAACATCCTGTCATAAATTTTCTGTGCGTAGTCATTGGCATCCCCTGTAATAGAGGCGATAACACATTGTACAGGCGCAAGCCACATTGGTAATTTCCCGCCAAAACTCTCGATCAGAACGCCAATAAACCGTTCAAACGTACCAAAAATAGCTCTATGGATCATCACAGGATGATGTTTATTCCCGTCTTCGCCGATATAGTGTGAGTCAAGTCTCGCGGGCAGCACAAAATCAAGCTGGCATGTTCCCATCTGCCATGAACGGCCAATGGCATCTTTCAGGTGAAACTCGTATTTGGGGCCATAAAACGCCCCCTCGCCCGGTGAATATTCAAAGGCAAGACCTAAAGTTTCAAGCGCTTCCGCCATGGCTTGCTCCGCCTTGTCCCAGATAGCATCCTCACCGGCACGAATTTCCGGGCGTGTTGCCAGTCTGATATGGATATCCTCGAATCCAAAATCTTTATACACCTCATAAAAAAGCTGCACAAAAGCTTTGACCTCCTCTAAAATCTGGTCTTCACGGCAAAAAATATGGGCATCATCCTGAGTCATCTGACGGACACGCATGAGCCCGTGCAAAGCGCCATGCGCTTCATTCCGGTGACAGCAGCCCATTTCCGCCATACGGATCGGCAAATCACGGTAGGATTTAATCCCCTGATTAAAAATCTGGACATGCGCAGGGCAGTTCATCGGCTTGATCGCCATAAATTTTGTCGGCTCTTCCTTGAAAATAGAGCCTTCTTCATCAGTATTGGGAACAACATCGGGGACAACAAACATATTCTCGCGGAATTTACCCCAGTGCCCTGACTTCTCCCACAATTTATTATCAATTAATTGCGGGGTCTTAACTTCGACATAGCCACGCGCATGGATACGGCGGCGAATATAGTTTTCAAGCTGGTTATAAATCGTAAAACCTTTGGGATGCCAAAAGACACTTCCCTGCGCTTCTTCCTGAAAATGGAATAAGTCCATTTCCTTTCCCAGCTTGCGGTGATCGCGTTTTTCCGCTTCCTCAACCATATGAAGATAGGCTTCAAGCTCTTTTTCATCCCGCCACGCCGTGCCGTAAATCCGCGTTAGCATAGCCTTATCCGAATCGCCACGCCAGTAAGCGCCGGCAACTTTGGTTAATTTAAAAGCATGGCCAATATGTTTTGTAGTTGGCATATGGGGCCCCCGACAAAGATCCAGCCACGCCCCCTGTTTATAAACAGAAACATCCTCCTGTGGCGGTAAATCGGCAATAATCTCGGCTTTGAACATTTCGCCTTTATCTTTAAAATACTGGATCGCATCGTCCCGATTCCAGACTTCACGCTCGAAAGTCTCACCACGATCAATAATATCGTGCATCTTTTTTTCAATAGCCACCAGATCATCGGTTGAAAATGGCTCTTTCCTGCCAAAATCATAGAAAAATCCGTTTTCAATGACAGGGCCAATCGTCACCTGCGTTCCGGGGAAAAGCTCCTGCACTGCCTGCGCCATGACGTGCGCCGTATCATGGCGAATCAGCGCCAGCCCCTGCTCGCTCTCGCGCTTAATAATATTAACAGTGCAGTCCTTATGAAGAGGGCGCGATAAATCCCATTCGGTGCCATCAACCTCTATCGCCACGGCGGCCTTTGCCAGAGATTTGGCAATAGATTCGGCAATTTCCAGTCCGGTAATGCCTCTTTCATAAGAGCGTACCGAGCCGTCAGGAAATGTTACTGTCAAAGATTCATTTTTAGATGACACGGAGATTTCAGCCATTTGCCCCAATCTATATTTTCTCGACCTGAGAATATTCCAGCTCTACCGGTGTTGCACGGCCAAAGATCGAAACAGAAACTTTCAGCTTGGATTTATCTTCGTCAATATCTTCAACAAAACCATTGAACGAGGCAAAGGGGCCGTCAATAACTTTAACCTCTTCGCCAATATCGTAAATAACACTTGGCCGTGGACGGTCAACGCCTTCCTGAATCTGCTTCATAAGCGATTCAGCCTCTTTCTCGCTGATCGGTGACGGACGGTTGCCCGCGCCCAGAAACCCTGTAACTTTCGGTGTGTCTTTCACCAGATGCCAGACCTGATCATTCAGATCCAGTTTTGCCAGTACATAGCCGGGAAAATATTTGCGATCCGTGCTCACACGCTGTCCGCGCTTCACTTCAACAACAGCTTCCGTTGGCACCATGATTTCCTCGATATAGTCAGCCAATCCTTTTTTTTGTGCTTTATCCTTGATCGCCTCGGCAACCTTGTGCTCGAAACCGGAATAAACATGCAATACATACCAGCGCGCTTTTGACATTTTTGTGTTCTCGTTCCCTTTTTTGTTCTCGTTGTTTTTCTCTTTATTTTCCTGAGGGTTCGTATTCATCCCGACAATCCTTTTCCACCATTTACGGTTATACGCCTAATCCCAAAATCCAGCGCACGACAAACGCCATAAACTGATCGGCAAGAAATAGAAAAGTCGCTGCAAATAAAACCATAATAAACACGGCAATCGTGCTTGTTGTTGTTTCCTTGCGCGAGGGCCACGTGACCTTTTGCATTTCCGACCGCACCTGACGAATATATTCCATGGGCGCAAATTTTACCATTCTTTACCTCTTTTTTAACGCGTTTCATTTTGACAAAAGGTTCGTAAGCGGCCTTGCCGGAGCGTTACGTACCATGATTGTCAGGGAATAGATAGTATTTACCGCAGAACAGTGCCCAAATCCAGAAAAATCTGAAAAAACTCACATAATTATTATTTATCATACAGGCCGGCTTTTGCTCTAATTTTAAACCGGAAAGAAAACCCCTTTGCATTTCCGCTTTATTTTCATTATATAGAGAAAGCAATTATTTCGTAATATTAAGGAAAAAGAGTCTTTATGGCAAAAGAAGAGTTACTTGAGTTCAAAGGTGTCGTTTCAGAAATTCTTCCCAATGCAATGTTTCGGGTGAAGCTGGAAAACGACCATGAAATCCTTGCCCATACAGCAGGAAAAATGCGGAAAAACCGTATCCGTGTGCTTCAGGGCGATGTGGTGGTGGTTGAAATGACCCCCTATGATCTAACCAAAGGCCGCATTATTTATCGTGAGAAATAAACGCCTGATCCTTGCCTCCGCTTCTCCAAGACGTGTTGCACTTCTGAAGCAGATCGGAATAACGCCCGATGACATCATTCCTGCCGATATTGATGAAACACCTTTAAAAACAGAACTCCCGCGAGGCCTTGCCGAAAGGCTGGCACGGCAAAAAGCCGATGCTGTCGCGGCGATACATGAAGGCGCTTATATTCTGTCTGCCGATACAGTTGTGGCCTGTGGTCGCCGTATTCTTGAAAAACCTGAAGATGAAACAGAGGCACGGCGCTTTCTTGATCTGCTTTCCGGACGACGGCACAGAGTCATTGGCGGTATTGCCCTACACACCCCCGCCGGGACGCTTCGCACAAAGATTGTTGAAACAATCGTGCAATTCAAAAAATTAAGCACAGCCGAAATAAAACAGTATCTGGATTCCGGAGAATGGCAGGGCAAAGCCGGGGGATACGGCATTCAGGGTTCTGCCGAAGCTTACGTGAAATTTATTCGGGGATCGTATTCCAATGTTGTTGGCCTATCTCTTTATGATACAATGAAAATGTTAAAGAGTGCCGGCTATATAAGGGAATGAACATTCGCATATGGATATACTGATCGAAGAGCTGAAAGGCGGCCTCTGGGTTGTTGCGCTTGAAAAAAACACATTACAGGGACTTGAGTTTGACCCTCCGGCAGAGGAGGTTCGCTGGGGTTCGATTTACTGGGCAAAGGTCGCACGGATCGACAAAGCGCAGGATGCTGTTTTTGTAAATCTTGATGGGGACAATATCGGTATTCTGTATAATGCCGATGTCCGGATTACGCAAAAAGACGGAAGTTATAAAAACAGCGGCGGCAAGGATATCGGCAAAATTCTCCAGCCCGGTCAGATGATTCCCGTACAGGCCAAAAGCGGCTATTTGCCTAAAATGCCCGATCAGCCCTATGCAAAATCAGACGGTAAAATGCCACGTGTGAGTATGAATATCATGCTCCCCGGACGTTTTTTAATTTATGCCCCCATGGAAAAAGAAAACCGCATTTCCCAGAGAATTAAAGATAAGAAACTACGGGCACAGATGCAGATCATGATGGATTCTCTCGGGGGGCAATCACAGGGCTGTATTTTACGTGCGGCAGGTGCGGACACCCAAACGGATATGCTCCTGCGCGAGTCAAAAATCCTCTCCCGTGCCTGGCAAAGCATCCAGCAATATCTTGAAGGCGATATGCCACAGCTTATCATGGCAGGCCCTGATGCGATCCAGCGCACGTTAAGCGATCAGGCCACAAAGAATATTGAAAATATTGAAGTCACCACAATGGATCATTATCAACTGGCCGAAGAATGGTGTGATATCTATGCTCCCGATCTTGTCACCAAAGTCCATCCGGTCGAGATTCCGGGCGGCGCCAATGATTTCGGTTTATTTGAACATTATGATATTATCGGCCAGATTGAAGGACTTCTTGCGCCTTACGCCCTTCTTGATCGCGGTGCGACAGTTATTATTCAGGAAGCCGCTGCCATTACAGCCATTGATGTTAATACTGCCGCCGACACTCGCGGCCATCTGGCGGTTAATCTGGATGCAGCACAGGAAATTGCCCGCCAGATTCGCCTGCGCAATATGGGCGGCGCTTTTATTATCGACTTTTTGCGTCTTAAAAATGCAAAGGAAAAAGACAAACTTTTCAAAGCGCTGGAAGGCTATTTCAATGACGACCCCTGCACCGTTCAAATTCATGGATGGAGCAATCTCGGTATGATAGAAGTCACGCGCCAGCGCCGTACACCCGCTCTGGCAGAGCGCTTTGCCAGCACGATGGAAGAATAGTTGCTGTGAACTAATCCACCAGTTCACTATCCCAATAAAGAAAATCCCCCCAACTTTCATGCAGGAAGTTTGGAGGGAATTTTCGGCCATTTCTTTGAAGTTCGTAAATTGTCGGCTGATGCGGTTCCCGCCTCGGGGTCATGCCGCATTCCTGCGGCAACCGGTTTCCTTTTCGGGTATTGCAAACCTGACAGGCGGTGACAATATTATCCCATAATGTCCGCCCCCCACGCGAACGCGGTATCAGGTGATCGAATGTTAAATCATTGGCTTTGAAACTGTCATAACAATACTGGCATTCAAACCCGTCCCGCAGAAACAGGTTAAATCTGGTAAAAGCGGGTTTTTGTACGGAAGGAACATATTCTTTTAACGCCAGCACACTCGGAAGACGAATTTCCTGTGTCGGGGAATGCACAACCCGCTCATACTCGGACACCACAACCACGGATTCCCGGAACATCGCCCTGATTGCATCCTGCCACGACCACAAAGATAAAGGAAAATAACTCAACGGTCTAAAATCAGCATTCAGAACAAGCGCCGGACATTGTTCAAGGGGAGCATATGCGTCTGGTCTGTGTACGTCCATAGAACCGTTACTTCTGCCGCCCTTGCTATCGGCGGCGTTGAAAACTCTTACAGGGTAAGGGTTTTGTAGCCTTTCTATTTATATTTTACAGCAAAACAGTCAGGACACCTAATAAATCCGTAGAATGATCCCCACCCTCTCAAAACCATATTCTTTATTTCAATAAACCAAGCGTAGGCGCAATATAATTTCACTACAATGTAAGAAAATAACCGGCGCTATTTCGTTAGAATACGTTGTAGAAATTGTCCCCCGCTGATAATTCCTGCCTGATCAATACTATGCGTAAGACCTGCCGTGATTTCCCCCGTTACTTTAAAGCCTGATTTCTCCAGAACAGTCTTTGCCTGATGGCAACGGTCAACAGGCACAACATCATCCCGATCCCCATGAATAAGATGGACTGGAATCTTATGAATATCAGAGGATGTGGCAAGATCCCCGCTGCCAATCAGCGCACCGGAATATCCAAGGACACCGGCCAGAGCGTCAGGAAAGCGCGGCGCGGTATACAGCCCCATCATTGTCCCCTGTGAGAACCCGACCAAAGCTGTTTTTGCTGCCGGAATGTTAAATATCTCCATTTGTCTGGTAATAAAGGAATCCAGAACAGGCGCTGCTTTTTGTACCCCTGCCAGAACAGTCTCTTCCGTTCTTTCCTGAAGACTGAACCACTGATACCCCATTGGACTCATATCACAGGGAAAAGGCGCATCGGGAGAGACAAAAACAGCATCCGGCAAAAACTGTCCAAAAAGCGGCGCCAGTTCAATCAGATCCCGGCCATCCGATCCCAGCCCATGCAACAAAATAACAAGCTGTTGCGGTGCGTTTTTCGATATGGGATCATATTTATAGGCTTTAAGTTCAACAGTCATTTTTACTCCCGTCATATAAATAATATAGTTTCAAAAGGAGCTTACTCTAAAATTTTATTTGCGTCATCGCTCTATCTCCTTAACATGACGCTTATGAATGATTCTTTTATAACACGTTTTGCGCCCTCGCCAACCGGACGGCTTCATATCGGACATGCTTATTCTGCCTTCTTTGCTTACAGGCTTGCCAAAGAATCCGGCGGAAAATTTATTTTACGGATTGAGGATATTGACCCCGAGCGTTGCCAAAAAGAATTTGAGGATGGTATCTATGAAGATCTTGCATGGCTCGGCCTTGACTGGGAAAAACCTGTCCGCCGCCAGTCCGATTATATGCAGGATTACAATAAAGCGCTGACGAAACTGCATAACCGCAATTTACTCTACCCCTGCTTTTGCACCCGCAAGGAAATCCGGCAGGAAGTTATGCTCTCCGGCTATGCACCGCACGGCCCCGAAGGTTTGCTCTATCCCGGCACATGCAAGGGTCTGAGCAATATTGTCCGCGAACAGAAAATTGCTGCCGGAATTCCCTATGCCTTTCGTCTTGACCTTGAAAAAGCCATGGCAGATATCAAAGAACCCTTAACATGGATCGACCGTGAAAAAGGTGAACAGCAAGCCACGCCAGAGATCCTTGGTGATGTTGTCCTTGCCCGTAAAGACATTAATGCCAGCTATCACCTGAGCGTTACCATTGACGATCATATACAGGGAATTACACTTGTCACACGCGGAGAAGAGCTTTTCTATGCCTCGCACCTGCACCGCCTTCTGCAAGAGCTTCTGGAGCTTCATGTACCGCAATGGCATCATCATAAGATCATCACTGATAAAGACGGCAACCGTCTTGCCAAACGCGACAGCAGCATCAGTATCCAGTATTTGCGTGAAAAACAGGGCAGGACACCACAGGATATTTTCGATATAATCGGCCTATGAGGCACATAAAAATCATTTCTGCTATGGCCGTCGCCATAGTACTGCTCTGTGCGGTTCCAGTAATGGCGCAGGATATTGCTGATGTCCGCAACGAGGCACATAAAAACTTTTTCAGCCTGTCGATAGAAAACGATTCTATTGGTGGCGGTACGGACCGCGATTACACAAGTGGCGTTCGCGTAAGCTATTACAATGTGAATGCCGATATCCCCGATTTTATAGACCGGATTGCCGAAACAATTCCGACCTTTGATATCAATCATTCAACCAGTCTGACCTATTCCCTTGGCCAGAATCTCTATACACCGGGCGAAATAAAAATGCGGGAACAGAATCCGGATGACCGCCCGTGGGCGGCATGGCTTTATGGTTCGGCAGGACTAACAACACTGACAGGAAACCATATTGACGAACTGGAGCTAACACTGGGAATGGTCGGTTCCGTTGCGATGGGTGAACCTTCGCAAAAATTTATCCATAGCATCATCAACTCGCCCGATCCCAAAGGCTGGGATCACCAGCTTGATAACGAGCCGGGGGTGATTATCTCGTGGCAGCGGCGCTGGCCGGAACTTGCACAATTTGAAGCACTCGGATTTTACGGGAGCGCTGAACCGAATTTCAATATTTCTTTAGGAAATATCTACACCTATGCCGGCACAGGTTTGACACTAAAAATCAGCCCCGTTACAGGCGGCTGGCAGGATAACCCACCCCGCGTCCGTCCCTCCATGCCTGGCACAGGCTATTTTCAAATTCCGGAGAATGACTGGGGCTGGTATCTTTTTGCAGGCGTCGAGGGGCGCGCTGTTGCCCGTAACATCTTTCTTGACGGCAACAGCTTTAGCGATAGCCACAGCATTGATAAAAATTATTTTGTCGGAGATGCCAATACCGGAATTGCCTTCACCTATAAACGCACCCGCCTGTCTTACAGCATTGCCTACCGTACCGAAGAATTCCATGGGCAGGAAAACGGCGCGGTCTTTGGCGCGGTGAGTTTATCTTACCGCTATTAGAGTGAGCGCGGAATCACAGGAGAAAACTCATAAAATTTTTGCAGGATGGCTCCTGACGTTGTGAAATGTGCCTGTTTTGTTACTCTATTTGAATAATTTGTAAAAGCTGTTTTTAACCGTGTTTCCTAATAGGAAGCCATATCAAAGATCACATCAGCCATGACAAAAACACTATAGAACCCTCTGCAAAAGTTTGAAGTAACGGTGGTGGAGCGCCATTTTGGACAATTTGAGGAGAGGATTTTTGAGTTTTATATCCTGAAGCGCATTTTCTGGTTCGTTTCAGGCGCAATTATCCT
>Ga0210044_10001020_pt1 | contig 42657 bp, 21 predicted proteins | sample CryGey13umfilter_2_FD_183959 | JGI IMG/M metagenome (GOLD analysis project Ga0210044, IMG submission 183959) | Groundwater microbial communities from aquifer in Utah, USA - Crystal Geyser 4/9/14 3 um filter (SPAdes) (version 2) | ecosystem: Environmental > Aquatic > Deep subsurface >... | reverse complement strand
CGTCGAGCACCGCCGTGTCGTCTGTGTCGGGCGACGGTGGGTACAGGTCGAAGATCCGCGGCTCGAAGCCCGCTTCCTCCAGCACCGCGCCAAGGTAGGGCAGGCCCAACCCCTGGGCGAAACGCGGTGGCTTGCTGGGTCCGGCGATGAGGGCGATCATGGTGACACTACTCCCGTAGTAGAATGCGGCGCCCCCCTGAAGTTCCTTGCGCCCGTGAGGCGGGACGCTCTACTCCTGCGCTCGTGAGTCTATCTCACAGTGCCCGCTGTGCCAACGATGGTGTCTGGACACAATGATGTCTGGGTACATGACGCCGGTGTTGGCGGTGTCGGAGTCCCGATGCCTGCAAGCCGGTGCGTCCTAACGTCGGTAAAGCTTAGCCAATGTCGGCTCTGTTGGCAGTTCTTCACGCCCGGCCCTTCGGGCCACCGGAGCAATCGGGGGTGAGGGACTGTCAGCGCAGCGATTCTATCGCGGCCTCCGCCACACATAGAGCCGCAAGGCTGTTTGCCGGGGGATTCTCGGTGGGTCTGCGCTCGCGGACACATTGCACAAAGTAGGCGGTTTCCTCAGCGAACGAATCGTGCCCTGCCGCGACCTCTGTGCGCTCCTCGCCCGAATCCGTGAACAGCCGAAGAGTCCGACCGTCACACCAACCCCCGCCCTTCCGTCCAATGACCTCCACCACCGACGCGGGGAAGCCCGGCGGCGCCAGACAGCAGAGGCTCACCACACCCACAGCTCCCCTCTGGAATTGCAGGTTGACCACACAGGTGTGCTGCTGGGACACTCCCGCCCCGGCGCAGACCTCCGGTGCTTGCAGCGCAAACACGTGCTCGGCCTCTCCGCACAGCCGCAGCAGCAGGTCAAATCGCTCCACCATCCAGGAGACGACCATGCCTCGCGTCGCCTCCTGCTGCCAATACCATCTGCCTGGGTCGAAGTTCACATGGTAAAGGAGTTGAGCAGAACACCAGAGCGGCTCTCCGATGTTCCCGCCCTGCACCACCTCCCGCAGCTTTCGGTCCAGAGGGTCAAAGCGGCTGTCGAAGCCCACCTCGACAACGACTCTCCTCTCCCGGGACAAACGCACAATCTCCGATGCTTGCTCAGAATAGAGAACCATTGGGTATTCCACCAGCACATCTTTGTCCGCCTTGAGTGCATCCGTCACGATCTCATAGTGGGTGTCGTTCGGCGTTGCCACGATCACCGCGTCGACTTCCGAAGCAAGCAGCTCGTGGTGGTTGGCAAAAACTACATGGATACCATGCTCCTGGGCGAATCGCTGAGCCTTTTCCCTCGTGCGTGATGCCACAGCACACAGTTCCGCCTCGGGGATCTCCGCCAGGCACTTCGCTCGTGTCCGCGCCAATTCACCTGCGCCGATCATACCGATTCGTGTTACTGACGAAGAACTCATCTACGGCTCCTCCTTATTCCCACGCACACCGGTCACAGCGAAGGAAGTCCCCGTCCGCCTGGCCGCCGAAGCCCCAGAGCATTGCTGGGACCCGCCAAGCCATGACCTTCGAGTTCCCCATCGTCTGCCGCCCTGCGGGGTCTCATTCCCAATCATACCGATCCCACCGCAGAAAGTCGCCCTTCATCGCGCCGTCTCGCTTCAGCTCTTCTCCGGCCTGTTGGGCGCAGTCGAGCATCGCCGCCCGCGGAAGGGTCCCCGTCTCAATGTACGCCTCGAAGTTCGGTCCGCGAACGATCCGCACGCCGAACGCCTCGGGGCGCTGCCAGAGCGCTGTGCCCGGGTACGGACGAAGCAGGCTCAACGCGACCTCGGCCGCGCCGCACCGCTTGGCGACCTCGACGGTGCGCCGGATACTTGCCGCCGATTCGCCGGGCAGCCCGATCATGAAGAAAGGCTGCGTCTTCAGGCCCGCCACATGGAGCGCGTCGAGCCCGGCCTGGTGCTGCGCCGCCGTGAAGCCTCGGTGCGACTTCGCGAGAACTTCGTCGTCGCCGCTTTCCGCGCCGAACCCAACTCGGATGCACCCCGCCGCCTTCATCCGTTCGGCCAGCTCTGGGTCGATCAAGTCGCCGGCGGTCCAGCAGTCCCAGATCACCTCCGGCCCGCGCCGGATGATCTCCTCGCAGACCGCCATGGAGTGGGCCCGATCCAGCCCGAACAGGTTGTCGTAAACGTTGACGCCGTGGACACCAAACTCTCGCACCACTCGCTCCATCTCGTCGACCACGAGAGAGGGACTACGTTGGCGGACCCGATGCCCCTGCGGGTTCAGGCAGAACGCGCATCGCTGTGGGCATCCTCGGTATGTCAGCAGCCCCGTGCTGGGGATGCCCAGGTGTGGGTGAGGCGCGTAATCGGGCAGGCCAAGGAGGTGGTGGGCCTGCATGGGCAGGGAGTCGAGGTCGGCGACACCTGTGCGGGGCGCGCCCCGCACGATCTCGTCGTCGCAAGCGTAGGCAATGCCCTTGATGCCCTCGAGCCACCCCGTCGTCCGTCGTCTCGATCGCCCGGCGACGCGTTGGGCAATCTCCACCAGTGTCTCTTCGCCCTCGCCAATCGCGCATAGGTCAAAGTCGCTGTTGCGCAGCAAGTCTTCCGGTTCCGCACCGGGATGGTGCCCGCCGGCGACGAGAAGCGCATCCGGGAGTCGCTCGCGGATCAGCCGTGCCAGGCGGACTCTCTCCACGATCGCCGGCGTGTGGATCGTCATCCCCACGATCTCAGGCTGCGCGTCGGCAATCGCGCCCGCGAGCCGCTCGTCGAGAACTGCCGGGTCGTCGGTGTCGGGCGACGGTGGGTAGAGGTCGAAGATCCGCGCCTCGAAGCCCGCCTCTTCCAGCACGGCGGCGAGGTAGGGCAAGCCCAGTCCCTGCACGAAGCGCGGTGGTTTGCTTGGACCGGCAATGAGGGCAATCATGGTTTCGGGCTCCTTTGTGGACAGACAACGATGGCATCGCGCACGCTACCTCTGGTAGAATGCCGGCACTTCGACTGGCTCTCCGCCCCGCTCCCGCGACACCTCCGACAGCAGCCCCGGCGCCGTCATGTTCAGCGCGTCCACCACGTCGATGGGCGGGCGGGTGTCGTCGAGGATCGAGCGCGCGAAGTCCTCGATCATCAGGTGCGCGCCGGCGTCGATGCCGTCGTCGGTCAGTCCGGCCGGCCAGCGCGCAGGCAGGTACTTGTCGAAGTCAAACAGGCTCTGCCATTCGCCGCGGGGCGTCTGCCCGTGGACGTACACCTTGTGCTCGTCCTTGGGGCCGCGGGGCGCTTCGTAACAGGCGCCGGTGCCCTGCAGACCGAGGTACTGGTAGTTCATCGGCCGGTCGGAGAAGAAGTCGAGCCGGATACGCAGGAGCTTGCCGCTCTCAGTCTGGCAGAGCACAACGCAGGTGTCGTCTGCCTTTGCCCAATCGAGGAAGTGCTGGCCGGATCCCTGGCACGCGACGGTCACGACGCGGTCGCCGGCCGCTTGGTACAGCGGCCCCAGGTTGTGGGTGATGTACTGATGCCCCAGCCGCAGCGCCAACTCGGCGGTGCGCCAGTTGTAGCCCGTGTCCGGGGGCGGGAAGCCTCCCTTGAACTCCTGGATCTGATCGGCTTCGCCGTAGTAGACCTCCCCGAAGAGACCGGCGTCGACCATCCCCTTGAGGATGAGGAACGGGCGCGTGTAGCAGTAGTTCTCGGCAAGCATGTACCGGAGCCCCGAAGCGTTGACGGCTTCCAGCAACGCCCAGCATTGGTCCATGGTGGTCGCTGCAGTTACCTCGGAGATCACGTGCTTCCCCGCTTGCAGGGCAGCGATGGAGTGCTCAGCGTGCAGCGGCATGGGAGAGGCGACGAGGATGGCGTCGAGGTCTGCGGCCAGCAAGTCCTCGTAGTCGGTGTAGGTCGCCGCGCCCTCGATGGCCGCAGCGGCCTGGGCGAGCCGTCCCTGGTCCTGGTCGCAGAAGGCGACGACGGTTGCGTTCGAGGCGCGCTGCGCGGCCCGCGCCAGCGCGGTTCCGCGCCCGGCGCCGAGGATGCCGATTCGGATTCCGTTCACTGTGGTTCCTCCTTGGGACGCGCCCAGCCAATCCGAGCCGCGACCGTGAGGGAGCGCGTGACACGCTAACTTGGTCCGCGACGCCGACGTGTCACGCGCTCCCTCACGGTCGCGGCTCGGACTGGGTGAGGAGCGCCACGTTTGGACGGGAGCAGTCGTCGGGGTGCTCACCTGGGTCAGCCCCCGAACAAGTTCGGGCGTCCTGCTGCAACACCTTCCCGGTGGCGCTCTGTCCGCGTGCCTCAGCGCCAACAGGGGTAGACTGGGTCATCCGTGATCTGGAGGAGAGAAGACATGAAACCAACCCCCTGCATTCTGCTGGCGGTCCTCGTCGTATGGGCGCTGGCGCGGGGAACGGTGCACGCGCAGCAACCGCTCTCGTTCTACGTGGCCACCGACGGCAACGACGCTTGGTCCGGCACGCTTGCCGCTGCCAACGCTGGAAAGACCGATGGACCCTTCGCAACGCTGACTCGCGCGCGGGACGCCGTGCGGGCCCTCAAGGCGACGGCGCCTTTGCCGGCGGGCGGCGTGACTGTGATGGTTCGGGCAGGCACGTACGAGCAGCAGCAGACCTTCGAGTTGACCGCCGCAGACTCGGGCACGCCTGAAGCGCCGGTGATCTACCGGGCAGCGGCGGGTGAGGAGGTTCGGCTCACGGGCGGCCGGGCGGTGCCGGCGGACGCGTTCGGTCCCGTCGCCGACGCGGCCGTCGTCGCGCGGCTCGACCCGGCGGCTCGGGGACACGTGCTGCAGGCGGACCTCGCCGCCCTCGGCATTGCGGAGTTGGGTCAGTTCCCGACCCGGTACCGCGGGGCGCCAACTGCTCCCGAACTGTTCTTCAACGATCAACGCATGGCTTTGGCGCACTGGCCCAACGAGGGGTGGACGACCATCGCCAGCATCGTCGACTCCGGCTCGCGCCCCCGCGACGGCGACAATGCCGGGAAGCCAGGCATCTTCGAGTATGCCGGCGACCGGCCCGCCCGCTGGAATGCCGAGGCGGGCGTTTGGCTGCAGGGGTACTGGTGCTACGACTGGTACGCCGAGACGATCAAGGTGAAGTCCATCGACCCTGCGAAGCGGCAGATCGCGCTGGCCGAGCCGCACTTGTACGGCGTCAAGCAAGGCAATCCCTCGCCGCGCCGGTATCGCGCGCTGAACCTGCTGGAAGAGTTGGACCAACCGGGCGAGTACTACATTGACCGCGCCGGCAAACGCCTCTACCTGTGGCCGCCCTCGGAGTTGGCCGGCGCGCGCCTCGTCCTCTCAACGCTGACGACGCCGGTCGTCGCGCTCACGGAGGCGGCGAACGTGGTGGTGCGGGGATTCGTTGTGGAGGCTTGCTTGGGCGATGGCCTCCAGGTGACTGGCGGAACCGGGGACCTGATGCTGGCGTGCCAGGTCCGCAACACGCGAGAACTCGGCATCCGCGTCACCGGGGGATCGGCCCACCGGGTGGAAGCCTGCGACCTCCACGACACCGGTACCGGCGGTCTGGTGCTGTCGGGCGGCGACCGGAAGACGCTGACGCCCGCCGGGCATGAAGCTGTGAACAACCATATCTGGGACTACTCCCGCCTGCAGTTGACGTACGCCAACGCACTCATGTTGGCGGGCGTCGGGAACCGCGCCGCCCACAACCTGATCCACAACGCCCCGCACCAGGCCATCGGTGTCGCCGGCAATGACCATGTCTTCGAGTACAACGTGATCCACCACATCTGCACCGAGACCGATGACTGCGGCGCCTACTACAAAGGCCGTAATCCCTCGTGCCGGGGGAACGTGGTCCGCTACAACTTCTGGCACAACATCGGCAGCCCCATGGGGCACGGCAACGCGGCTGTCTACTTCGATGACGGCGACGGCGGCGACACCGTGTTCGGCAACGTCTTCTTCCGCTGCGGCGAGCCAGGCCGGGGCTCCTTCGGCACTGTCTTCTCGCACGGCGGGCACGACCTCCTGGCCGAGAACAACGTGTTCGTCGAGTGCAAACGCGCGCTGGGGTCGGCGCCGTGGAACGACAAGCGGTGGAAAGAGGCAATCGACGGCGGCATGGGTTGCGAGTGGGCGACTCGGCTGCTGAAGGAAGTGGACATCACGAAGCCGCCGTACACGACGCGCTACCCCGAGCTGGTGGGCTTCATGGAGCCGCAGCCTGGCCAGCCGCGGGTCAGCCGGGCCGTGCGAAATGTGATCGCGATGTGCGCCGACGTGCGCAGCGGGAACTGGCAGGTCAGCCGCGAGGAGAACTGGGTCACCGACGGCGATCCCGGCTTTGTCGATGCCGCCAAGGGCGACTTCCGGCTTCGGCCCGACGCCGAGGTGTTCACCCGACTGCCCGGCTTCCAGCCGATCCCCTTCGAGAAGATGGGCCTGTACACCGACGAGTTGCGCCCGACGCTGCCGGTCGTAGCCTGGCCGTACGACCCGCCCAAGCCGCTCCCGCCGCTCCAGCAGACGGCGGCCGCACAGCCACCGAAGAAGGGCCCCGCCCCGGTCTTCAGAGTCGGTCGCGCTACGGGCCCAATCTCCCTCGACGGCGTCCTCTCGCCAGCCGAATGGAGCGGCGCCGCGCCGGAGTCGGCCATGCTGCTTGCTCAGGATGCCAGTGGCGCCAAAGCGCAGCGCCAGAGCCGCGCCTGGCTTGCCTACGACCAAGACCGGCTCTACGTTGCTGTCGACAACGCCGTCGCCCCCGAGACCAAGTTGGACGGCAATCAGTGGGGGCAGCACGACGCCGTCGAGATCGGCCTGCAGGTCGTCCGCGAGGGCAAGCCTACCCCTATCTACGTGATCCGCGGTTACGGCAACGGCTTCCTGGAGTTCGGCACGACGCCAGACGGCGACGCGGAGCCCGCCTCGATGGACCCCGGTGACCTCGCCTTCAAGACGGCCGTGCCCGAACCCGGCCGCTGGACGGCCGAGTTCGCCCTGCCCTTCCGCATGCTGGACCTCGACCCGGCCGCGGCGCCGAAGGTTGCGTTCAACATCACCGTGCGGAAGGCGCGCGATGACCTGTGGTTGATGTGGGCGGGAACACGTGGGCACTCGTACGACGTGAGTCGCGCGGGGTTGCTTGAGTTCGAGCACTGATCTTCGCGCACGAGGGGTAAGGGACGCAAGGAACCTCGGGGACTTCAAGGGGCGGTCCGTAGCTGCAGCGGCGGCGACAGCGTGGGGTGCTCTTCGCACTCCCCGCCTTGACGCCCTGATTCGGCCGTGGGTATCATACCGCGTGGCTGTGTTCGCCCAAGACCAGAGGCGGCGCTCTGCGCCGGGCCTTCCGGTGGGCGCGTCGCAGACCGCCGACAGCCCTGAGTCCGGAGTGTCCGCGGATGACAGAAACGGCCGAAAACCAGAGCCGCTCGACGGAGTCCCGCTTCGCGACGCTGTGCCAAGTATACCCGCGAAGGTTGGGAACACACCGAAGTGGAAGTTCGCGGAACTTCCCCGGCAGGCGTGCAGCAGACGTAGGACAGAGGGTATTCTCCCAGACGGAGCCGAAGTCGCACCGGGACTTCGGTGTGTTCCCAACCTTCGCGGGTATACCAGGTGCTCGAGGAAACGGGGTGCGACTTCGTGAGCCACGACTGGTTCCTCCGGACACCTGGTAACCCGACCCCGCGACCCATGGGCTCCCTTGTCGCCGACCCCGTGTTCCGTGAGATCCGGCCGCCAAGCACCTGGGTGTTCCGGAACGGAGTGCTGCGCTTCAACCCGCAGCTAAGCAGGGGAGGCGAGGACCTGGAGTGGTTCCTGCGGAACCGCGATTCGCTGCACATGGTGCACCTGCCCAAACCGCTGATCGTCTACCACAAGCACGCCGGGCAGATGACTGAGGCGCGGGATACGCTGGCGCCCGCACAGCAAGTGATGGCTTCGCCAGGGCAGTTCATCCCGAGCGCTGGAGGCCCTCGCAGGCCGTACGGGGCGGTCACCCAGTAGCGTAACCGGGTGACGAGTCTCCGCCCCGGGCTGACCCGAAGTGGTCTCCGCAGACGCCACGACCTCACAAGAGAGAACCAAGATGTCCACTCCTCTGCTTCACAGCACCGACCTCTTCACCGCCCGCACCGCCGGCTACTGGAACTACCGCATCCCCGGTCTCACCGTGACGCCCGGAGGCGTTGTGCTTGCGCACACGGAGGCCCGCCAGGGACAGGGCGGCGACGGGGACCCGATCGACATTCTCCTGCGTCGCAGCGCCGATGGCGGCCGGAGCTGGGAGCGCGCGCGGTGCGTGGTGGACCACACCGATTACCCCGGCGGTCCGATCAACAACTTCGTCTGCATTCCCGACCGCGACACCCGGCAGGTCCACGCGCTGTTCTGTACCGACTACGCGCGTGCCTTCCACCTGACCAGCGAGGAGGACGGGCTGACCTGGAGCGCGCCGGTTGGGATCACCCAAGCGTTCGAGGCGTTTCGGCGCGAGTACGACTGGCACGTGCTGGCTGTCGGGCCGGGGCATGGCATCCAGCTTGACTGCGGCCGGCTATTGGCCCCGGTCTGGCTGTCGACGGGCGCCGGCACGGAGTTCGGCAGTGGCAAACGCGGGCACCGCCCAAACCGGGCCGGCGTTGTCTTCAGCGACGACCATGGACGGACCTGGCAGCGCGGCGACCTGATCCGGGACACGTTCCCCAACACCAACGAGACGGAAGCGGTGCAGTTGGCCGACGGGCGCGTGTTGCGCAACATGCGCCCGCTGGACGATGGCGCCGACCATCCGGACGCGGAACACCGCCGCGTCGTCAGCCTGAGCGCTGATGGTGCGCACAACTGGAGCACGCCGTACAGGGATCCGGCGCTGCTGGAGCCGGTGTGCTTCGCGAGCCTCTGCCGGCACAGTCGGCAGCCCGAGGACGCAGAGAACATCGTCCTGTTCGCCAATCCGGACAACCTGGAGAAGACGATGACCACCTGGGCACGCGACCGGAAGAACCTGACCGTCAAGGCCAGCTTCGATGAATGCCGGACCTGGTCGGTCAGCCGCGTGCTCGAGCCGGGTCCTTCCGGCTACAGCGACTTGGCCGTGCTGTCGGACAAGACGATTCTATGCTTCTATGAATGCGGCATGATCGACCACATGGCGGACAGCGCCGCGTTGACGCTGGCACGGTTCGACCTGGAGTGGGTAGAGCAGGGCGCACCGGCGGTGTAGTGGACGGGCAGACTGAGCGTGTTCTCGATCGCCGATTCGAAACGGGAGGCAGGAAGATGCAGGTCCAACGACTCAACCGCCGCGGGCGACTGTTGTTCGTCGCTCCATGTCTCGTCGGCGTGGTGGTCGCGCGCGTTGGCGCCGCCGAGGCGCCGCCGCCGCCGAAGTGGCTCTTCGACGTTACCCGCGTCGCCTACACCGACCTCCCCAACACGCAATCCATGCAGGACTGGCCGGAGAAGGTGATTGCGGATCTCGCCCAGTCCGGCGTGCAGATGCTGTTCTCGCGCGCGCACAGCGGCGAATCGTGGCAAGGGCTGGGCTGGAAGAGCAAGTACGGCGAGATCGACCCAGCGATGAAGGGCGCCCTGCTCGACTGGGAAGTGGTTGGCGGCGCGACGACTGACGCAGACGCGCACTCGGGCCGGCAATGCCTCCGACTCGTGCACACCGCCGAGCGCGCCCAGACGTACCTGAACCGTCGCTGGAAGCTGAAGGGCGGCGAGCAGGGAGCGATGCTCGACCGCCTGAAGGGCGAGGTCGCGTACTGGTACAAGGCGGTCAGCGCGAAGGACGCCAGCCTGTGGCTCGGCGTCATCCCGATGTCAGTGGACCCTCTGGAGGACACGGGCGCGCCACGCACCGGCATCAAGGTTCCCGCCGAGCACGTTGGCGACGGGCAGTGGCACCGGGTGACGATCCCGTACGACTACACGGGGAATCCAAAGGTGAAGTGGGTGCACGTGTCGTGCTTCCTCGACGGAAGCGCGGCAGAGCTGCTGCTTGACGACTTGGAGTTCCTTGGCGCGGGAGTCCAGCCGATCACCAACGGGGGCTTCGAGGAAGTGTCGCCCGACCGCGACGGGACGCGCGAGGTGGTTGCTCTCTGCCACAAGCACGGCATGCGCTACCTCGCCTACTACTGGGCGCAGCGCGAGCCGAAGAGCGTCGGCGAAGCGCACCCCGACTGGCGGTGTCGGAACAGCGCCGGCAAGCCCACCGCGTACTACTGCGTGAACACCGCCTACCGCGACCTGGTCCGCGACCGGATTGTCGAGTTGGTCAAGGAAGTGGGCGTGGACGGCGTCTTCTTCGACATGTTTCACACGCGGGCCGACGAGTGTTACTGCGACGCTTGCCGGGCCAAGTTCCGGATGTTGACCGGCCAGGAGCCGCCGCCCAAACAAGACTACGACAGCCTGCTCTGGCAGCAGTGGGTGGAGTTCAAATACCGCTCAATCGAGGAGGCGATGCTGGACTTCAACCGGGCGATCAAGGCGGCGAACCCCGAGGCGGCGCTGGTCGTGAACACCTGGAACGCCTGGGTGTACGGCAACACCCACAACACCCGGAACTCCATTCGCGTCATCGAGAACGTGGATGGGCTGCTCGAAGAAACCGGCTGGTACGACGTGGTCGATCCCTCATTCTTCGCCTTCCCCGCTCGCCACAACTTCATGAACTGGCACCTGGCCGGGCTGTGCAAGGGCAAGCGGGCGTTCATGTGGGGCGCGGCGTCGCTGCCAGGATGGCTGCCGCTGCCTCCACTGGAACCGCGGATCCGGGTCCTGACCATGGTGACCAACGGCGCCGTTCCCGCGCACTCCGTCCCGGGCAGGGACACGCTGAAGACCTACCTGGGCGACATTGCCGAGCGCGAAGACTACTTCCGCGGCTCGCGGCTGGCGCCCTGGTGCGGGCTGGTCGTCTCGGAGAAGACCGAGTTGTGGTACGGTCGGGACGACCCGAAGGAGCGGTATGTGAAGGGCGTCTACGGCGCCTACCAGTCCCTGCTGGAGCGCCACCTGCCCGTCTCCCTGGTGACCGACCGCGAACTGGAGGTGGGCAAGCTGGAGGACCACAAGGTGCTGTTCCTGCCCAACTGCGCCGCTATGTCCGACGCGGAGATCGAGACGGTGCGCCGGTTCGTCCGTGAGGGGGGCGGACTCGTCGCGACCTATGAGACCTCCCGCTACGACGAGCACGGGCAGCCGCGGGAGACCTTCGGGATGGCGGACCTGCTAAACGCCAAGCAGGAAGGTGCATTCGATAACTCCGCGATGCATCCGGGCTGGAACCCAACGGCTGTGCACACCGCCAGCCTATTCCTTTCGCCGGCGCACCGCTGGAGCAGCGATCCGGTCGTCCTCCGCACCCTCTCCCTCCACAGCGTGACCCAGCCGGACGACACGGTGAACCGGCAGATCCCGCTGCACTGCCGTATGTTGCTCGTGACGCCGACAGCGGGCGCGCCCTCGCCACTGCGCCTCACCACAGCCCACACAGAGCGCGACACGGGCAAGGTTGTCCGGACGGACCATGTTGCCCTCGTCGAGTCGGGGTACGGCAAAGGCAAGGTGATCTACCTGCCCTTCGACGCCTCGTGGTCGTTCTTCCGCTACGGGCACGAGTACCTCGGCCGCCTGATGGAACTGGCACTGCGAGAAGCGGCCGCCGCGCCGCCGCCGGTCGAGGTGGAGGCGCCGACGGTGGTGCAGGCGATGACGCATCTACAGGGCGACCGCGTGGTGGTCCACCTGCTGAACGACGTGTCCTCCACCGGCCGCTCGCAGAACGTAGCCGGGGAGTCGCTGTACGTTCGCCGCGAGGTGCTGCCGATCCACGACCTCCGCGTGACGTTCCGGGACCCGACTCTCAAGCGGTTCCTCCTCGTACCGGGTAAGATCCCCCTTGCAGCCGCGAAAGCGGAAGCCGGTACTACCGTGACGGTGCCGAAACTGGACATTCACTGTATGGTGGTGGCGGAGAGATGAGTCGGTCCTGCCAGGGCAGACGAAGCCCGGGAACCAGAGGGGGTCACCCCATCGCAGGAAAACGTCGCGCCTCTGGAAGATAGGCGTTAGCCGGTCCGTTCTCCGCCGACGCCGCGGTAGACGGACCGGCTAACACCTATCTTCCGGCGTGTGGTGACGCGTTTGCGAAGGAGTGCATTCAGATGAGAACCGTTGGTGTGTCCGTCGGCTGGGGGCTGCTTTTCCTGCTGGCTGCGAGGTGCGCGCTCGCGGACGTAAACCCATTTGGCGTCTGCGCCCACTTGGGCGGGCAGGAGTACAACGACCATGCGCGTGAGCTTGACCTGATGGAGCAGGCGGGAATCCGCTGGGCGCGGGCGGACTTCAGTTGGGGCTACTTCGAGCGGAGCGACAACCAGTGGCAGTTCGAGCAGTACGACGCCATCGTGGCGGCAGCAAAGCAACGGAATGTCACGCTGCTACCGATCCTGTGCTACAACGTCGATTGGGCGTTCCCCGCACACGACCACTTGGACCAGTGGTGCGACTACGTGCGGACGGTGGCGACTCGGTATAAGGGCGACCTGAAGTACTGGGAAGTGTGGAACGAGCCCAACATCGGGTTCTGGAAGCCAGAGCCCAACCCCGAGCAGTATGTCCGGCTGCTGGAAGCGACGTACAAGACGATTAAGGAGGTCGATCCGGCGCTGCGGGTCGTCTACGGTGGGACGGCGGGCGTCCCGTTCGACTACCTGCGGAAGACGTTCGAGCAGGGCGCGGTCGAGGCGTTCGACGTGCTGGCTGTGCATCCGTACCAGTATCCGCAAGTGCCCGAGATATCGGCCCTCACGGGGGAGCTGGCGAAGACCCGGGTGCTCCTCAACGAGTTCGGTGGCGACGAGAAGAAGGTGTGGATTACCGAGTACGGCTGGCCGACGCACGTCACGCCTGTCGTTGACGACAGCAAATTCCTGCCACAGCTCATCGTCTACGCGGCGAAGCTGCGGTTCCCCCAGCAGAGCAAGTTCCGGGCGGCGGTGCTGCACCAGCAGGACGTGCCGTTCTGCGGCAGGCTGGGGCTGTCGGTTATCGAGTCGCTCAACAAGCGGGCGGACGTGCAGGCGCGGCCGGTCACGTTGGCCGAGTTGGCGTTGCTCGACCCGCAGGACACGCAGATTCTGGTAATGCCCACCGGAGAGCACTACCCGGCCGACTACTTCGACGCCCTGCTCGCCTTCGTGCGGAAGGGCGGCCTGTCAGCACATCTCGGCGGCGTGCCGTTCTACTACCAGTGGACCCGCAAAGACGGAAAGTGGGAAAGCACGGGCGCGGGGGAAGCCGGTCGCGCCGCGCTGCACGTCGGCTGGAAGGCGTGGTGGACCGACAAGTCGGTCCCGGAGCTGGCCGATCGCACGGAGCTGGCCACGCCGAAGGAGTCGGGCATCGAGCTGCCGCCGAAGGTGACCTCCACGCGCTGGCTGACCGACGCGAAGCTGCAGGGCGGAGACCAGTACGTCCCCCTGCTGAACGCGTATGACGGCGACAAACTGGTCGGGAGCCCTGTCGCCCTGTACCTGTATGACAGCGACCTCAAGGGCGCCTTCCTCGGCACCATTCTCGACACGAATCCGCGCGGCGTCACCGACGACACTGAGGCGCTCTATCTGCCGCGAGCGCTACTGCTCTCACTGGGCGAGGGCGTCGAAGTCATCACCTGGTACGAGTTTCGCGACGGCGGCGACGATGCCACCTACAACGAGCACCGCTTCGGCATCCTCCACCTGGATCTGTCGCCCAAGCCCGCCTACCGCGCCTACCAGGCGTTGACGAAGGCGCTGGGCGCCGGGCGCTTCGTGGAGAAGCTGGACGTTGGCGAAGGCAACCACTGCTACGCCTTCGACGCCGGCGGGACAAAGACGCTTGCCGTGTGGCGTAGCGAGGGAGTGGCGCCGGTCCGGCTCAAGCTGTCGGGGCCCAAGCTGAGCGCCTGTGACTACCTCGGTGACCCCGTGAAGCTCGGTCTGAAGGAGGGCGCAACCACTGTGACCGCCAGTGAGCAGGTGGCGTATCTCACCGGGGTCGAACGCTACGAGGTTGCGGCAAAGTGAGGGGCGGCCGGCGTTCGTGCACTACCGGCCGTCTCCCAGCGTGCGGGGTCGACCGGGGCTATGCCCTCGGTCGTTGCCGGCTGACGAGGCAGGGGAGCGTCCGTGACACCACGAACACGCAGAGACAGACGCCAGTGTCCACCACCGCGCCCCTCACGGCCGCTCTACCACCGGCGCCGTCGCGACCCTCGGTCGGATGGGCAGCAGGTCGATGCCCTCGAAGTTGGGGTCGCCCAAAGCGCGGACTTCTTCTTCGCCCATGAAGGGGCAGCAGGCGTCGACCCAGGCGAGGAGACGGCGGAGGGGCTCGGCGTCGACCTTCACGCCGTGGTGCTTGCCGTTCATGGCGATCTCGATGAGCTTGCTGTTGGCGGACAGGTACTGCAGCGGGCGCAGCGTGCCGTATGCCTGCGGGTCGTTCCTGGTCGGGTCCATCGACTCGACGGGGATGGCGCCGGCGATGCCGTAGCCGGGCTGGTCGGCACCCGCGACCGGGTTGCCCCAGCCGGCTGAGCCGACCAACGTCAGGTAGGGCTCCTTGAACACGCTGGTGCCGGGGCGCAACGTGAGGTCCAGCTTCGCGCGCGCGGCGCCCTCGCCCTGGTGGCACTTGCCGCAGTACCGGTCCAGCACCGGTTGCGCGAACCGCTCGTAGCTGAGGCTCTCGGTGCCCCACGGCGGCGGCGTCAGTTTGGTGGGCGGGCGGAGGAGCGCCCGGCCTTTCGCCTCCGGCGGGGCGACGCTGTGCGACTCGTGGCAGCCGACGCAGCCGCGCTGCTCACCCGGCATTAGCCCGGCGAAGCTGCGCATGGTTTGCAGGCAGCGGTAGCGCTCGTCCAGAAGCTGGAAATAGAGCGAGTGCCCCGCGGGCGCCTCGAAGTAGACGGAGCCGTCCGGCTCAACGGGCACTTCGGACAGGATCCGCTTCACGCCCTCTTCCTGGATGATCGAGACCGGCGGCCCGGAGTGGCGGTAGGTCTTCTGCCAGGTGGAGTACGTCTTGTGGTCCAACTGGAACACCCGCAGGTACTTGGCGGAGCCGCGCGGCAGGTCAGGCACTCCGGCGTACACGTCGGCGCTGTAGAACGTGCCACCCACGACGGGCTTGCGGTCCCTGCCGGTTCCGGGCCAGACGACGCGGTCGGGCTGCTGTGGCGGCGCAAGTCGGGGCTTGACGGGAATCGCGTGCCAGATGTTGTGGACGCCTTCGTAGATTAGCTCGCGGTTGCCATCCACGTCCATCAGGTACAGGCGGAACTTGCCGCCGTCGCCCCGGGCGGAGACCAGGAAGTCCTTCTCTGAAAGCGGGTACGCCGTCTTGTAGCCGGTGTAGGGCCCGGAGGCGTGGTAGTCCTCCGACTCGGCCGGGTCGGTCGGCGGCTGGCTACACTCCGGCCACCGCACGTCGCAGGTGACTTTGGTGAGGCCGTCGGGGAAGTTGAGCCCCTTGGTTGGGTCGACGATGCCAATGGAGCCGGACCACCAGTCGTGGTGGCCGACACCGCTGAACATCACGCGGGGGCTGCCGGGGATTGGGCGCGGCTCGGAGAGGTGGTCCGGCCAGACGCTCTGGTTCCCCCACAGGACCATGGTGTTGGTGCCGTCCTGGTTGGTGGTCCACAGGCTCTGGGCGCGCCACAGCGGCTTGTCGGTGTACTCCCAGCGGGAGTAGGCGACCCGCCCATCGTTGAGCAACGCGGGGACGAAGTCCGGCTCGCCGTTGTAGCTGGTGAGGTAGACATTGCCGCCGTCGGCATCGCACCGGGCCAGGATGTACGAGTAGATGAACGGCCCGCACCGGACATACGAGTTGCCGCGGGTGGTGGTGAACAGGAGGTGCCCGTCGGGCAGGTAGAGCGGATCGATGTCGTCGTAGTTGCTGTCGGTCAGTTGGTGCAGCCCGGTGCCGTCGAGGTTCATCTCGTACAGATGGAAACTCTTCGCCTCGTGAGCCTTGTAGCAGAACAAGACGCGCTTGCCGTCGAACGAGAGGTCCGGCCGCCAGAAGCTGCCGGGTCTGTCGGGCGCAAGCCGGCGAAGCGTGCCACCGGGGTGAAGCCCGGTCAGCACCAACAGCCGGCCGCCGGGCGTGGCGGTGATGCCCATTCGGTGGATGGCTTCGTGGATGTCGTTGACGCGGCCGCGCGGGTAGGGTTGGTCGATGAATAGCAGCGACGAGAAGTCGAGCACCGGGTTGCTGAACGCGATCCGACGCTTCGTTTGGCGGATCGCGAAGTAGAGGTCCCTGACCGCCCCGTCGTCTGTCGGCTTGCCCGCCAGCCGGAGCAGGCGCCTCTCAAGCTGGTCGAGCGAGGTCAGGTCGTCCTTCAGAAGGGGCGTGTGCGGGTCGGTCGCGAGCCGGGCCGCCAACGCGCGCGCCCAACCGATCTCCGCGAAGCTGCGCTCAATCAGCGGGCTCCCCATGCTCTGGAACAACCAGTCTCGTTCCAGCGCCTCCTGGGCCTCTGCCGGCGTGAGCGTTCGCGTCTCCGGTGTCGTGGGGTTCTCAACGAGGTACGGCAGGTAGATTCCCTGAGAGGCGGCATTCTCCGCGGCGAGTCGCTCGACCACCTCCGGCGGGAGACCGGCGAACGACTGCCACTGGTCGAAGGGGATCCCGTCGGCTGCTAGGCACTTGCCCACCGAGTTCCATGTGCCCACGTAGCCTGTGGCAGGTCGCTCCAGCCCGGCAATGGCGGCGCACATCTTCGTCGGCGGGTCGTAGACCAGCAGGCTCTCAGTGCGTGCATCCAGGAAGCTGTAGTCGCCGTCGTGGGTGTGGGCGCCTTCGAGGTTGCCGTAGACCGAGAGCCGGACGTCGGTCAGGGCGCCGGCGTGGGTGTTGGTCAGTACGAACTCCACTGCCGCCACGGGCCCCTGCCCCATGAGGGCGTGGACGCGAAGCCGCAACTCCTTGTCTGCCGTCTCGACGACGCCCAGGGCTTCGGTTTCGCTCAGTGCGCAAACGGGCTGGGTGATCTGCAGGTTCTCTGGCGCACTGTCGCCCTCGTTCGGGATGCCCGCCCGATGCTCGCCTTCCCCGTCGCGCCAATGCACGTAGTAGGTGAACTGGCTGAGCTGTCCGCCCTGGGCGCAGGCGAGGCTCTGTCGCTCCAGCCGCCAGCGGAAGAAGCCCGGTCCCTCCAAAGCGAAGTCGGTGGTGTCGTTCTTGATCCACACCTTGGGCACGACCGGAGCTTCAGCCGCGGGGCGGGCTGGTTCGGTGGGCTTGGCGAAGCGCTGCCGCGCCGCCTCCAGCCGCTTTGCCAACGCGTCGGGCGACGCGTCGAAGGCGAACAGCACCACTTGGCGCACCGACTGTCCCTTTGCCAGGTCACCGAGTCGCCAGGTTAGCACGCCATCGGTGTTGCCGGCGGCGTCCAGCCCGGCGGCCAGGCACGGTGCCGTTGCTCCCAGGGCAAGCAGTAACGACAGGGCAGAGAGCCGAAGACGGACGGGGTGAGAACTTGTCATGGATCGTCCTGAAGTGAGTTGTGTGGACCATGGCCCCAACCGTAGCTGCGTGCGCCGGCACGTGGACCCGCCGGCTACGGGCCAGCGGCTACGCCGAGAGTCACTGGCTGCCTACTGTTCCGCGTCCACGGGCTGACTCCTTCCCGCGGGGTGGCGACCTCGCCGCGGTTGACCGCCCGCGCCCTGTCCTGCTATACCCGCGAAGGTTAAGAACACACCGAAGTCCCGGTGCGACTTCGGCTCCGTCTGGGAGAATACCCTCTGTCCTACGTCTGCTGCACGCCTGCCGGGGAAGTTCCGCGAACTTCCACTTCGGTGTGTTCTTAACCTTCGCGGGTATAACATGAGGTCCGGCTGCGGGGTAGTTGAGCCAACGACATAGGAATCATCCATGTTCGCGTTTCGCTTGAATGCCCCGGCGGATGAGAACGCTGCCACTGGACGCCCGAACTTGTTCGGGGGCTGAGCGCGGGCAGTACCCCAACAAGTTGGGGCGTCCGGAGCGCATTCCCGAAGGAGCCGTGACGTTAGTGGACACCAGCAACGACAGAATCCAACTCCTCTCTCATGCAGACGATCGGCGTGTGGACGTGACCCTCGTCTTCTCTGGCGACGAGCCGACCCGGGTGATCGACCGCCTCGCGACGCTGACTGCCCTCGAGGAAGACGTGTCGTTCAGGAACGACAAAGAAGGACTCCTCGGCATCCGCGTCGCCCGGCAGTTGGAGGCGCCCGACGACACCCCGACGCGGCGCACCGCGGCCGACGGGTCGGGGCGCGAAGAGAACTACGCGGACAGCGAAGGCGTGAACGGGTTGTACCGAAGCAGCACGGGGCTGGAGGGCGACCCCGTCTGGGCGACGCGTGGCGATTGGGTGAAGCTCTCCGGCACGCTGAGGGGAGAGACTGTCAGCTTGGTCATCCTCGACCACCCGGCCAACCCCGGCTACCCGACCTACTGGCACGCCCGCGGCTACGGGCTCTTCGCCGCGAACACGTTGGGGCAGGCTGCTTTCAGCGAGGGCAAGGACACGCTGGACTTCAAGCTCGCCGCCGGCGAATCTGCCACATTCCGGTACCGGGTCCTCATCCACTCACCGGAGCCGGTGGGCGACGAGTGGGTGAATGAGCGATTCCGCGTATTCGCGGCGGGATAGACGGGCGGGGACCACGGAGCCACGGAGAGACCTCGCGGCTGGAGTAGTGTGGCGCTGGCGTGTTGGGGCAGCGCCTCACTCCACTACTCCACGCCAGACACCGTCCCGCGCCGGTACAGCATCGGGCGTTCCAGCGGCGGCGTCCTGATCTCGGGGCCGGTTGCGGGGCGTTCGATGAGCATTGACCACGTGCGCGGGTCGGTGTTGTCGCCGCCGCCCACGGTGGCGGGGCCTGGGTGGATAGAGGTGGGCCCCTCCAACACATTGGCGAACAGGAAGTTCGGTGTGCGCTCGATGACGAACAGCGAGCTCCCGGCCACCGGTTTGCCGTTGCCGCCGTGGCCGAAGAAGCGGATCTGGTCGCAGTCGGTGAGGTGCAGCAGGGGCGGATTGCCCTCGTACTTGGTGCCGAAGAAGGACACGAACCGCGCTCCGCGCAGCTCGACTGCACAGTCGCTGACCACGTGTTGCGGGCTGCACTGGTAGAAGTTGAGGGGACCGGCGGCGCCGTCCACGAGAATGTGCCGGTAGTTCGCGCCCTGGTTGTAGGCAGACTCGCCGCGGAAGTTGTACCAGTTGCCGCCGCCGTGACCGGTGATGAGGACCAACGGGCACTGCTTGGGCACGGGTTGTGGGTCAGTGCGTTTACGGGGGACGTACCCATTGATCGGCTGCTCGCAGAGGTCCACTGCGCGAAAAACTGATCGGCCGCCGCACCGCCAGTGGAGTGCCTGCACACCAGCCAGGTCGTGGGCGGCGAACAGCCCGCAGAAGGCCAGGACCGTCGTCGCTTGGGCGTCGTCGGCCGTGCGCACCAACGGCGCCGGCTTGGCGGGATCGGCGAAGGCGCCCTCCGGCTTCGCCACCAGCACCGACAGATGCTGACCGACACCCACGAGTTTGGTGTCGGGCCGCAACAGCAACGGCTTCGTGAGCCGGTAGTAGCCTTTCGGCAGGAAGACGACCTCCTGCTCGTCAACTGCCCGCTGAAGGGCCGCCGTGTCGTCGGAGATACCGTCGCCTGCGGCGTTGTAGGGTGCGGCTTTCACGTTCGCTGCGCCTGGCGACTCCCAATTGGGGAACGGCTGCTGCCAGACGTGGCGCGATTGCAGGTCGGTTGGCGGTGTCCCGCCGTCCACCACGTCCGCGAGGTCCGCCTGGCGCCGAACGCCGTCCACATAGAGGGGGTACCGGTACTCCAGTTCGATGCCATTGGTCTTCACTCGGCACGGCTTCTGGGCGTGCGCGTACTCCCGCACATGCAGCCAACCCGTTGGACTGCCGGCCAATCCGGCTGAGCCGTCAGTGTCCACCAGAATGCTGTCCGCCCCACGGACAGAGACGTTGTTCAAGTAGACGTTGCGGTTCGAGGAAATGACAACGCGTTTGCCGTCCGTTCCCGCCGTCGGCGCGAACGCGAGCTCGCCGTCCACGATCGAGAGCTGCCCATTGTGCGCCTGCCAGTTGCCGCTCTGGTTGCAGTCGATGAGCGGGCCCGCGCACTTGTCGGCGATGATCTTCAGCCCGGCCGCCACCAGTGTTTGCCGATTGGTGCTGCGGATGGCGGTTTGCGTCTGGCCCTGGAGTGTGAAGCCGGTGATGGTCGGCGTTGGCTGTGTGCCCGAGAAGTAGCCGGTGAAGTCCAGCCCAATCCGCCCGCCGATCACCGTCACACTGGCACTGCCGCCGCCCGAGCCGATGCCGCCCTCGATGCCGACGAGCCCGTGCGTCACGTCGAGGGTGCAGTCTTCGATGGCGGATCCCTCGGCCGCTTGGTGCCGGAGCGCGATCGCACCCGCGTTGCCTTCGCCGACCACGAGGTCGAGGTTGACCAGCATCTGGTTCATGGAGATGTTCGGCTGCTCTGTGTCGGGGCTCTGCCCGTCGCTGACGCGACCGGCTGTCGTCTTGTTCAGGTAGCCTCGCGCCCAGAACTTGACCACGTACTTGGGTTTCTCGGGATCGCCAAAGCCTGGCGCGTTGGGCGTCAAGAGGATCTTCGGTCGCTCGGCGCCAGCCCGCGACCCCCTCAGCACACAGGGCCACAAGTGCGCGCCCAACACCCGGCCGTTAGACCGCCGGTAGAGCTGCTGCACGCACTCCAAGGTGTCCGACACGCGGTACGTGCCTGGCGGGAAGAAGCAGACCATCTGGTGATCGCGCGCGAAGTTGATGGCCGCCTGCAGCGCTTCGGTGACGTCCGCCCTGCCCGTGGGGTCGGCGTGGAAGGGCCCCTTGGTCACGTCGACCAGTCCCAACGCGGCGCTTCCTTGGTCCTCCAATTCCGCGGGCACGACCAAGTTCACGCCATCCGGGTACGGGCCGGTGACAGTGGGGTGGACATAGCGGAGGTACGGATCGTCCAGAGGCTGAGGCGCGGGGGCGGCTGCGAGGTCGGCGAGCATCACGACGCACATCAACATTGCCGGCGTGGAGAGCAGCCGGAGGGGCGTGGGAAGTGGCATCCTTGGCGGTCCTTGCCGTTGCCGTCCCGGTGGTACGGCAGTACACTCAACAGCGCTGGATTGTCCACTGGTGGGAGGGCGCTGTCAACCACGCTCGCCCGGGGCGGAGGAGTGTGCCTGAGTGAGTGAGAACGGACTGAGCGTCGTCGTCGTTGGTTTGGGGTTCGGGGGCGCGTTCTCGGCCATCTATCTGGACCACCCCGCGGTCTCCCGCGTCGCCGTTTGCGAGAGGGACGAGCGCCGCCTGCACGCGATCACGGAGCGGCACGAGTTCGCCGACGTGTTCACTGACCTCGAGAAGGTCCTCCGGTGCGACTACGACGCAGTGCACCTCGTTACCGGTATTCCCGACCACGCGCGGCAAGCTCTCGCGGTGCTCAACGCCGGCAAGCATTGCGCCTGCACCGTGCCCATGGCCACGAGCCTGGACGATTTCCACGCCGTCGTCGAAGCGCAGCGGCGGTCGGGCTGCAGCTAAATGATGATGGAGACCGCCGTCTACACGCGGCAGTTTCTCTACGCCCTGGAACTGAAGCGGGGAGGTCGGTTCGGCCGGATCCAGTTCCTTCGCGGCGCGCACTACCAGGACATGGAGTGCTGGCCCGCCTACTGGGCCGGGCTGCCGCCCATGTGGTACGCCACCCACGCCGTCGCGCCGCTGCTGGCGTTGGCCGAGACGCGCGCGGTGCAGGTGCACTGCTTCGGGTCGGGGCAGATGCGGGAGGAGCTGCAGCGGCAGTACGGCAACCCCTACCCGGTCGAGACGGCGATCTACCAACTGGAGCAGCCGGCCCTGGCTGCAGAGGTGACGCGGACGTTGTTCTACAGCGCCCGACCCTACCTGGAGAGCTTCGTCGTCTACGGCGAGAACGCGTGCTACGAATGGCAGATGGAGAACGAAGACCCGATGCTGTTTGAGACCTCGCCCGTGGTTCCAGATCAACAGCGGACCCAGACGGTGAACCGCCCCGCCGCCCCCGACCGGCGCGACCTGCTCCCGCCCGAGATCGCCCACCACACCACCCGCTTCAAGGCCACCAGCAAGCACACCCACAGTTCCTTCGCGCAAGGCGGCGGCCCCCACGGCTCCCATCCCCACCTCGTGCACGAGTTCGTCAGTAGCATCGTCGAGGGGCGGCAGCCGCGGGTCGATGCCGTGACCGCCGCCAACTGGACAGCCGCCGGCCTCTGTGCCCACCAGTCGGCGGAGCAGGACGGGGCGGCGGTGGCGGTGCCGAGGTTTGGGTGATTGCGGCCCAAGCCGGGCCGCCCCGGGGCCTGGCGCGGCTACGGCAGCTCGGCCAGCACCCGCGGTTCCTGGAGCCGAATGCGGTAGCCGGGCTGTCCGTTCACCCCGACGCGTTCGCCACCGCTAGCCAGGATCACCTGCTCACACACGCGGAGCAGCGTCTGAGCCTGGTCGGACACCTTGGACTCGGCGGGTAGGGAGGGGCGCGTCTTGTTCACGTAGCGGTCAGGCATCTTGAATTGCGGGAGGGCGGCCACATGCTTGAACCCCAAGCGGTAGCCCAGCACTGCTCCGGCCGTGGCGGCGTTGCAGTCGGCGTCGTAGCCCAGTGCCATGGCGTACTGGAGGGTGCGGTAGAAGTCGTCCTGACCGTAGAGCAGCGCCAGGAGCACCATGCCGCCGTTCACCGGGGTGGAGTTCCCGTTCCATTTGCGGTGCACTGCCCATTCCTCGCGGAACGCCTGGCGGGCAGCCTTCCACTCCTGCGGATGCTGCTGGTACAGCCGGCGGACGTCGGCCACGGTTGCGGCCATCGCGCTCCGTGGGTCTACGGCTGCGAGGGCACGGACCAGCGCTTCATCCAGCGTGCCATTGGGGAATGCCTGCAGACTGATGAGACTCGTCCAGAACTGAGTCGCCTGCAGCGGCTCGCCGGAGACGGCGATGCGGGCGTAGTGGAGGCCAATATCGGCCGCGGCCTGTGGCATGCCCGGCGCGATCAGCCCGGATGACTCCACGCAGAACTGACCGGAGAGGTTGTACCCGGCATGTAGGTTGTTGGTCAGGCTGCCGGTCTCGGGCGGGACAACGCCTTCGTCCATCAACTCGCGGGCCTTCTTGTTGGCGACCCAGATGCCCTGGTTCATGTTGGCCTTCCAGATCTCGACGATCCGTGGGTAGGGCAGTTTGAGGACGCCTTCCTTGTCCATGAACCAGAGATGCGTCCACTCGAAGTCATTGTCGTCGTCGGTGCGCGCGCCGCCGGGCAGGAACTCGAACTCCGGCAGCGTTGCGCGGGGCTCGTCGTTGTACTTGAACTCGTGAGGCAGCCCCTCCAGACCGCCGATCAACATGCCGACCCAGCCACCGTATACGCGGTCGTACAGCTCAGCCCGGAGTACGTCTCTGGTGGCGGAGTCCGGTGATTCGGCGCCCGCTGCGGCGAACGACATGAGCAGCGGAACGGTGGCGAGCAACGGAGAGCCGTTCGTGGTGGTGGTCTTTCGGTTAATCATCTCGCTGTTGCCTCCTGGGCACGGCTTGCTCCGGCGCGCTACCGCTCTCTTCGTGGCCGGCGCCCGCCCATTGTATTCGGGTTGGAGGGAGGCTGTCGATGGTGAGCGTTCGCCCAAGGACAAGGACGACGGCAAGGACAGTCAACGACCTGCCCGTGGTTCCCGCCCTTGACGGCGGTGTCTGCTTGAGCTATGTTTGGGGTCGCGCGACACACTGCCGTCAGCGTCGCTGCTGAATCCGGACGGTGAGGTCATTGCCGTGAGGACTATTGTTGCCCTGCTGCTGGTTGCGTCCGCAGCGTCGGCGCAGGAGGGAGGACTGCCCAACGTGCTGCAGAGACTCAGAGCTGGCAACCCAACGTGCGTCGTGTGCTTCGGCGATAGCATCACCGGCGTCTACTATCACACCGGCTCGCGGATCGCCTACCCCGACCTCGTGAAGCAGGGGCTGCGACCCCTGTTCCCGCAGGCGCCGGTAGAGGTCTTCAACGCCGGAATCAGCGGAAACACCGCGACGGCGGGTCTGACGCGCATTGACAAGGACGTGCTGGCTCACAAGCCGCATCTCGTGGTGGTCATGTACGGGATGAACGACTTGGTCGGCACGCCGCGGGAGACGTTCGCGGAGAATCTCCAGCAGATCCTTGGGCGCGTGAGGGACTCCGGCGCGGAAGTGCTGCTGTGCACGCAGAACAGCATCTTCCCCACCGATCTGGGACGTCCGCCCGAACGCTTGGCGGAGTTCACGCAGGCCATTCGCGACCTCGGCCGCGAGACGAGGACGCCGGTGGCGGACTGCTATGCCGAGTATGAGCGCATTCGGCAGGAAGACCCTCGCCGCTGGGCGGTGATGCTGATGGGGCACGACATCCACCCGACGCTGGACGGGCACCGGGTGTTCGCGCAGCTCATCCTTGAGCAGATCACCGGGACCAAGCTGCCGGTGGAGACGTTCACCAACTCCAGCCCGCTGATCCCTCGGACACTTCAGAAGCTCCGTGCAGGCAAGTCGCTCAAGGTGACCGTCGTCGGGCTTGAGGGGGAGGTGGTGAAGCAGGCGTTGGCGGCCGTCTTCCCGGAGGTGAAGGTCGCAGTGGACGTCCGCCCGTTTGCTGCGCCCTCCATTCCCGCGCTGGCCGCGCAAGCGGCCAAGCTGTTCGACAGCACCGACGACGACCTGCTGGTCCTCGGCCTGCCCCGGCAGCCGACGCCGCTTCCCGCCGAGCAGTGGATGCACTGCCTGTTCGAGCTCACCTACAAGTCGGTGCCGTTCAGTCCGCAGCATCGGCAGCGCGAGGTGGTGTGGGTGCTGCCGTCGGTCACGAATCCCGACCTGTCTCCTGTAGAGCGTGACCACGACCAACTGCTCCGCGCCAGAGCGCATGCAGGTGACCTCGGGGGCGTGTTTCGAGCGGCGGGCGATAGGCGGCCGGCGGCGGAAGTGCTGGCGGCCTGGCTGCGGGAGCAGAGCTGGATCGGGGGAATTGCCCATGGTCACGCTTCGCCCAAACACCCCAATGGGTGAAGGCGTTGGCACTGGACGCCCGAACTCGTTCGGGAGCTGAGTGCGGGCAGTGCCCCAACAAGTTGGGGCGTCCGGAGAGCATGTTTGTGGGAATCACTCATGTTCGCGGTTCGCTTGAACACCCCGGCAGGTGGAAACGCAAGCCCCTCCGAGCCGCGACGGTGACGGGGCGCGTGAGCCGTCGGCGTCGCCGGGGCAGCCAGCGTGGCACACGCGCTCCGTCCCCGTCCCCGTCATCGAGCGTTACCGCCCGGAGGTCATCGCCGGCTGGGAGGACTTCTGCTACAACCACGGCATGCTCCTCAGCCCGGCGATGTTCCGCGACCTCTGCGCGCCCCACTCCCGCCGCGTTGCGGAGGTCGGCCGCGACTGCGGCGCCGAGCTGCTCCCCAAAGTCCCCGCCATGCTGGCGCAGGGCGGCTACTTCCCCATGTTCGACCACGCGTTGCAGACCGAGGTAGGGTTCGACGAGCTGTGCCGGTGCATGACACTGCTGCACGAGCTCTGCGGCAGTGAGCACCTCGGGGAGTTCCCGCGGCGAAGGTGAGGAGGTCCTTCGCTCGCTGCCTGCAACGGGCGGGTGCCAGTCACCGCGCGCTACGCCTGGGCCGGCCGAACGTCATCCGCACGGTGCGCGTAGTCTCGACTCCGGACGCCACGTCGCGGAACACCAGCCGCCACTCCGACGGCTGGTCATTGAGCGCAAAGGGGAGGACGGCTGCGCCGCTGCCGTTGGGACACGCGACGTTCTGCGAGTACTGCCGGTGTGGGGTCTCCGAACCGAGGGCGTAGGCGTCCATCCGCACGACGTGGTATGCCGGTTTCGCCCCATCGGCGGCGACGCGGACGGGGATCCTGAGCGTGGCGCCTACCATCGCGGCGTCCGGCGCCTCGGCGGTTACGGACCTGACCTGGGAGGGCAAGAGCGCGTAGAGCATCGGCTTGCCGCGGGATACCGTGGCGTCCCATTCGGCGACGGGGCCGGTTCCCACTTGCTTGCCGGCCCGCACGTCGTAGACGGTGCTTGGCTGTGGCAGCCTCACGTGAAGCTGCTGCTCGGGCAGACCGCGAGTCAGCAGGTCCTGTTGCAGTGCCAGATAGCGCGAGTCTCCGTCTCCGAACACGACTTGCTGGACGCACAGCGGGCGCAAGCCATCGGGGCGTGTCAGTGCGCACGGCGGGTGGACACCCGCCTGGGAGAGGATTCCCGACAGCGCGTCCAGCAGTGGGTTTGGCTCGTCTTTCGTTCGTGCAGCGTCGAGGGCGCTCCAGGCGAAGTTGGTCGTCACCGCGCGGCCCCTGCCGAGCGTGTTGACCAGGAGAACCGGGGCGTTGCCCGCTGTGCCGAGGGCTTTGGCTGTCGAGGGTTGGAGGGTCGGTTCGAGAACGGTGAGGGGGACGAGGCGCTCCACTCCGCCTTGCTTCGTTGCCGCCGGGGTGGCAGTGGTCGGGAGTGGGAGGGAGGCGTCGCCTTGAGTGGAGGGCTGCTTCAGTGCTGCCATCCCCGCCGCGGCGTGGACACCCAGGATCTCGTCCAGCGCGCGCCGGTCGCGGAGGCGCCCGTCGCCGGTAAGCAGCCCGGCCCGGCCGTCGACCACCAGCGTGCCGCCCGCCTCGACAAACCGTCGGAGCGCCCTGACCGCCTCGTCCGACAGGCACGTGGCCAAGCTCAGGAAGAGCACTCGGTACTCGTCGGCTGGGAGCTTGCCGGCTTCGAGGTCGGCGTACGAAAGGTGCTGGTATTGGCAGCCGAGGTCCTTCAGCCCGTGGAGGAGCGCCGTATGCTGCTTCCAGAAGCTCCCCGTCCCGGAGAACTCGGCCCCGGGAGCGACCTCGTCCATCAGGGCGGAGACGAACATGTCGGGCTGCGAGTAGAGCACCCCGATGCCCGAATGCTCGCGCTTGGCGTGGAGCAGCAGCTTGCCGGGGCCGTGAGCGACCTCGCGGGCGGCGGGGAAGAACCACTTGCCGAAGTCACTGAGCGAGAGGTCGGGGTTGAAGGGGATGTAATCGCAGCCCCACGACGTCCACCACCACACCGAGTTGTCGCCGGCGAAGAGGCAGTCCCACGGCCACGCCGAGAAGCCCTCCTCGTTGTCTGCGACGGCGTTGCCCCACTTGCCCGTCAGGGCGCCGGGGCGCTTGAACGAGCGAACCAGTTCGCCCTGGAGCCATTGCGTAGTGTAGGTCTGGTTGAGCTCGAGGTTGGCGCACAGCTTGGTGAAGTCGTAGCCCGCCTGCCAGCCGTAGTTGAGTAGCCCGTCCCAGCCGACCTTCGCACCGGGCACGACTTCGCGGATTGCGTCCGCGAACAGCTCGTGAGTGTGTGCAAAGGCGGTGTCCATGAAGCGTTTGTGATCGAGCCAGGGAGCGACGCTGGTGGTCTGCGCGGCGGCCCGTATCTGTTGCGCCGCCGCGCCGATGCGCCTCGGTTGGCCGAGGGCGTCGAAGCTGGTGTACTTCGTGGCCCACGCCTGGTTGAGCTTGTCGAGGGTGCCGTACTTGTCCCTGAGCCAGTCGCGGAACGCGGCGACGGACTCCGGTCGGCTGCAGCACTCGCCAGTGCCGCGGAACAGGTAGTTCTCGTCGCCGAGGGTGAACGCAACAGGGCTGTACGGCGCAGCTTGCCGGCACGTGGCGGCAAGCGCCTCGCGCGTCTTGTCGAGGTAGACCGGGTCGTGCAGACAAGGCACTCGATGGCTGTCCGGCGTCGTCTCGCCAGAGAGTCGCGTAACGTAGGGAAGGACGCGCAGGCCGGAGCGCGCAGCCAACGCGTACTCCCGGGCGGCACCCTCGTCGCGGTACCCGCCCATATGACACAGGTCCATCATGTCGGCACCCAGGTCGTAGCAGAGCCGGTCCGTCTGCTGCAGCACCGGGTCGCCGCCGGCGTAGCTCCACATCAGCACGGTGAAGTCGTCGTAGGGGTAGGGGAGGGCGACTGTGAAACGCTGGCGCGCGAAGGCCCGCTCGCGTTCGCCAGTCCGCAGCGAGACGTCCAGCCGGTGGCACACAGTGACGGGAGGACCGATCGTCAACTGCGTCGAGACAGCCCCACCGTTTGCCGGCACGGCAGTCTCCGTCCGAGTCAGCAAACGGTCGAAGGCGTCCCACACCTCCCACACCAACCGCGTGTCCGCCAGCGGCGCGTTCGCCTCCACCGCAACAGAACAGTTGAGTACGCCGCCGTCGGCTGCTTCCATTTGGGGTACGGCCGCCACGCGCGCCGGGTCGGCCGGCTGGAGGGTGAGGTCTCGGAGCGCCGGGCCTGAAGACTCGGGCAGCGCCGCAGAGGTGAAGGCCAGCGTTCGACCGCCCTCGTCCAGCAGCACTGCGTCCAGAAAGCAGCGACGTCCCGTCGGCTGCGCGGGCAACGCCACCGTCCGCCCGCCAAGGGGCAGGGCGACGGTGTTCGCGTGCAACACGCGGTCGAGCTCGTCCTGGAGTCTCACCAGTAGCTTGCTCCCCTGCGGCACGTCTGCGGGGAGGTCGATCGTCACCTCGGTGCTGCCCGGCCCGAGCGCACCCGCTCGCAATGCTCCAGTAGGCGCGCGGCCGGCAGCCCCCAACGCGGCGCTGGCACACAGTGCCAGACACCGATCGGTCGCGCCGGAGAGTCCCTCGCTGGCGTCGTTCCGCGGCACCAGCGAGCTGTAGGTCCCCAGCCCGACTCGAAGGACCATGACCGTGCCCTTCCCGTAGCGGTAGGCTCGCAGTGGCGCCTCGCCATCAATTCTTCCACGCGCACCTTCGCGGTAGCCGGGGAGTTGCTGATAGGGGAACGAATCGACCACCGGCTCGGCCAGGTCGGGCGCCGGCTCGCCAAAGAGCTCTGCCGGCCACCCTCTCAGCAGGTCCGGCGAGCCGACAACCAGCAGCCCCTTGCCAGTGCGCACCTGGTCCAGTAGCGCCGTCCGACTGACGCCGGGCAGGGCGCTTGCGGACACGCCCGCGACGAGAAACAGCTCGCGGCTGGGATCGCTGCACAACTCCGCTGCCTGCATCGTCGCTGCAGCCATGCCGACAGGACCCTGACCGGTCTGCGCACGGTACGGCCAGTTGGCATCGCTGGAGAGGACGGTTCGCGTGTCGAAGTAGAGGTGCTTCGCCTCCAGCTCCAGTCGGCGCGCCAGCTCCATGGTCTCGTAGGCGCACCAGCGCGGTGTCAATATCAGCGCGCGAACGGGACCGCCGGGGAGCTTGCGCGCCCAAGGGAAGTCAAGCCCCTCCCTGCTGGGAGCCCAGGTCTCCACTCCCCGGTCGAACAACCGGGCGCTCGCCTGCCGCAGCGCCTGCCGGCGGGACTCCGGCAGGGGCAGTGGCGGCAACGGCTTAACGAGGTCGTCGGCGGCCTGCGTCCCGAGCCACTCCGCTTCCTGCGTCGCCGAAGCGCGGAAGTACTCGCGCGTCTGCTGCAGGTCGGGCAGGACAGGGAAGGAGTAGAGTCCGAGGGCAAACGAGCGTGCCTCCGGCTTGAGGTTGAGCCGCGTGGTGACTGCGTAGTTGCCGACGGGGACGGTCACCTCACTGAACGCCTCGGGCGTGCCCAGGAGTAGCCCGGCCGGACCGTTTCCTGGCCGGCCCTCGGTGGTGTCCTCGTAGAGCACCCACCGTTCCTGTGCCAGATCCAGCGTCACCTTGTCGCCCATTGGCGCTGTCCGCGTCGCCGTGGTCACTGCCCGGTTGCGCGGCTCGGCGAAGCCAGTGGGGTAGCAGGTGAAGACAAGGTAGCTCTGGTTGATTGGCTGCTTCGGCTCGTACCGCGCGAACAGCAACAGCTTGTCGCTGCCGGTCGCCATGGCGAACCGAAGGTGCGCCGTGGCCTTGGGCGTGTCCCACGTGTACTCCACCACGCCGTCTTCGCCAGACTGCCGGATCACCTTCATCGTCGCCGGCCGGTTGTACAGGCTCTCACCGTCGAAGTACCAGTTGAAGAACGCCTGGAAGTACCAGTTCGCTCGCGAGGGCTCCGTCATGCCCAGTGTGATCAGCTTCGTCGTCCACGCCCACCAGTGCGAGGTGCACTCGTTCTCCTTGCCGGTCGGCTTGGTGATATCGTACGTCAGCGTGTAGTGGGCGACGTCGTTGGCGAAGGTGACCGATTGGACGAACTGCTCGCCTTCCGGGGTCTGCGTGGTCTGTGGGGTGGTGATAGAGATGTCGACGGCGGCGCGTGCGGGTGAGGTCAGGAATGCCGTCGCTGCAAGGAGTGCCAGTGGACCGTTCATATGTGCAACACCTCTCTCCCCGGATTGACCACGCTCATTCCGGGGCAAACACCTCTACCTCCCGCACCCACATCAGGTTGGGGCGGACGGCAGAGCCTTTTCCCGCTGGCTGCAGGAAGCGGAAGACGTTGGCGGTGGCTGGTGCCTTTGGGCTGAGGACGGTGAACGGCGACGGCTCGGCGGGCGGCGCGGTCGCGAGGGTGCGCCACGAGTCGCCGTCCTTCACCTGCAGTTGCACCTCGGCTGACGTGTGCGGTGTGCCGGCGTCCATGCTCCAGTAGACGGTGGCGCGAGCGAGGGTCGTCGGCCGCGGGAAGGTCAACTGGACGAAGTGCTGGCCGGGCGCGTCTGCGGACGCCCAGGATTCGTCGGTCCAGTGGGCGTCGGCTCGCGGGTAGAGGAGGCCGTCGTTGAGCGGGCCGGTCCGGTAGCCGGTGTAGCGGCTGTCCACGGTTATCTCTGCTTCGCGGGCGAGGTTGCCCTGTCGGCGCGGGTCCTCCATCACGGCGACGTCGTCGAACCAGGCGGTGCCGGACTTGCCTCGCAGCAGCAGGTAGAGGTTGACGTTGCGGATGGGCTTTGTCGGCTCGATACACAGCTCGCCAAGCTGCCAGTCGGTCGTGCCGGTCTCGAAGTCGAATGTCTGCCCGTACAGCGGAGTGCCGTCGGTGTAGTAGAGGTCGACGTAGAGCGAGTAGCCCTTGTCGCGCCCGCCGCTGACCTGCTCCCCGCGGCTGGCGGCGCGGACCAGAATTGCGCAAGGCTGCTGCTGGTTGAGGGTGACCGACTGGCTGAGAGTGCTCTGGGCGGAGCTGTTGGCGTTGACGCCGCGCGCGGAGGCGGTGCCGCTGTGGTGTACCTCTTTGTCAACGGCGATGCTCCCAGCGAGGCCGCTCCAGCCCGCGGCGCCTTCCTCGAACCCAGCATTGCGGAGGAGGTTCGCCTCCTTTGGGATGTGCAGCACCAGCTTCGAGGCGCGGGCGGCGTCCTTCCCGGCGCTGACTGTAGCGGCGAGTTCCACCAAGCCAGCGGCCGTCTTCGCCGCTGGGGCAACGGTGAGGTCCGTCGCGACGCGCTTCCCCGCGGGTATTGGCAGCGCTTTGGCCGGCTGGGTCTTCCAGCCTCCGGGGGCGGTGAGGACGACCCGTGCGTCGGCAGCCCGGGTGCGGTTGTTCATGACCTCGGCGCGGACGTGAACAGCTCCCGTGTCCGGGTCGGCGCCGCCGGTGGTGAGCGTCAGTTCCAGGGGTGGCACGATCTCGACCGTGTGCGAGGCGTGGACGGATGCCGCCTTGCCCGCAGGGCCGATCAGCACCGTGCCGGCAACCACAAGCCGTTGGCCCGGAGTCGCGGTGTCGGGAACCGACAACACGCCGCCGGCCGCGGTGCGCTTGAGGCTCACCCCTTCGGGCGGCGCAAGGGCGCCCTGCACCGGCACCTCGGTGACCGAGGGGAGCGCGAACGAGAGACCGACCTCGTCACCGGGCGCTGCCCGCGTCGGTCCCTTGATCTCCGGCGCCGCAGTGCCGAGAGAAGCGAGTAGAGCGATCCCAACCTGTTGCTCGACGGTCGCGAGTTCCCGGAGCGTTCGCCGGCAGCCGTTCTCGGCCTTGGCGTCGGCGATCCACTTGCGGAGCGAGGCGCACCGGGCGCCGAGGTCAATCAGCGCGGCCCGCGTGGGCGCGGTCGTGAGTCCCCGGATCACCGCTGCCTGCGCCGTGGCCAGCGCCTCACGCAGGGCGCCGCACTCGTCGGTGAGGCGACTTCGCCTCTGCGCCGGCACCGGCTCGTACCACTCGGCGAACTCGGGGTCAACCAAGTAGTCGGCTGCGAACCGGTCGGCGAGGCGAATCGAGGTCAGCTTCAGCTTGCCGGTCACGTTGCCATCCATCTGCGGGGTGAGCGCAATCGCTCGGAGCGGCTGCTTGCACTCGATCATGAAGGTAAGGTCTTTGGCGGCATACGTGCCTTTGGGCAGGTCGAACGACTGCCGCTCGTAGTGCGTGAAGCTCGGGCTGACCCAGGCGGCGTTGCAGAGGACCTGCACCTTGCCGTCGCCTGCCAGGTTCTCGCCGGCAGCGCGCACGGTCAACGTGACGGGCGCCGCCTCCGGTTGGAAGAGCATCGCCCACTGAGTGCAGTCCTGGACGCCGCGGCCGTCCCCCTCGAAGACAACTGCAGTCGCTGCTGCAAGCTGCTCCCGACCGTAGTACGCCTTCTGCGCCCGCCAATGGACGGCCAGCGCCGGCTTGCCGGCCTCGACCCCCTGCATCTTGATCCCGCGCTCCAGCGCCTCCTGCGCCCACGCCAGGCGTCGCCCGGCGGCTTGTTGCGGAGTGCAGAGCTGCAGCAGTGCCACGTCATCGGCCGCTACCTCCAGGTCGGCGGAGAGGGCGTTACCCGTCTCGCTCAGCGCGACCGACTTGCCGCTGAGGATCTCGACGCACCGCAGAGCGGTCGCGTCGAGGGCGAGCCCCTTGACGTCCACGGTGACCTTGGTGGTGGTGTGCGGCTCCTTGTCTTCGTTGAGCAGCGTCAGCCACACAACGCCATCGTTGCCCGGACCAAAGCGCTCGACAAACACGTGCTCGCTTGACGACCGCGCGTACGTCAGCGGCTCCCACCCGGCGAGGGCGAGCGTCTGACACAGCGGCTCGTACGTGCGGAACAGGTCGCGGTCACGCTCGTAGTACTCGGGGTGGTTCCAGTACTGCCCGCCCGGCCCCAGCCCGCTGGGTGGCCAGTCGAAGAAGCCGGGGAAGATCCCGTACGCCAGCGCCCGCTTCATGAACAGCTCCATCTCGGCGTGCCCGATCTCCTGTTCGTAGTTGCCTTTCAGCAGTGTGAGGAACGGCTTGTGATACGCGACCGAGCGGAGGTAGTTCAGCTCCTCGCGGTTGATGCGCAGCCCCGTCTCGGCGCCGGACACATCCAGCCACGGCGCCACGTAGAAGCTGGCGCCCAGCGCGCCGTTCATCATGGTGATCTGCCCGCGTGGTCGGAGCAGCTCCGCAGCCGCGCGCGCGAACTGGCAGGCGGAGAAGAAGTTATTGAGCAGCGGCTTCTTGGCGACCGGGTCCCAGAGCGGCGGCGCCGCCGAGGTGCGGAAGTGGTCGGTGCGGTAGTTCAGTCCGGCGGTGAGCCCATCATAGTAGAAGCCGTCGAGGTCGCCGCCGGCGCGATCCTTGAGGCTCTTCGTTTGCTCGGCGGTGCGCTTGAGGTGCCACGCGCCGTAGGGCAGGTCGGGGTCGAGGTTGAACTGCGCGATGACGTGGCCGTAAACGCTCGTCTTCTGCACGTCCAGTTTGCCTGCCGCGTTCTGCAGCCCGACCTGGTGGTAGAGACCGTCCATGCCGGTCGTCCGCTTGAACTGCGCCTCCACTGCCTCGACCTGGGCTTCGTAGGGTGGCAGCGCGTCCTTCTCCGGGTCGTAGTTTGGGAGGTTGGCGAACATGCCCGCATGGGTGAAGTAGGTGCACGACTGCACGCCGATCTTGTCGTCGTACTCCGGTTCGGGCGCGCCCTCCTGCAGCCCGAAGAGGAACTCGTTGGCGTTGTCAATCTGCGACAGCCGGTTGAACGCCAGCCACTGCCCGGGCTTGGGCACGTAGTTCCTGAACAGGTCCGGATACAGCGCGTAGTACCGCGCCAGGGCGCTCCGGAACCCCCACTTCGGATCGCCCGGGTACACGTCGAAGGCGAAGCTCCACGCGTTCGGCTGCTGGGTGTCGGGCGACAGCGCCAGGTCAAACACGAGCTGGAGCTGCTTCGCCTTCGCGTCATACGCCGTGCGGAAAATGCAGGGCCGGTCCAACGGCACGCTCAGACACAGGCCGGCGGCGCCGGTGAGGACGGTGCAGAAGTTGCGGTTGGCATACCCAATTCGCAGCGCCGGCTTGTCGGCCCACTCCGGCAGATCCGCCCACGCCCGCAGCCCGCGGACGTTTTCGTAGACCTCGTTTGCAGCGATCGGCCGTGAGGTCTGGATGTCGTCGTGCCAGCGCCAGCCGAGGCAATCGGCCGGGAACGCAAACCGCAGCAGCACTCCGCGCGCAGGCAGATCCCTCGCGCCCTGGAGGTCGCAGGTGAAGTGGAGTGCCTCTCTGGCAGCCACGCAGCGAACCTTCGCTGAAGCCTGCGCGTCCGCGAAGTCAACCGCGAGCCCGGCGGGCAGGTCGCCTCCCGTCGGCGTGCCGGCGACGAACGCCTCGCCCTTGGTCACGTCGCACAGGCTGACCAGTGCGCTTGCCGCCGCGCCGCCGAGCACGTCGGTGCCGCCGAGCGACAGCCCGGTGACCCGCGCCCGGGCGTCGACGGTCAAAGACAACCCCTCGACGGTGAGAGTCGCAGCCGAGGCTGCTTGCACGGTGGTCGAGCCAGCAAGCGAGCAGAAGAGGAACGAGACCAACAGAAGCGGGCGCATGGGAACCGTCTCCCTGACAAGCGATACGAGCATCAGCACGAGGCTCGCAGTCCTATTCGCCGCCGCCCCGCTCGCCCCTCGTCACGGCGACCATCCGCCCTCCTCCGAGAACGTATACTCGCGAAGGTTAGGAATACACCGAAGCTATTGCACAAGTTCGACGCCTCTGCGTGCACAGCAGTGTGTTGGGTGCTCACCACACGCCCCCGGGTGAAGTTCTGCGAACTTCCACTTCGGTGTATTCCTAACCTTCGCGAGTATAGCTCGATGCGCGAGCGCCCCCCCAAGCCTACCCGCAACCGAAGTACTTACCGATCAGTGCGCGCACGGCCGCCTCATGCGGCGGATCCTCGTCTCGCTTGGTGGCGAGGTATTCCTGGAAGACGCCGTTCTTGTACAGAATCACGAAGGGGGCGACAAACCCACTGACGCTGACGTCGCCGCAGTCTGCCCCCAGCACCTTCCGCTTGAACTGCTGGCTGGGCTTGTCCATGAACGCGGTGCCGAACTTGAGGTCCGGCCGCTCTTTCGACAGGCCGACAGACAGCCAGGAGAACTCGGCGGCGCACCGACGACAGACGCGCGTCGCAGCGACAACGACCGTGTCGGGGTACGCGTCACGCGGCGCGTCGTCCAGTCTGACGAACTCGCGCAGATTGTCGTCACTGACCTCCGCCACGTTGTCCCGCTGGCGGAGGAGGTTGTGGAGGCGGGACTCCAGACCGCACTGCGAGAGGAACGGTGTCGCCAATGCGTTAGCGGTCTTCAGTGCGTCCAGCACGTTGCCCGCGCGCTTGGAGGCGTAGAGGATCGTGTCGCGGTCATCTTGCGGCGCCGTCCGCACCTCGAACCCTTTCATCTTCAGCTCGCCCTGGAGCGGCTTCTCCAACCGGTTCCGGTTGAACTCAGTCTGCGTGTTGACCGCGAGCCCGGCGGGCCCGTCCTCGGTCAGCCGGCCGAAGCAAACATGCAGCTCTCCATCGTTCGCGACGTAGTCGACGGTGACACAGTCGCTCAGCGCCTCGACGCTGCTGGTCAGTTGCAGCTCGATGCCCCGGTAGCAGCCGCCCTCGGGATCAGGGCTGCCGCCGGCATCGCAACGCTGTGAGTATGTGAACCCGGTGAACAGGTTGTGCGGGTTGAACTTGCTCTTATGGAGGCGGCTAAGCTCAGCCTGGAGCTTCTCGGCCTGGTCGGTCAGCGCGGCCACGTGGGTGTTGGCGCGCCGGACCAACTCGCGGGTAACCTCGTTGAGCGGCTCCAGCGTGAGGCTGTCTGCCTCGCGCGCGGGGAAGGTGAAATCGGGGTTCATGTGTGGTGTTCCTCCTGCAAGTGCCTTCGCCGTGCCCCGCTGCGGCGCAGCAGAACGATACGTCTGAGACCGAGGGAGTGGGAACGTCCGCGTGCCTGGCGCACGCGCTGGCCGCGGCCCCGCCCGGCCGCACTGCGCTGTGCCGCGAATTCAACCATGTTGCCACGCCGTCGTGCTGTAGCCTTCCCGACGCAGCCGCAAACCCAACGCCATCCGGTACCCCGATCCAAGCCGACCGCTACGCCAACCAACGGGGCCTTCACCTGTAGGGGGGACCAGACGGTAGCGTGGTCATGGATGATTCCTGCGGACCTGCCTCTCCGTGTTGGCAGTCTGTTGCGAAGGGTCGCCAGCAGCATGCGGACCTCCGCCAGCAAGTCGCAGACCGTCTCCAGCAACTCTTGGACCCCCTGTGTGCGAGCTGGATCGCGCCGGGACCCTCTGAACGACTACGCCCCGGTCAATGGCAACGCCGCCATCGGGAGTCATTCGCACGTTTTCCACTGGCAAACGGTGGGAAAGTACCTGTCAGCCGGGAAGGAGGTGAATCGGCAATGGCATACACACCAGCACACTTGCTCGGACTGGCTCCCGAGCTCGAGGCGCACTGGAAGCAGGTCGGGGAGGCGGTCCGTCTCGATCTCGCCAGTGCCGAATCCCGCGGCATTGACGACACGCCGGTATGCCCGTACAATCGCGGGGGAGCGAAGCTGACCCCTTGGTCTCCTCGTCTGCTACCTTCAGGGATCACCCCTATCCGCGCTTCGCTTGAGCACCACCTTGGCTGAAAGCACTGCGGACGCCCGAACTCGTTCGGGGGCTGAGCGCGAGCAGTACCCCAACAAGTTGGGGCGTCCGGAATGCACTCACGCAGGAGAGAATCAATGAACGTCATCTTCGTCATGTGCGATACGTTTCGGTGGGACTACCTGGGCTGCTACGGCAGCGACTGGGTCAAGACGCCGTGCCTCGATCGGTTTGCCGAGCAGGCGTTCCTGTTCGAGAGGGCGTACTGCGCTTCGGTGCCAACGGTGCCGAATCGGCGCGACATCCTGACCGGGCTGAACTGCTACACCCACGGCACCTGGGAGCCGTTGCCTAAGAGCGAGGTCACGCTGCCGGAAGTGCTGGGCGCCTCCGGGATCGTCAGCCAGATGTTCGTCGACACGCCGCACCTTATGCAGAACGGGTTCAACTTTGCCCGCGGCTTCAGCGGCTACGAGTGGATCCGCGGGCAGGAGAACGATCATTGGCAGAGCTTCCCCGCGGAGGTCACATTCCCGTGCGACCCGGCGAAGATGCGGAATCCCGACTACATCGTTGCCCAGTACCTCCGCAACACCCACTGGTGGCAGCACGAGGAAGACACCTTCGTTGCGCGCACCATGGCCGGGGCGGAGAAGTGGCTCGAAAAGAACTACGACCGCGACTTCTTCCTCTACATCGACACCTTCGACCCCCACGAGCCGTTCGATCCGCCGCAGCACTACCTCGACATGTACGACCCCGGCTACTCCGGCGAGAAGGTGATCTATCCGCACTACGCGCCGTGCGACTGCTATCTCAGCCCCGAGGAGCAGCAACACATTCGGGCCCTGTACGCCGGTGAGTGCACGTTGGTCGACCGCTGGATCGGCAAGCTGCTGGACAAAGTCGATGACCTGGGGCTGCGCGAGAACACCGCGATCGTCTTCACCACCGACCACGGCTTCGTGCTCGGCGAACACGGCATGATGGGCAAGTCTATCATCCTGGATTCCTACTTCGAGGAGTGCCACCTGTACCAGGAGATCGCGCACATCCCGCTGATCATCCGCCTGCCGGAGCAGGAAGCGGGCATGCGCGTGCCGGCGTTGACCTCCACCTCAGACATGTTCCCCACGCTGTTGGAGATGTTCGGAGTCGTGGAGTCCGGGACCGATGTGTCGGGCGAGTCCACCGTGCAGCTTCTGCAGTGCGGCTTCCATCAGAACGTGGGCTGGAACCTGGCGTTGGACATGCTCCACGGCAAGTCGCTGATGCCGCTGATGCGGTTCGAAGAGGAGAGCCTGCGCGACGTTGTCGTGACCAGCTTCTCCCTCATCGACGCCAGTCCGCGGCTGGCGAAGGCGACCATCACTTCCGAAGACGGCTGGTCGATGAGCTACGCCGGCGCCTCCAAAGACCCGGCCAACGAGCTGCCCGTGCCCGCCGACAACCCGTTCCCCTCGGGCACCAACGCCGGCGACTACCAGCTTGGCGACACCGCCACGCGTCTCTGGAACCTCAACGACGACCCGAAGCAGCTCACTGACGTGAGCGACGGCAACAAAGACGTCGCCCGCGAGCTGCACGCCAAGTACGTCGAGTACCTGAGGAAGTGCAACACCCCGGAAGAGCATCTTGCGTACCGCGAGAAGCTGGACGTCTGAGGCCCCTCTGACCTGCACTATCCGAGCCGCGACTGTGAAGGAGCGGACAGTCGGCACCCCGGCCGCAGCCGTCAAGCCCTCACCGAATCCGGTACAAGTGCACGCCGTACGACTCGAACGTGTCGGCGAACTCCCCGTCCTGCACTGCGAGCGAGCGGCCCTCGCCGAGGACCTCGGCTGTGGTCTTGCCGGGCACTCCGGCGACTGAGAAGGACGCGCTTGCCGGCGTGTTCTCCATTTGGGCGGCGAAGACGTAGGTGCTGCCGCCGTGCCGCTTCACCATGGTAGCGAGAGGTTCGCCGGGCAGGAGTTTGGCGCGCTCGGGATCGACCTCCGCGGGGGTGGCCTCCACCGTTACGGCGCCCTCGACAGTGGGGCTGTTGAGGACTGGAGCCAGTTCATGGATCTGGCTGTTGAGGCGCCCGACGGCCTGGCTCATCTCGGGGTCGGCAAGCAGCCCCGCTTCGACGAAGCTTGGCTTGAACTGGTGGGCGAAGTAGATCAGCCCCTGCGAACCGTGGATAAGGGCCATCCACACTTCTGCCTTGACCTGCGCCGGCGTCGGCTTCACGTTGGCATTGCTGATCCGCGTGCACTCAACGCAGTTCCAGACGAGTTGCCTGCCGGCGGTCCACTGACGTAGGCGACTCACGCCGCGGGGGACGTACCAGAGCTTGCCGGCAACCTCCGGCCGGTCGTGGACGGCCGGGTAGATGTCGAACGAGGCAATGTCGCAACCAGGCACGTACTCGGCGTAATCCTCCGGATGGTTCGTCCGCACGCCGCGCCCATACCAGCCATCCCACGCAACGCCCTGACCGAGGTTCAGCATCACCGGCCGCCTCGGGTCGTTGGTCTTGATTCGCTGGTAGTCCTCAACGATCTTGGTCGGCGCAACCGGCGGCCCGTAGCCCTTGCCCGCACCCAGCGACTGAGCGTTGTCGGGCTCGTCACCGTGCATCCAGCCGACGATGGTCTTCTCGTCGAGGTGCTGCAGCGCCCAGCCGTTCTGGTCGCAGATCACCGGCATGCCGTGCTTTCGCAGCTCGGCGAGCTGCTTCTCTGTGGGCCCTTCCCAAAGCCCCACGAACAGGTTGATCCCGATCTCCTTGTACTTGGGCGCGTTCGCCGGCGATTGCAGCCAGACGGCAATTGGGAAGTAGTCCGCGCCGCTGCCGGGACCGTTCTGCCAGGCGGCGTACGGCGCCGCCGATTGGGTGGCCGGTGGCTCCTCCCCCGCGTTCACGCACCCCGTCGCAGTCGGCAGTACGGCGGCCATCGCAGCCACCACCAAGCGGTCCTTCAGTGTTCGTCTGTGCATGTTCTCCTCCTCCGTGGTGCGGTGTGGCCGCCCAGGCAGGCGGCCCCGCGTTCCGCTGCAGTCACGCAGCGCGCTCACTGTGCGGCTGCGGGTGGCGGCCCGGCGCGGCCTTCCCAGAGCTCGAGGTTGTCCAGCTCGAGCTTCGCCTTGCCGTGGAGGCTCACGTAGAGATAGTAGTCGCTCCACGTGCTGGGCGTCAGTGACAGCGTGAGCCTCCCGCGCGTTCCTGCCGGGCCACCCATGTAGCGGGCGCCGACGTCGTTCTGCCAGCCGCCTTCGGTGGTGCGCGCGCCTGCGGACAGCCAGTCGCCGAGTTCCTCGGCGTCGTCGAGGATCCAGTAGTCCATGCGCACCCAGTAGGTCCGGCCGAGGGCGAGCGGCAGTACGGTCGGGTCGGTTGTGAGCGGGAACCAGAAGTTGTCGGTCTTGTGCTCGGCGACCAGGCGCTTCCCCTGGAGTGGCAGCGGCGCTGTGCCAGCGCCGACCTGAGCGAGGGCGTCGGGCGGGAAGCTGTTGAGCTTGAGTCCGGCCGGTGGCTGACCCTCGAAGTCATAGCGGAGCACCAGTCGGGCGTCGGCCGGCTTCGCCTGGAGGTCGTCCTCGAAGGGCAGCAACGGCTGCGGGTACTCGGTCTGCAGCTCGTCACAAACCCAGTCCAGCTCCCGCTGGAACTCGGCGGCGCTGTCGGCGAAGTTGTGCTTGCGGTAGCGGTCGGTCTGCCAAATCTGCAGGTGCGTCCACGGCCACGGCCGACTGATGCCGGGGCGCCACGTGTGGATGTCCATGCCCGGGTAGAGGCGTTCCGCAACCTGCGCCATTCGGTCCATCGCCTCAGCCGACTTTGCCAGCGGCGCCGATACCTCGTCGGGAGTCGCCTGCTTGCGCCGCCACCGTTCCCAGGCGACGGCAGCGCGAATCTTCTCGGCGGTGTGCTCGCCAAGGTGGCAGTTCATCTCCATCTGGTCGAGGCAGCGATTCCACGCCTCGGCGCCGCCTGTCGCCTTGTCAGCGAACGGACGGAGGCGGGCAACCCGGGCCAGCGCAGACGTGGCGTGCCGCTGCAACTCGTCGGCGACCTGCAGCGGGGTCGTGCCGTCAGTCTTTCCCGCCGCGAAGTCCGCGACGCCGGTGACCTGCTCGCCCCAGTCGGGATTCGGCCAGGTCAAGCCGAGGCGCGGGGTGAGGCGACCTTGGTCGTCAATCCCCTCGTGGTTCTCAAACACGTAGGTCGAGAGCGTCGGCAACCCCAGGTACTCGGTCAGCGGCAACCCGAACTGCGGCATGAAGTGATCGGTTTGGCGGTGCAACAGCGCCAGCAGCCGCGTGGGAATGCTGCTCGTTTCGAGGGAGGCGTTGAGGAAGTCGTCGGCAACCTCGGGCACGCCGTACAGCCTGGCGATCCGCTGCCGCCAGTAGTCGTCTTCGCGCGCCCGTGGAGGCGGCGCCTGCATGCCCGCCCCGTCTTCCTGCACCCGGGCGGCGTCCCACCAGTAGCGACCCAACGCCTCCCAGCCCAGCCACTTCTTCGCGACAAAGTCGAAGCTGTCCAGCCCCTGGAAGAAGCAGCCGACACCGTTCTGTTTCGGGAGATCCGCCATGATCCCGCGAGTGTAGTACGGGTCGCTCCAGTACAGCCAACCCGTCGCCGTGCCAAGCCCGCCAAGGGTGACCACGGGGACGCCGCCAAGCGCCTCGCTGGCCCGCTTGATCCGCGGATCGGCCTGCGGCCGGAAGAGCTGTTCGTATTGGAGGTAGTGCACGAGCGTCGCGGCGCCCTTGTACTCGTCGAACACCACCTTCGCGTCTTCGGGGTACGAGCACCAGATCCAGAACAGCAACTCGGGCGGCGCGGGAAGCTCGTTGAGCCCGCCGACGATGGCATCGCGCACGAAGTCCACGCAGCCCGGCGGCGCCTCGCCGGCCAAGGTCATCACCCCGGCGAGCTTCGGGTAGGTCTCGAACAGGCGGCGGTAGCACAGCCGCGTGTACTGTCGCACCAGCGGAGTCTCGTCGCCCTCTTGCTTCACGCCGGTCGCCTTGGCGAACCCGGGCGACGTCCAGATGTTCCAGGTCAGGAAGTACACCTTCACCCCGTACGCCTCGGCTTCGTCGAGGATCCACCGGAAGTGCTCCTGCAGACGCTTGAGGTGCTCGGGCGGGAAGTACGCAAAGCCTTTCGTCTCGGGGAGGTCGATCAGCGCTGGGAAGGGATGTGGGTGGCTGAGCAGCAACGCGTTGATCCGCAAGTCGGCACATCGCTTCAGCCGCCAGGCCCAGTGCCCTTTGTCGAACCACCACGAATCGGCTTTGCCCTCGATGCTCTGGTGCCACCGCCACCGACCGTTGTAGAGGTCGACGCCGAGATAGAAGGGGAAGTCCAGCGAGTCGCCCCGCAGTCGAAGTGCCGGCTTGGAGACCACCAACTCCTTCGGCCGGTCGCCTGCTTCGAGGCGGTCGCGCAAGTCGAGCAGACCGTACATCAACCCGCTCGCCGCATTGGCGGACACCCGGTAGCCGTCAGCCGTCGGCGCCAAAGCAAACGCCTCGTCGCCGGCCGCGGCAAGCCCAACCGGTAACCGCTCACCGCTGAGCTGCGTGGTCACCCGAGCGCTCGTCGCCTGGCAAAGCTGATCGGCAGCGAAGCGGACACCGGCGAGGGAATTGCCGACCGGGAGAGCCACTTCGGCTGGAAGGGGGGCGACGGAGAACAGCGTTAGAACCCATCCCAACACCGGCCCGGCGCGGGCGGGAAGCGCGAGATCCACTGCCATTCCCGCAGGAAACGGCGCGCGGC
>Ga0210044_10001019_pt1 | contig 42680 bp, 31 predicted proteins | sample CryGey13umfilter_2_FD_183959 | JGI IMG/M metagenome (GOLD analysis project Ga0210044, IMG submission 183959) | Groundwater microbial communities from aquifer in Utah, USA - Crystal Geyser 4/9/14 3 um filter (SPAdes) (version 2) | ecosystem: Environmental > Aquatic > Deep subsurface >... | reverse complement strand
CGGCCTCGATCAGCGTCGGACCCTCACCGGCGCGGGCGCGCTGCAGGGCCTCACCGGTGGCCCGTCGCACGGCCAGCACGTCGTTGCCGTCGACCTGGATCCCGGGGATGCCGTAGGCCACCGCCTTCTGCGCCAGGGTCTCGGAGCGGGTCTGCGCCGCGCGCGGTACGCTGATGGCCCAGCCGTTGTTCTGCACCACGAACACCACGGGGGCGCGCCACACGCCGGCCATGTTGAGCCCCTCGTGGAAGTCGCCCTGCGAGGTGGCGCCGTCGCCGTTGAAGCACAGCACGGCGGCGTCCTCGCCGCGGTAGCGCATGGCGTGAGCCAGCCCCACGGCGTGGGGCACCTGGGAGCCGAGGATCACCTGGGTCGGCAGGATCCGCCGGTCCTGGAGCGCGTAGTTGCTGCCCTCCTCGTAGCCGTTGTAGTACAGCAGCGTGTTGAGCAGCGGCTCACCGCGCAGCAGCCGCGCGCCCAGCTCGCGGTAGGCGGGAACCAGCCAGTCCCGGGGCGCCATGGCATGGGCCGCGCCGACGGCCACGGCCTCCTGGCCGATGCACGGCGGAAAGGTGCCCAGGCGCCCCTGGCGCTGGAGGTTGAGCATGCGCTGGTCAGCCTGTCGGGAACGGACCATGCCGTGGTACAGCTCGACCAGCTGGTCCGGCTCCAGAGCAGGTACGAGCGCCTCGTCCACCTGGCCCTGCTCGTCGACCACCTGCAGGTAGGAGACGGCGAAGCGTGCGATTTCGGTAATCGGCATCTCCACATCCTTTCGCGCCAACCCAGGCTGCTCCGAGGCTGAGCCTCGGTGCAGGCCTGTTTCCGAGAGTGTCTTGTGTAGCACAGCCGGGTGATGGGTCAAACGTTGACCCGGGGCGTGCGCTGGATACAGTAGGGGTCCACCATAGTAGGAGGGACCGGTGAGTTTTTCTCGCCGCCTGGGGTTTGTGGTCGTTGTGCTGGCCGTGGTCTGTCCCCGCGCCGGGCGGGCGCAGTCTGATGGCGGGCCGGAGATCGGGATGCCCGATCTCGCGCCGGACACGAGCCCCGCGCCGGACACGAGCCCCGCGCCGGACACGAGCCCCGCGCCGGACACGAGCCCCGCGTTCGATACGCGTGGTGCACCCGATGTCGAGCTATTCGACACGGCCCCGGCCCCGGATGGTCGCCCGCTCTACCTCTCCGGCGGTGGTAGCTGCGCCTGCGAGGTGGGCGGACAGGCGACGGGGGGCGGGATGCTCGTGATCCTCGGGCTCCTGGGCCTGCTGTTGGTCCGTATGGTAGCGAGGCGAGGTCGCCCGCGGAGCTTTCGGTGGTTGCCGTTGCTGGTGCTGCTGCTGCCGCAGCCGGCACGGGCCCAGGTCTCGGTGACGAACTTTCAGCCAGCGGCCGGGTCCAAGAGCTTCTACGTCACCGAGAACGCCAGCACGCAGCCCAGCTTCGCGCCGAGCGCCGGGCTTCTGCTGCACTACGCGCATCGACCGCTGGAGCTGTGGGATCGGTCCACGGGCCGTACGGTGAGCGAGCTGGTCCAGTACCAGGTCAACATGGAGCTGCTGCTGGCCATGGGGCTGGGTGACCACTTCGAGCTCGGCCTGGCGTTGCCCGTCACCCTGGTGCAGTCCTCGGCGGACAACGCGGTGCAGACGGGCGCGATTGCGTCAGCGGTGGGCGCCGGCGTCGGTGACCTGCGGCTGGTGCCCAAGCTGCAGGTGGCGCGGCGCGGGCCGGTCACCATGGCCCTGGCGCTGGTCCTGGGCCTGCCCAGCGGGAGCAGCGAGAACCTGCTCGGCGGCGACGGCGTGACGGTCACACCCAGGGCCGCGGTGACGATCAACACGGATCCGGTCAGCCTCGGCTTCAACATCGGCCTGCGGGTGCGCAACGACCGGAGCCTCCAGGTGAGCGAGGCCCAGGGTCGGGTCACGCTCAACGACGACCTGCTGCTCTCGCTGGCCCTGCGACTGGCCCTGGTGCCGGGCTACCTGGACCTGGTGGCAGACAGCTTTCTCGGCGTCGCGGTCCAGGAGCAGGACACCGAGGAGGTGTCGGTGGAGATGCTGGCCGGCCTGCGCTACCGACTGCCTCGAGGGTTCTCGGTCAACGTGGGCGCCGGACCGGGGCTGAGCCGTGGCGTGGGGACACCCATGTTCCGCATGTTCGCCGGCGTGGGGTATCACTACGGGCGATAGGGGGACCGATAGGGGGACGGACCAAGCTTGTTCACGTTTTCCGGATCTCGGACCTGTGTCAATCGGAACACGGCTTGCCGCAAGGTGTTGGGACCGCGACGGTCAGGGGATGGCCTGTGATTTGCTTCGCGTAATGGCATGCTGGCTGGAACCGCGCACCGCACGATCGGTTTCCGATTGCTGATCGTGCTCGGTGGGCTCGCCCTGCTGGGCAGTCTCGGCGCGCATCTCCTCATGCGTCGTCCCTTCCGCACCTCGCCCGAGCTGGTGGGGGCGCCGCCGCCGCCCCGCGCTGATCCCGGAGCGGGCCTCACGATCCGGCCGCAGCCGGGTGAGCTGCCCCGGACGCTGTACACCCGGACGGCTGTCACCCCGCCGTTGACCCGGACCACCAACCTGCTGCTGGCCGGTATCGACACGCGGCCAGAGTTCACCGGCGGCCGCACCGACGCGCTGGTGCTGGTGGTGCTGGATCGGCGGTCGGGCCACGTGGGGCTGGTGGGCATCCCTCGCGACCTGGCGGTGGAGCTGCCGGGTGAGGGGCTGGTGCGGATCAATACGATCTACTTGAGGGGAACGCGCACTGGCACCGACGGGAAGCCTTGCGGCGAGTGCGGTGTGGCCCTGCTGCAGCAGACCATGCTCCAGACCTTTGGCCTCGCGGTGGAGCACACGCTGTTCGTGGACCATGCGGGGTTCGAACAGCTCGTGGACCAGCTGGGAGGCATCGCGGTGAACGTGATCTGCCCCATCCGCGATCGCTTTATCGACCCTCGTGGAGCCGATGGGCGGCTCGAGCTGCGACTGGAGGCGGGGGTCCAGTGGCTCGACGGCCGCACGGCCCTGATGTTTTCCCGGTCGCGCCATGGTCGCGGCATCGTCGATCGTGCGCGGCGACAACAGGCCGTGCTCGTTGGCATGCGCGATCGGTTGCTGCAGCTCGGTCCCCACCGCATGGCAGAGCTGCTGCCTGCGCTGCAACGCACCGTCTTCACCGACATGCGGTCGCTGGACCTGCTGCGCCTGTCGCGCCAGCTGCTGCGTATCCGGCGGGAGCAGATCCACGGTCTGGTGCTGGACTGGCGCCATGGTGCGCCCACGACGCTGAAGGATGGCCGGTGGGTCATGATCCCTCGCCCCGCCGCTCTCCACGCCGCCCTGTCCCGGCTGTTCGAGGCCGGCGCCCCGGGGGATCGCCGCGCCGACACGTGCAAGCCGATGGACGCCGCCCTCCACTGAGGGCCTTGTGGCAGTGGGGTTGGGTGAGGGCGTTGCCGGAGCCCAACTCTACCAGCGACCCCGACGGCCGCGGCCGCGACGGTGCGGCGGTAGGGCGGGCGGTGGCTCGGGGCTCTGCTTGAGCTGGTAGGGGTCCTTGCCGCGGGACAGGGCGCGCATGGCGCGGCGGCCGCTGCGCAGGGCGCGTCGGATGTCACTCTTGCGCTCCCGCAGCCGGTCGAGGCGGTGCGGTCGGCCGGACCAGGCCGCCCCCAGCATCACCACGATCAGCGGCATCAGCACCACGTCCACCACGGTCAGGCCAACGTAGCCCAGGGTGCCGATGATGCGCAGGATCGCCGCGAATGGGCCCTCCACGTCGGCCAGCGGGCTCGCGTCCGCTTCATCCTCGTTGTTGGCGGGCGGGGGCGTGGATGCTGGCTGGCGCACCAGCAGCTCGCGCACGGCGCCGGCGGATCCCGGCCGCTGGTCCGGGTCGGGCTCCAGCATCCGCGACAGCAGGTCTCTGAGCGGCGATGCGGTCATCACCGGCTCGAGGTTCACCTTGAGCCCCTTGTGCGGCAGCTTGTCGGCTTCGGTGCCGGTGGCCAGCGCGGCCAGCGTGGCGCCCAGCTCGTAGATGTCGGTGGCGGGGCGCGCCTCGCCGTGCAGCTGCTCCGGAGCCATGTAGCCAAAGGTCCCCACCACCGTGGAGCCGCCATCCTCGCGCAGCGCCACGCGTACGCCGCCGAAGTCCACCAGCACCAGTCGACCGTCGGGGCGCTGGATCAGGTTGGCCGGCTTGATGTCGCGATGGATCACGGGTGGTCGCAGCCCGTGGAGGTAGTCGAGGATCACCAGCGCCTGGTGCAGCAGGTTGTACAGCTGGGGCTCGGGGAACACGGCACCGTCGGACAGCAGCTGCTGCAGCGAGCGTCCGGGTACGAGCTCCATCACCAGGCAGTAGCGCCCCTGATCCTCCTGCGCGAAGGTGTCGAGGAACCTCGGGATGCCTGGATGGTCCAGCGCCCGCAGTGTGCGGCACTCGCGCTCGAACAGATCGAACGGCTTCCAGCCGTCCCCCCCGCGCAGCTCGATGACCTTCACCGCGACGGCCTGGCCGGTCTCGCTGTCCACGGCGCGGAAGGTGTGTCCTTGACCACCCCGTCCCAGCGGTTGCTCCAGCCCATAGCGCGAGGCGGCGGACATGCTGGGTAATGAAGCAGGTATGGGCAGCGGGCGCAAGGCACCCATGGCCTCGATGGCCGCTGGAAACAAGTCAACAAGTCAACTGCGTGACCAGGAATCAACCAGGAATCAACCAGGAATCACGGCGAATTGACATCGTCCAGGTCTTTCCGTAGAGAACAAGACTGAACACACACCCGGAGCCGAACGTGAGTGATCGACCGCTGTCCGCGAACGATTTGGTGGATGCCACGCGATCCGCCAGGTCAGCCCTGCTGCAGCTGGTGGGCAACACGCCGCTGGTGCCGATGGATCGCATCAACCCCAATCCTCGGGTGCGGCTTCTGGCCAAGCTGGAGAGCTTCAATCCCGGCGGGTCGATCAAGGACCGGGTGGCGCTGTCGATGATCGAGCGCGCCGAGCAGTCCGGCGAGCTGACCCACGACAAGACGATCCTCGAGGCCACCAGCGGCAACACCGGGATCGGGCTGGCCACGGTGGCGGCCGTGAAGGGCTACCGCATCGTGCTCGCCATGTCGGAGGGGGCGAGCCTGGAGCGGCGCAAGATCCTCACCGTGCTGGGGGCCGAGCTGATGCTGACCCCCGCGGACCTTGGCACCGACGGGGCCATCGAGCTGGCCTACGATCTGGCGCTCAAGCACCCCGGGCGCTACTACCTCACCGACCAGTACAACAACGAGGCCAACCTGCTGGCGCACTACGATGGGACGAGCCTCGAGATCTGGCGCCAGACCGAGGGCCAGCTGACCCACTTCGTGGCCACCATGGGGACGACGGGGACGCTGATGGGCACCTCCCGCCGCCTGCGCGAGCTGAACCCCGAGATCCAGGTCGTGGGGGTGGAACCCTACCTCGGCCACCGGATCCAGGGGCTCAAGAACATGAAGGAGTCATACCACCCGGGGATCTATCGCCGCGACGCGCTGAGCGAGAAGGTCAACGTGGACGACGACGCGGCCTACGAGATGGCGCGCCGCATCGCCCGCGAGGAGGGGCTGCTGGTGGGGATGAGCTCGGGGGCGGCGATGCACGTGGCGGCCCAGATCGCGGCCCGCATCGACTCGGGCGTGATGGTGGTGATTCTGCCCGACGGCGGCGAGCGCTACCTCAGCACCTCGCTGTTCCAGGTGCCGGGAGACGTGGAGGAGCAGGATTTGCGGCTGCACTTTGTCAACACCTTCACCCGCCGGCTGGAGGTGTTCGACCCCGTGGATCCCAAGCAGGTCACGATGTACACCTGCGGCCCCACGGTCCACGCGCTGCCACACCTCGGGCTCTACCGCCGCATCGTGGTGGCCGACCTGGTGCGCCGCACCGTGGAGCAACTGGCCGGGCTTCCCGTGAAGCACGTGATGAACATCACCGACGTGGACGATCGCACGCTGGAGGCCGCGGAGCGCCAGGGGGTGCCACTGGAGCAGCTCACGGGGCAGGTGACCACGCAATTCATGGAGGATCTGCAGACGCTGGGGGTCAAGCCCGCGTCGGAGTACCCGCGGGCCACGCAGTACATGGAGCAGATGGTCTCGCTCACCGGGCGCCTGCTGTCGGGGGGCCAGGCCTACGAGAAGTATCACTCGGTGTACTTCAACATCAGCAAGTTCGCCGAGTACGGCAGGCTGTCGGGGGTCGACGTGGACAAGATCCACATCGGCGCCACGGTGGACCTGGACAGCTACGCCAAGGCCGACCCGCGCGACTTCACGCTGCTCAAGCGCTCCACGCTGTCGGAGATCAAGCGTGGTGTGTCGTTTCGCACCGACTGGGGCAACGTACGACCGGGCTGGCACATCGAGTGTGCGGTGATGGCCATGTCGCTGCTGGGTGAACAGGCCGACATCCACGTGGGCGGCGTGGATCTGATCTTCCCGCACCACGAGAACGAGATCGCCATCTGTCAGTCCCTCACCGGCAAGGCTCCGGCCAACTACTGGATCCACAGCGGTCTGGTGATGGTGGAGAGCAAGAAGATGTCGCGCTCGGCGGGCAACGCCGTGAGCGTGCGCGACCTGCTGCAACGTGGCTTCAGCGGCCGCGACATCCGCTTCCTGCTGCTGTCCAAGCACTACCGCCAGCCGCTGCACTTCTCGGAGCAGGCGCTGGACACCGCTCGCGGCTCGATGAAGCGCCTGGACGAGTGTGTTCGCCGGCTGCGGCAGGTCTCGGGGGGAGAGGGGCACGACGAGACCGCGCTGCTGGTGGTGGAGTTCGACCTGGCGCTGCGCACCGCGCTGTTCGACGATCTCAACGTGGGGGCCTGCGTCGGCGCGCTGTTTCACATGGTGCGACGGATCAACCGCCGGCTGGACCGCGGCGCCATCGGACGCCCCGACGCGGAACAGCTGCTGGCGGCCCTGGCCCGGGCCGACGCCGTGCTCGGGGTGCTGGCCCCGACCACGGAGGCCCACGTGGAGGACGACGAGATCGCGGCGGTGGAGGCGCTGGTCCAGCAGCGAGAGGCCGCGCGCCAGTCGCAGGACTACGCCACCGCCGATCAGCTGCGGCAGGCCATCGAGCAGCGAGGGATCGTGCTGGAGGACACGGCCCAGGGACCGCGATGGCGCCGGCGGACGTGATCAGATAGTGCTGTGTCCCACCACCCGGGATACTCTGGGTTGTGCGCAAGCGGTTCCACCTCATCCTGCTCGTGGGCTCGGCGCTGGCGCTGGGGGTGCTGACGCTGCAGTACGTGGCGCTGGATGGCACCATCGGACCGCCCACCGACTCGGAGTACCATCTCTTCACCAGCCAGAGCTATGCGCGGCATCTGCGCCTGGCGGGGCCGTCCGACCTGCTGCAGGTGGTGCGCACGACCAACGTGATCTGGCCCCCGTTGACCTACGTGCTGTACGGCGCTCTGTGTCTGCTGACCCGGTTCCAGGCGCTGTTCTTCCTCGCCGGACCGATCCTGGTGGTGGCGCTACAGGCCCCTGGTGCCAGCGACGGGACAGCGGCTGCGACGGGCGGCGCTGATCCTCGCCGCCGGGTTGACCGCGCTCGTCGTGGCCAGCCCGTGGGGGTTCCATCGGCTGGGGATGATCCTCGAGCTCGGCGCGGCGCACGTCGATCCGGCGTCCACGCGGTCCCTGGGTGACCCCTCCTTCGTCGGCGGCGTGCTCTACGTCGCCGCCGCCGCGGGGCGGATCGCGGGTTGGCCCGTGGTGTGCGTCGTGCTGGTCACCCTGCCGCAGTTGATCCGTCGACGGGAGTCCAGGGTGGCGTCGCTGGTGGCGCTGGTGCTGGGAGGACTGCTGCTGTCGTCCGTGGTGGTGGGGCGTGACGCGCGCTACGTCCTGCCGTTGGTTCCGGCGATGGCGATCCTGGCGGTCATCGGAGCACGCAGGCTGCCCCGGGCGTGGGGTACCTGGACCGTGGGTCTGCTGCTGCTGTTGACGGTGGGGCCCACGCGGCTCTGCACCGGCTTTCCACCGTCGATGAAGGCCCCCTGGGTCGGGCAGCTGCTGGAGCTGGCCTACGTCCGAGGGCCGGAGCCCGACCCGCTCGCTCAATATGCGCCGAGCCTGGCGCGGACCCTGCCCGACGCGGGGCTGCTGGTGGTGGATCAGGATCCGATGGCGATCCGACTCGCCTCACACCTGGTCTCCATGGCGCCGAACCTGGAGCTCTGCCTGCGGCGCGTTGGGCCTTACGCCATCTGCCGGCGGGGGGCGCGGCAGCGCGTGCTGCTTCTCACCCTCGAGGCGCAGCACGATCTACCCCTGCTGCGGCACGAGCTCGTGCCGTTTCTGGAGCGGGAGGTCCGGCTGTACGAGGTGCCACGGGGCGCCGTGGTGCGGTGGACCGAGGCGGATTGAGGAGACGACTACTCGCCGTCCCACACCATGTGCAGCGCGGACATGTCGGAGGTCTGGATCGACTTGCCTCTGGACTCGACGCGCGGCAGCTCATAGGAGCAGTAGAAGCGGGTGGTGACCAGCTTGCCGTAGAAGTAGCCCACCTCGAGGTTCTCCCGGGCCAGCGCGGCCAGCGCGCGGGTGTCCGACGGATCGACCTTGGCCTCCTTGCACAGCGGCAGCATGCGGTCCCAGGCCATGACGGCCTGCTTGCACAGGAAGTAGCCCATCAGCACGTCGCCACACAGGGCGAGGTAGTCGGTGGCGTTGACCAGCGGGATGAGCAGCTTCTTCTGCATCGCCGAGCCGATGAAGAACGCGTTCACCGCGCCCCACTGGTCGCGGGCGTTGCTCAGCGCCTCGAACTGGTCGGCCAGCGCGGGGTGCTTCTTGTGCTCGTCGATCAGCTCCCCCACCAGGCCGATCAGCGCGAACAGGTGGGCGCCGTTCTTGGCCGCCATCTTGCGCGCCACCAGGTCCATGGCCTGGATCCCGTTGGTGCCCTCGTAGATCGATGCGATCTTGCAGTCGCGCAGGTACTGCTCGGCGGGGTACTCGCTGATGTAGCCGTAGCCGCCGTAGGTCTGCAGCGCCCACTCCGTCACGCGGAAGCCCATGTCCGAGCAGTAGGCCTTGCAGATCGGCGTCAGGATCTCCAGCAGGCCATGGTGCTTCTCCCGCGTTGCCTCGTCGGCGTCGGTCTCGGCGCGGTCAGCGCAGTAGGCCGCGAACAGCAGCAGGGCGCGGCAGCCCTCGGCGTAGGCCTTCTGCCTGAGCAGCATCATGCGTACATCGGGGTGGCGGATGATGGGTACGCGCGGCGCGTCAGGGTTCTTGAACTCCTTGATGTCCGGGCCCTGCAGCCGCTCCTTGGCGTAGCCCAGCGCGGCCTGGTATGCCGCGTTGGCGATGCCCACGCCCTGGAGCCCGACGGAGATGCGCGCCTCGTTCATCATCTGGAACATGGCCCGAATGCCGCCGTTCTCCTCGCCCAGCAGCCAGCCGTGGCAGCCGCCGTTCTGGCCGAAGACCATGGTGCAGGTGGGGGAGCCGTGGATCCCCATCTTGTGCTCGATGCCGCTGCACACCACGTCGTTGAACTCGCCCAGCGAGCCGTCGGGGTTGACGCGGTGCTTGGGCACCACAAACAGGCTCAGGCCCTTGGTCCCCTTGGGTGCGCCGTCGATGCGGGCCAGCACGGCGTGAATCACGTTGTCCGTCATGTCGTGGTCGCCGAAGGTGATGAACACCTTCTCGCCCTCGATCAGGAAGTGGTCTCCCTCGCGGTGCGCCCTGGTGCTGCTGGCACCCACGTCGGAGCCGGCCTGCGCCTCGGTCAGGCACATCGTGCCGGTCCACTGGCCGGTGTACATCTTCTCGACATAGATCTGCTTGAGCTCGTCGGTACCCCAGGCCTCGATCAGGTGCGCGGCGCCGGTGGTCAGCAGCGCACCGAGGTTGAAGGCGATGTTCGCGCCGAAGAAGATGTCACACGCCGCGGTCATCAGGCACGATGGCGCCCCCTGTCCACCGAACTCGGGGCTGCGGTCCAGCGAGACCCAGCCGTTCTCGGTGAACATCTTGTACGGCTCGCGGTAGACCTTGGGGACGGTGACCTTCCCGTCCTCCAGCCGGCAGCCCTCGCGGTCGCCCAGGGCGTTGGTCGGCGCCAGCACCTCCCGGGCGAGCTTGTAGGCCTCGTCCAGAATCATCTCCATGTCTTCCCTGGAGAACTCCTTGTACTTGTCGGTCTTGAGCAGGGCGTCGATGTCCAGTTGCTCAAAGAGGGCAAACTTGAGATCACGGATGTCAGCAACGAAATCGGCCATTACGTTAGCTCCTTCAGGTCGCTCGGGTTGATGGACCCGATTGTTACCCAAATCGTACGGGGATGCGACCCCAAATGTCGCAATGCGGCATTTCCGCGAGCGCAAGGTAAGTGCCTGTACTACCCGGTGTTTCCTCCGTCCTTTGTTTGACCCGGTCCCCCCGCTCCACTACCATTTGGATAGTCCCAAACTGTCAAGGAGCACCACATGCGCGTGGGAACCCTCGTCGCCTGGATGTTGTGCGTCGTTCTGTCCGGCACGGCTCATGGGAATATCAAGCCCAAGATCCTGATCGTCTTCGACACCTCGGGCAGCATGCTCAACGGAGGCGCCGATGGATCCGAGCTGTGCAGCAACAGCAACCAGGGGTGCCGCATCTACCAGCTGAAGAAGGCGCTGTTCGAGGTGCTGCAGGGGATGGGCGCCGAGGAGGTGGACTTCGCGCTCTCCACGTTCCCGATGATGGTGGATCCTGGCCGAACGCCCAAGTGCAACACGAGCTGCGTCGACGCCGTGACGGGTACCCCTGCTCCGGGCACTATTATGTGGTCCCGGCGCAGAACTCGGAGAGCACCAGCTCGTACCACGGGTGCAAGGTCTCGACGCACACGCCGGCCACCGAGCAGAACGCCGCCTGCGGCGACACGAGTAACCCCTGCGCCGCGTGGTACGGCAACATGAAGACCGAGGTGCTGAAGGTGCCCTTCGCCGGGACCACCCCGGAGAAGGTGATGTACTACTTCGACCAGAAGGAAGACACCACCGCGGTGGCCACGCTGCTGAACCCCGAGGTGCGAGCCGCCAGCAGCTGGTACACGCCGCTGGGCAAGAGCCTGTTCTATGCCCATGGCTACTTTCACAAGGAGGTGATCCCGGCCATCGCGGCCTACGAGAAGCCCTGCACCTCGCTGGTGGTCGGCCTGTTCACCGACGGGAACGAGACCTGCAACAGCTTGTCGTCCAATGCGTTCTACCCCACCAAGTGGGCCGCCAACCTGAAGAACAACCTGGGCGTCACGGTGCACACCGTGGCCATCGACCTGACCAGCAGCCTGCTCAACACCATCGCCTCGTCGGGCGGCGGCAAGTACTACCCGGTGGGCGGCAACACCACCGCGCTGAAGCAGGCGTTCCTCGACATCATCGCCAACGCCCTGCCCCCGTCGGAGACCTGCAACGGCAAGGACGACGACTGCGACGCGCAGATCGACGAGGACTTCCCGCTCAAGGGCACGGCGTGCAACAACGGCAAGCTGGGGATCTGCTACAAGACCGGCATCTACGTCTGCAAGACCGACGGTACGGGTGTGGTGTGCAACGCGCAGAACGTGAGCGGCATCCCGGAGATCTGCAACGGGCTGGACGACGACTGCAACGGCGCGGTGGACGACGTGAACAAGAGCTGCAGTGTGGACGCCGACTGTCTGTCCGTGGGCAACGCCACCTGCGTTGGCACGACGTGCGTGTGCCAGGCCTGTCTGCCGCAGCCCGAGATCTGCAACGGCAAGGATGACGACTGCGACAGCAAGATCGACGAGGACTACCTGCCCCAGCCGTGTGGGATGAACATCGGCGAGTGCAAGCCGGGCACCACCAAGTGCGAAAATGGCCAGATCATCTGTGACGGTGGGTCGGCGCCCACGACCGAGACCTGCAACGGCAAGGACGACGACTGCGACGGCGCACGCGACGGGATGAGCGAGTCCTGCTACACCTTCTCCGACGGATGTATCCAGGACATCATCACCGGGCAGTGGAGCTGCACCGGCTTCTGCAAGGCCGGCCTCCGTATCTGCACCGCGACGCAGTCGGGGACGACGTGGAGCGGCGTGTGGGGCAGCTGCCTGGGCCAGGTCGGACCGGGCACCGAGGAGTGCAACGGGTTCGACGACGACTGCGACGGGGTGGTGGACGAGGACGCGGAGTGCCCCGGTGGGTCGCAGTGCATCAACGGCCAGTGCAGCCCGCCCTGCGGCACGGGCGAGTTCATCTGCCCCAAGGGTCAGCTGTGCGTGGACAACTGGTGCGTGAAGGACCCCTGCGACCCCGTCGCGTGCGATGCACAGGGCTGGGTCTGCAAGGGCGGCAAGTGCGTCGACCCCTGCGCAAACAAGACGTGCGGCAAGTACGAGCAGTGCGTCAAGGGCATCTGCGTCGACAGCTCGTGTTACGATCCGGCGAACAAGTGCCCGACGGGCAAGGTCTGTGTCCAGGGGGCCTGTGTCGACGATCCATGCGTCAATGAGAGCTGTCTGCCGGACGAGTTCTGCCGCGACGGGCAGTGCGTCAAGCTGTGCGACACCCTGGCGTGCGCCGCGAATGAGCTGTGCAAGATCGTGCAGCAGGCGGGCAAGCCGGTGGCCACCTGCGTCAAGGACTCGTGCGCCACGCAGACGTGCGGCACGGGCTACGTGTGCCAGGATGGCAAGTGCATCGACGATCCCTGCCGCTTCATCCGCTGCGAAAAGGGGGAGAGCTGCATCAACGCCGCCTGCGTTCAGGATCTGTGCGAGACGGTGACCTGCCCCCGGTTCTACGTGTGCCAGGAGGGCGCCTGCGTCACCGACGCCAAGGTGGGCGAGAACAACCTGCTGGCCACTGGCGCCGGCGGGCTGGCCTGCAGCGCCGCGCCGGCGTCCGCGCCGCTTTCGTCGCCGCTGCCGCTGGTGTTTCTGCTGCTGGGGCTGGGGCTGCTGGCGGTGAGCCGGCGGGACTGACGGGATTTCAGGCGCTAGCTCAGCACGCGCGCCACGCGCTCGATGGCCCAGTCCAGGTCCTCGCGTGTGATGACGAGCGGCGGTGCCAGGCGGATCACCGAGTCGTGCGTCTCCTTGGCCAGGATCCCCTCTGCCATCAACCGCTCGCAGAAGGGCCGGGCGTGGCCCGATTCGGGCTTGAGATCGATCCCCACCAGCAGGCCCTTGCCCCGGATCTCCTTGACGTGCGGTGAGCCCATCTGCTGCAACCGCTGCATCAGGTAGTCGCCCTCGTCGCGCGCGCGGTCCGCCAGCTTCTCGTCCACCAGCACATCCAGCGCCGTCACCCCCACCGCCGCCGCCAGCGGGTTGCCCCCGAAGGTCGAGCCATGGATCCCGGGGGTGAAGACTCGCATCACCTCGTCGGTGCCGGCGATGGCCGACACCGGGAGCACGCCTCCACCCAGCGCCTTGCCCATGATCACCACGTCGGGGGTGACCCCCTCGTGCTCGGCGCAGAACATCTTCCCCGTGCGGCCGAAGCCCGTCTGCACCTCGTCGGTCACCAGCAGCACGTTGCGCTCGCGACACAGCCGCGCCGCCTGTTGCAGGTAGCCCGCGGGCGGGACCCGGATCCCGGCCTCGCCCTGGATCGGCTCCACCAGGAAGGCCACGGTGTCCGGGGTGATGGCCTGCTCCAGCGCCTCGATCTCGCCGTATGGCACCACGCGGAAACCGGGGCCGAAGGGGCCGAACCCGCGCCGGTAGTCGGCGTCGGTGGACATGGCGAGGATCGTCACCGTGCGTCCGTGGAAGTTGCCGCTGCAGGCGATGATCTCGGCTCGCTCGGGCGCCACGCCCTTGACGTCATAGCCCCACTTGCGAACGGCCTTGATCGCGGTCTCCACCGCCTCGGCACCGGTGTTCATCGGCAGCACCCGCGGCAGGCCGGTGAGCCGCGCGATGCGCTCGTACAGCTCGCACAGCTGGTCGTTGTGGAACGCCCGTGAGGTGAGCGTGATGGCGTCGGCCTGCGCCTTGAGCGCGGCGATGATCCGCGGGTGGCAGTGGCCATGGGACAGCGCGGAGTAGGCGCTGAGCATGTCCATGTACCGGTTGCCCTCCACGTCCCAGACCCACACCCCTTCACCCCGCGTCAGCGCCACCGGCAGGGGCAGGTAGTTCATCGCGCCAAACGCCTCGGTCTTCTTGACGATATCCTGGTTGGTGGGCATCTCGAACCTCGTCGAACGATCACGTGTGCAGCTGTTGACTACCTAACGCGGAATCACGTCCTCGTCCACCCCCAAAACCTGGTATACACGCGGCATGGCGAACCCCGACACCGACCTGTGTCCCGTGATGTTGTTCTCCGGCAAGGGCGGCGTGGGCAAGACCACGCTGGCGGCGGCCACGGCAGTGCGGCTGGCCCGACTGGGGAGCACGGTGCTGGCGATGTCCACCGATCCGGCGCACTCCCTGTCGGACGCCCTGGCCGTTCCGCTCTCGTCACACCCGCTGCGGGTGATGCCCGGCCTGGATGCGCTGGAGATCGACGCCCGGGGCATGTTCTCCGACGCCATCGACCAGGGCCTGGGGGGCCAGAAGGGGTCGCTGGGCGAGATGATGCGGCTCGTGAGCCAGACCCCGGGGGTCGACGAGTTCGGTGCGATCGAGATGTTGCTGGAGATCATGGAGCGCGCGCAGCACGACGTGGTGATCCTGGACACCGCGCCCACGGGGCACACCCTGCGGCTGTTGATGCTGCCCGAGCTGCTGGACAGCTGGTTCGGGAAGCTGTTGGAGATGAAGGCCCGCATCGCGCGCCTGGGGCGGCTGTTCCGGCGGTTGTTCCCGGGCGAGAACGCGGCCAGCGAGGCGCTGCTGGATCAGGGCCTGCAGGGTGGCCGGCAACGCATCGGTGGCCTGCGGGAGGTGCTCACCGATCCCGATCGGTCGCAGATCATCCTCGTCACCATTCCCGAGGCGATGAGCGTGGCGGAGACCGAGCGCACGCTGAATCTGCTGCAGGGGCATGGGATGCCGGTGGCGATGGTGGTGGTGAACCAGCTTCAGCCCGCGAGCCCCGACTGTCCGCACTGCATGCGACGACGTGAGATCCACCTCGCCGAGCTGGAGCGCATGCGGCGCATCGCCGGCGACATCCCGCTCAAGGTGGTGGAGAGCCTGCCGTGGGAGGTGCGGGGGCTGATGGGGCTGCAGCGCATGGGGGACCTGCTGTGGGGCCCGGTCCCGGCCTGAGCACGAGGTCGCACCTTGCGCGCTCGCTCTCGCGGGCTGGCAATCGTGTCAGGCTCGTGTCAGGCTCGTGGCAGGCTTGGAGGCCAAGGCTGATGACGCGCAATCTGCTGCTTCCCCTTCCCCTGACGCTCGTGCTGCTCGCGGGCTGCTCCGACGACGGCATCGGCTCGGGGCAGTTCGTCGTGGACTACCCGGACGTGTACTGCAGCTATCTCATGCGCTGCTGCGACGCCGTGGAGCGCAGCTACACCACCAGGGACGCCTGCGTCGCCGCGATCACCCCCCGGGTCAAGGAGCTCGTGGCGTCGGACGCCGTGGACCCGGCGGTGGACCTGGTCACGGACAAGGCCCGCAGCTGCCTCGACGCGCTTCACGGCGACTGCACGAAGGCCACCGCCGCCCGGGACTGCCTGCTGGGGGTGACCCGCGGCCGGCAGAAGGCGGGGGAAGACTGCGTCTACAGCCCGGAGTGCGAGGAGTCGTTTTACTGCATCCAGCCGCAGAAGGGGATCAAGGGCTACTGCGCCTCCAGCTCGGGCTCCGGCTCGTGCAGCGGCGACGACCGGGCCTGCAGCCAGGACGCCTACTGTGACGACGCCACCCTGCAGTGCCTGGCGCGTCACGCCGCGGGCGACAACTGCCATCGCCCCGAGGAGTGCCAGTCCGGGATCTGCGCCCCGCAGAAGATCTGCGTCGCCGCTCCCACGCCGCTGTGCGACGGGGAGTGAACCTCCCTCAGGGGTTGAGCACCAGCAGCCGCAGCTCGCTCATCTCCTCCATCGCGTAGCGCGGTCCCTCCCGGCCGAGGCCGCTGTCCTTGACGCCGCCGTACGGCATCAGGTCCACGCGGAAGGTGGGGAAGTCGTTGTGGATCACCCCCCCGACCTCGATCTGCTGGAAGCAGCGCCACAGCGCCCGGATGTCGTGGGTGAAGACGCCGCACTGCAGGCCGAAGCGGCTGCGGTTGGTGCGGGTGATGGCCTCGTCCCAGTCCTTCACCCGCTCCACCACCACCACGGGCCCGAAGGCTTCTTCAGCCACGATGCGCAGGGCCGGGTTCACGTCGGTGAGCACCGCGGGGGTGACGCAGGTGGTGCGCGCCTCGCCGCCGCACAGCACGCGAGCGCCGTCGGCGCGGGCCTCCTCGATCCACTGCAGGATGCGGCGCTGGTTGGAGGCGTCGATCATCGGTCCCACCATCACCTGCGGATCCATCGGGTCGCCCACCCGGGCCTGGGCCCGCGTGGCGTCGACGAAGCGCTGCAGAAAGCGGTCGTACAGCGGCTCCAGCACGAAGATGCGCTGGATCGAGATGCAGATCTGGCCGGCGTAGGCGAAGGCGCCGATGACCAGCCGCGGCACCACGGGGTCCAGGTCCGCGTCGGGTCCGACGATGGCGGCTGCGTTGCCGCCCAGCTCCAGCACCACACGCTTCTTGCCTGCGCGCTGCTTCATGCCCCAGCCCACCTCGGCCGAGCCGGTGAAGGTCAGCAGCCGGACCCGGTCGTCGGTGGTGAGCTGGTCCGCGGCCTCGCGTGAGGCGGGGACGACGTTGAGTCCGCCTGCCGGCAGGCCGGCCTCCTGCGCCAGCTCGGCCAGCACCAGGGCCGACATCGGGGTCTGGGATGCGGGCTTGAGCACCATCGGACAGCCCGCGGCGATGGCGGGCGCCACCTTGTGCGCGGCCAGATTGAGCGGGAAGTTGAACGGGCTGATGCCGGCCACGGTACCCACCGGGAAGCGGCGGACGATGCCCATTCGACCGTCCCCGGTGGCCACGCTGTCCACCGGGACGTATTCACCCTCCAGGCGTCCACACTGGGCGGCCGCCTCGTTGAAGGTGTCCACCACGCGCTCCGCCTCGGCGCTGGCGAAGCGGATCGGCTTCCCCGCCTCCTGCGCGATGATGCGGGCCGTCTGCTCCCGCCGGGCCTGCAGTCCTGCCGCCATGCGGCTCAGGATCGCGGCACGCTGGTGTGCGGCGAGCGCCGCCATGTGCGGCCTGGCCGAGTCGGCGGCGGCGATCGCCTGCTCGATGTCCGATGCCTGGCCGAAGTCCACTTGGCCCACCACCTGGTCGTCGAACGGGCTGTGGATCTCGTGGGTCTGTCCCTGACGCTGAGCGCCGCCCACGTTGAGTCTGTGGTGTTGCATCACTCCTCCGGGCTGTCTGAGCGGTGGTCCTCGGTGATGATCGCCATGCCTCACCCCGACTGACCCGCCGCATCCTCCCGCCGGTAGACCTGGCGGGCGAACTGCAGCAGCCAGCTGTTGATCAACTCCGGTTGCTCGATCATCGCGAAGTGCGTGCCGCGCTTGATCTCCTCGTAGGCCGCGTTGGGGATCGTGCTCGCCATGTGCATCGCCACCGCGGGCGGCGTGAGGTGGTCCCGCTCACCGGCGATGATCAGCGCCGGGCAGCGGACCAGCGGCAGCACGTCGCTCGCGTCGTGACCGGCCAGCGCCAGCAGTGTGCGGGTGTAGAGCCGCTTCTCCACCCCGGCCACGCTGCGTACGTTGGCGTCGAACACCTCGGGATCGGCGTCGGAGCCCACGAACAGCGCGCGGCTCAGCACACGGAACGCCAGGCCCGGCAGCGCCACGGCCAGGTCCAGCGCTCCCTGGGCCAGCGCCGGGTTGCGGTTGAGGAAGCCGAAGAAGCCCTCGATGCCCCGTGCCACCGGGGCCGGAAAGGCGGTCTGGAACGGGCGGCCGTAGGTCCCGAGCAGCGCGACGAAGCCGCCCACCCGGTCGGGTTGCAGTCGGATCGCCTCCAGCGAGACCTGCACCCCCATGCTCCAGCCGATGAAGATCGCGGAGGTGATCTCGAGGTGTTCGAGGATGGCGAGGATGTCGCGCGCATGACGCTGCATCGAAACATCCCCCGTCAGCGGGTCGGGCATCACACTGTGTCCCATCCCGCGGTAGTCCCAGCAGACCACCCGGAAGCCAGCCTCGCGCAGCGGCACCATCTGGCGCACCACGCCGGGGTACCGCACGCCGATGCCGTTGGCGAACACCACCACCGGACCCTGCGGCGGGCCGAAGGATTGAAACAGCAGCTGGACGCCATCGTCGGTGACCAGGTGTCCCGGCACCATGGGGCCGATCTCATTGTCGAGCGTTGGTGATACGAGCATGGCGGGATGATAGCGGCGTTTGCCCCGGGTAGCCAAGGGGGCGGGGCGCTGTTCTCTGTACAGCGGCGAGGCGCCGTTCTCTGTACAGCGGCGAGGGCCGGTCGCGGGGTCGGTCAGGCGTCGGGGGGCAGGTCGGGCGTCGAGGGCAAATCGGGTGGCGGCAGATCCGGCGCTCCCAGGTCAGGCGGCGGCAGATCGGGACCGGCGTCGGTGGCGACCACGCACTGGCCGCTCGTGGGATCACAGGTGCCAAGGGTGCAGGCCGGGCCGGCGGTCAGGCCCGCCGTGGTCCCGCAGTAGCACACCCCGGAGGTGCACTTCTCGGGGGACTTGCAGGTGGAGTCGCTGTCGCACAGGCACACGCCGGCGCTGCACACCGGGTTCGAGGTCGGCGTGCAGGCCGGCTTGGTGCCGCACAAACAGACATGGTTGGTGCAGGTGTCGGTGCTGCCGGTGCACTGGCTCTTGGTGTAGCAGCCAGCGGCGCACACGGTCTTGTTGCAGTACTTGCCGGTGCCGCAGGAGGCGTGGGCCTGCGGGTCGCTCTCGTCGGCCACGCCGTCGCAGTCCCCGTCCTTGCCGTCGCACTTCTCGGCGGCGGGCTGGACAGTCTGTACGCAGGTGCCGGTGCCGGCCTCGAAGCACTGGGACTTGCCCACGGCACACAGCCCCTTCTGGCCCACCACGGTGCAGGTCTTGCCCGACTGGCACAATCCCAGGTCCCCTGGAAGCAGATCCGGCGGGATGATGTTCTCCGGCTTGCCGTCACCGACATAGACGTCGTGGGTCGCTCCGTCGCCTCCGCTGGTGAGGGTGTTCGTGTCGAGCAGTGAAGAGCAGGCCAGGGCGAGGCTGGTCACGCCGATGCCCGCGGCCAGGCGGATCCAGTGGTACCGAATGGTCATGTCCATCTCCGATGATCAAGCCGTGAGTATACGCAATCCACCTTGTGTGCACAACGGAACACACCATGCGACGCAAGCCAGAAAACTGAGAGGGTGCGGCGCTGGATGCAGCCTTTTCGTGGCCGGTTCGTTTTCTGACCAGCGGCCATGGCTTGAACTCCTGGAAACCATGCGGCAACGAAGTGGGGCATGGTGGTCCTGGTCTTGCTTCCGCCCACACCGCCCGAGCTTGCCCAATCCGTACACCCAGCGTTCGGTCGGGTTGTCGTGACGGACGATGCGATAGTCCCGGTCGAAGGTCCCGCCACGGCCGACGACGTCGTGGAGGCCAGCAGGTACTTGTGTTCGGGCCAGCAGACGACCTTGAACAAGCTGCGCCACACGTCGGCGAAGCGGTGGCGGGCTTCCTGCGGGCTGATGTCGTCCAGCGGAGGCTGGGCTCCGAGGAACGACTCGAGCTCCGGCGCCAGACGGACCAGCACCTGGCCCAGGTTGCCCACCGCCTGAAGGATGCTCGCCCTGACTGAACTGACCCCGCTGCTGCGGATCCCCGGATCGGACCTCGAAGCAACTGCACCAGGGCCGTCTTCCCCACGCCCGAAGATCGTGGCACCAGCAACACCTCGCCACGGCCGCTGCTGATGCGCTCGAAAGATTCGAGCAGGGTGTCGATCTCCCCGCGACCATGGAGCCGGCCCGGAACCGTCAGCGTGTTCATCAGGGTGCGAGGATAGCACATGCCCGTGGAGGCGCTCGTGCAGGTCGGAGTCGATCCCCGAGCCGTCTGCCCTCCCTCGAGACACTGCACAGATAGTTTGTTCGTCGTGTGTGTGACGGACGTAGTGATCAACAGGAGGACCCGATGACCCACCGTCGCATCCTGAGTCTCATCATCCCGCTGGTCCTCGTCGGCTGTGTCGATCGCCCGCTGGAGAAGGTGCCCCCGAGCCAGGTCCAGGAGTCGAGCTACTACTTCCCTCAGACGCTGGAGAAGGACATCGACATCTTGTTCGTCATCGACAACTCCAAGTCGATGGACGACGAGCAGACCAACCTGGCCCAGAACTTCCCGCGCCTGATCGACGCCCTGCGCAACCCCAAGCTCGGGCCCGACGGCAGCGGGGCACCCTGCTCCGTGGGCAACACCGCCGGCTGCCGCATCCCCAACGTGCACATCGGAGTGGTGAGCACCGATCTCGGCATCGGCATGTTCGACGGCGGCACCAGCGGGTGCAGCGTCGACGGGGACGGCGGGCGGCTGCAGAGCCAGCCACGCGGCAGCTGCGTCGGCCCCAGCGCGCCCTTCATCCGCTACATCGACGGGGTGACCAACATCGACGATCCGTCCACCGCCAACCCCGTGGAGCAGGTGAAGCAGGCCTTCTCCTGCATCGCCCAGCTGGGCACCAACGGGTGCGGGTACGAGCACCCGCTGGAGGCGGCCCGGCGCGCGCTGAACGAGAAGGTCAACCCCGGCTTCCTGCGCAAGGACGCGTTCCTCGCCGTGGTGATCATCACCGACGAGGACGACTGCTCGGCAAAGAACCCGCAGCTGTTCGACCCCAACATGGCCGACGGGCATGGCTTCCGCTGCTTCGACCGCGGCCTCCACTGCAACATCAACGGCAACACCCCGGGGCCACGCAAGGATTGCCGCCCCATCGAGGATCCAGACACCAGCAAGCAGTGGCTGTATCCGGCCACCGACTACGCCGCGTTCTTTCGCGGGCTCAAGCCCGCCGGGCGCGTCATCGTCTCCGCCATCGCCGGGGACACCGACAGCGTGGTGGTGGGCAGCGACGGGTCGGGGCCGTTCCTGAAGTGGACCAGCTGCGAGGGCAAGGGGCACGGCCTGGCGGCGCCGGCAATCCGCGTCAAGTCCGTGGTGGACGCCTTTGGGGCCCAGGGGCACTTCTCCACCATCTGCACCGACAACTTCGGCCCGGCGCTGAAGCAGCTGGGTGAGCGGATCATCACCTCTCTCGGCGGCCAGTGCGTTTCCGCGCCCCCGCTGACCGCCATGGGCGGCCTGGTGTGCCAGGCGGGCGACGCGCTGGGGCAGGATTCAGCCGGTGCGCCCGTGACGTGCCAGGGCGGCTGCCTGGACCAGGCGGACTGCGTGGTGGAGCAATCAGGGACGGACGGCGCCACGCAGCTCGTGCAACGCTGCGAGGCGAGCAAGTTCGACAATCCGTCGGACACCGACTGCGGCACGCTGTGCCCCTGCTGGCGGCTGGTGCCACGTCCGTCGGAGTGCAAGGCGGCGCAGAACGGATCGCCCTACGGGATCCAGGTGCTGCGCAAGGGTGAGCCGGCCAAGGGCACGGTGGCGCTGGTCCGCTGCGCCACCACGCCTCTGACCTGGGGCAGCCCCGAGATGGCCGCCATGCCCCAGTGCAACTGACGCCTGGGCATGGACCTAAATATAGGCTATATTCAGGTCGGATGGAGGCACGATGAAGCTGAGCCGGTCGATCAAGCCCATCAGCTACCTGAAGAGCCACACGGCGGAGGCGATCCGTGGGGTGGCCCAGGGCAACACGATGGTGATCACGCTCCATGGAGAGGCCCGGGCGGTTCTGCAAGACATCACCGAGTATGAGCAAACGCAGGAAACCATCGCGCTGCTCAAGATGCTCGCGCAGAGCACTCGGAGCCTGGAGTTCGGCCGCCGCAAGACCGTGAAGCAGGCCTTCGGCGACGTTTGCAAGCAGGTCAAGGGTCAGGCCGAGTGAGCGGCTATCGGGTCTGGATCGTGGAACAGGCCGAGCAGGATCTGGTGGAGCTTCACCGCTACGTTGCGGCGAATGACTCGCCGGCACGAGCGGACGACCTGCTGGACAAGCTCGAGGGTCTGTGCGCCGCCCTGGCGCAGCTTCCGCTGAGGGGACAGGTCCCACTGGAGCTTGAGCGCATCAACATCACCGCCTACCGCGAGATTCACTTCAAACCATATCGTGTGATCTACCAGGTTCGCGGTCGCGATGTCTTCGTTCACTGTGTGGTGGACGGTCGTCGCGACATGCTGTCATTGCTCGAGCGCCGGCTGTTGAGATAGCGTCAGCGTGTGGCGGCGCGGTAGTTCTCGTTGGCGCGATCCCAGTTCACCACGTTCCACCACGCCTTGACGTAGTCCGGGCGGCGGTTCTGGTACTGCAGGTAATAGGCGTGCTCCCACACGTCGAGGCCCAGCACCGGCTTGAGCCCCTCCATGATCGGGCTGTCCTGGTTCGCGGTGGAGTGCACCTGCAGCGCCCCGTCGCGGTTCAACGAGAGCCAGGCCCAGCCCGAGCCGAAGCGCGTGGCGGCGGCCTTGCTGAACTGCTCCTCGAGCTTGTCCACGGAGCCGAACTCCTGCTTGATCGCGTCGGCCAGCTCGCCCACCGGGTTGCCGCCGCCGCGCTTGCTCATCAGCGGCCAGAAGAACGAGTGGTTGTAGTGTCCGCCGCCGTTGTTGCGCACCGCCGTGCGGATGGACTCGGGGACTATGGCCAGGTCCGACAGCAGAACCTCCAGCGAGACCTGCTGTAGCTTCGGCGCGTGCTCCAGCGCGGTGTTGAGGTTGGCGACATAGGCGCTGTGATGCTTCGAATGGTGGATCTCCATCGTTTTTGCATCGATGTGCGGCGCCAGGGCGTCATGGGCGTAGGGCAGCTCGGGTAGCTTGTGGAATGCCATGATTATTCTCCTTTTTCGACTGGCCGGTGAGGGCCAGGTTTGGTTGCCTTCTGTAGTTAGCCTAGACTAAGTATGGGTCCGAAATGGCCCATGGCAAGAGCGGTTGGCGCCAGAACCTCGAATTAATCTGAAGTTCCCGGGGAACTTCAGATTAATGGAAATGCCAGCGGTTCAGCGGACCGAATCGGAGCGGCCGCGATTCACCACGGCGTTGTAGATCAGCAGCCCCACGATGGTGGCCACGCCGATGCCGGTGAAGATCAGCCACAGGGTGCGGGGCTGGTTCAGCTGGTCCACGAAGGTCACGTACAGGTTCGCCCCCACCATGCTGCCGATGCTGGAGCCGATGACGCCGTACAGGAAGATGTACCCCATGTACATCGCCACACACGATCCCGGGGGGCGGTCTGTCCCACGTAGCTGATGAATTTGGGGTGCGCCGTCATCTCCCCGATGGAGAAGATCGTGATCCCCAGCATGAAGACCCAGATCCCGGTGGAGATGGCGAGGATCCCCATGCCCAGCGTGCCCAGGCCGATCCCCACCACCATCGTCGGCAGCGCCCGGGTGTTCTTGACCAGGCTGGACACCACCAGCTGCAGCAGGATGATCGTGCCGGCGTTGATCACGGTGACGTGCTCCACGTCGAACCGGAAGCTGATGGAGCTCACCCCGATGAAGCGCAGCGCGCCGTTGACCGCCGCGTTGAGGCTGGAGGCGTCGACGTAGGCCTGGACGTACCACAGCACCGAGTCGAACATCTGGAAGTAGAGCACCCAGAAGCCGGAGTAGAGGAAGATCATCGACAGGAAGCGGAAGTGGTCGCGGAACCGGGCCTCGTCGGAGTGATCGATGCCGAACAGCGCGCACAGCGTGCTGGCGATGACGGTGGTGAGGATCGCGCCGAACAGCGAGAGGTAGCCTCCCAGCTGCAGGCCCCACAGCACGGCCAGCACCGCCCCCACCACGATCAACAGCAGCACGCCCTTGCCGCCGGCGCTGGCTTCGGCGAAGCGGGGCGCGAGCCGGATCGCGAGCAGGCCGGCCAGCAGCAGCAGCCCGACGAACGGCAGGAAGAACGGGCGGGTGTAGGCCTTGCGGATCTGCGTGCTCAGCTGGTCGGCGCTCAGGCTCCCCAGCAGCGGGTCGGCGGACAGGGCGGCGGTGATCGCCTCCACCTTCGGCCGCGGGCCGGACAGTGTGAGCTGGAAGCCGCCATCGCCGCGATCGACGCGGAATGGAGTCTCGAGCGAGGGGTCGAAGGCGATGATCAGCGTGGACCGCTGCCGGGCGTCCGCCACGTAGCGCCGCAGATCCGACGCCTCGATGCCGGACAGGGACCGTTGACGGTGCAGCGCCTTCAGCAGCGGACCTGGTCGCTGCTGGAGCTGATCGGGGTCGTACAGCGTGAGCGTGGCGCGTCGGTGCTGGAGCTCCAGCCGGAACGGATCGCGCTGGCCCAGGTTGCGCTCCACCCGCACCACCAGCGTCGTGTCGCCGTGACGGTAGGCCCGTGAGGTGAACATGAACTGCAGCTCGGGCGACCGCATGAACCGCCACCCGCCGCCGCCCAGCGTGCCGCCCAGCAGCAGCAGCAGCAGCAGTCCGCCGCCCAGCGGCGTGCGCCGTAGCAGGTGGTGCAGCAGCACCAACGGGCTGTAGATGATCTCGAACGCGTTGGCCAGCGTCTGCAGCAGAGTCGCGCGGCGGGCCTTGGTCTCCGCCTGCTCCTTGCTCACCGGCGGCTCGCGAAACACGAAGATCGTGGGCAGCAGCATGGCGCCGGTACCGATGGCCGAGGCGATGATGACCCAGTCCCACCCCACCGTGTTCTTGAGGTACGGCACCAGCACCAGCGGGAACAGGAAGGCGCCGAGGTTGATCGACCAGTAGAAGATGCCGAAGCCCAGCGTGCTGTTGCTCTCGTCGGTGCACCGCGCGATGGTGCCGGAGATCACCGGCTTGAACGTGCCGGCCCCCAGCCCCATCACCACCAGCGCGAGGAAGACCCAGGTGTACTGCGTGGCCTGGCTGGTGAGGAAGTAGCCGCTGCCCAGCAGCGAGAAGGCCACCATCAGCGTCCTGCGGTAGCCGAAGCGGTCGGCCAGAGCCCCGCTGATGATGGGCAGGAAGTAGAGCAGGGGCTGGATCGTGGCCTTGATCACCCCCACATCCTGCTTGGCGAAGTGCAGCTCGTCGGTCATGTACACCGAGAGCACGCTCATCATGCCGTAGTACGATCCACGCTCGAAGAACTCGAACAGCACCACGAGCCAGTACAGCGGGGGAAAGGGGGAGCGAGGTGTCTTCGGGGGCACGGTAGCCTCCTCGTTCAGTTCCAGTACGGCCAGTGAAACACCATGGCGCAGATGCCGACGATGGCGAGCAGGTACGACAGGCCGGCCATCACGGCCCAGCGCACCAGCCGCTTGTTCTTGCCCAGGGTGTAGAACGAGCCCAGCAGGCCCAGGCCCAGGGCCAGCCGGGCAGGGGTGAGGTGGATCGCCTGCAGCAGCTCCTTGACCCAGGTCATCGCGTCGTGGGTCCAGGACTGGACCGTCTCCACCGACCGCGCCTGGTATCCGCGCTCGGGGTCGGCCTTGACCCCGGTCTGCTCCTGGCGCAGCTCCTCCTCGGTGGGGACATGGGGCGGACGCTGAGCCATGGAGCGCAGGGGCGCGCCGACGAGGGCGGTGAGGACCAGCAGCAGCAGCACCCGGGTCGGGTTGTTCTGAGCGCCAAACATGGGACGCCATTATGCACGGTTTTTCGGGTGGGCTCCACCGGACGGCGAGCCAAGTTTTCTTGGAGGTTGGCCTCGGCGCGGCGACAATGGCCCATGTCCGTCAGGCCCACATCGTTGGCGATGCTGCTGCTCGGGCTGCTGGTGAGCTGCGCCGAGACGCAGACCTCCGTCGAGCCGCGTCGGCTCGCCGCGCCGCGGGCCGAACGGGTTGAGGCCGTGTTGCCGCTGGTGCAGCAGGCCGCGCGGACGCACAGGGTGCCCGAGGAGCTGGTGCTGGCCGTGATCCAGGTCGAGTCGTCGTTCCATCCCGAGGCCCGGTCCCACGTCGGCGCCCGGGGTCTGATGCAGCTCATGCCCCGCACCGCCGCGTCGCTGGCGCGCCGCCTGGGACGTGAGGACCACGACATCACCGATCCGTCGTTCAACATCGAGGCCGGCACGGCCTATCTGGCCTACCTGCTCCAGCTGTTCGACGGTGACGTGACGCTGGCCCTGGCGGGCTACAACGCCGGACCGATGCGGGTCCGAGGGTGGGTCAGGGCCGGTCAGCCCGTGTCACGTCCCGTGCGACGCTACGTGGCGACGGTGCTCGCGGCCCGCGAGCGGTTCGCACAGCGGGGCGTGGACGCGGTCCAGGAGCAGGAGCGGCCGGTGGAGCTGGCCGATGACAGCCTGGATCGCGACGGCCTGCGGGAGCTGGTGCGGGAGAAGGAGGGGATCTACGGCCAGCGGCCGGACGAGGACCTGCCGGATCCAACCTCCCGACCCGCGATGTAGGGTTGAATCCCACTCGACGCGTAGATTGAAGTATCCAGGTGTTGCGAATTGCGCTGCAGTCGCGTGCCAGGGCTGCTACTTTCTACCAAGGACAACGCGAACCACCGCATCTAAAGGTCATCGTGCAATCACAGCCACGCCACAACCCACACGCGATCGCGGCCACCCTGGTGAAGCGAGCCCAGCAGGGAGATCGCGCCGCCTTTGGCGAGCTGGTCCGCCGCTACCGCGAGCGGATCTTCGCCCTGGCGCTGCACCTCACCGGCAGCCAGAGCGAGGCGGACGACATCACCCAGGAGGTGTTCCTCGGCGCCTATCGTGCCCTGGATCAGTTCGCCGGCCGCAGCGAGTTCTTCACCTGGGTCTATCGCATCACCGTGAACAAGGCGATCAACGCCCGCCGCAACCGCAACCGACGGGGCGAGACGCCGCTGGAGGACGATCCCCGTCTGACCCGCGCCGTGCACGCCGACGCCTCGGGCAACCCGGCGCTGGCGACGGAGCTGCGGCACACCTACGCCCGCCTGCTCCACGCCCTGGACCGACTGCCCGGCGAGATGCGCACCACGGTGGTGCTGGTGGCGCTGCAGGGCCTGAGCCACGGGGAGGCCGCGGTGGTGCAGTCCTGTTCCCCCGGCACCATCGCCTGGCGCATGCACAAGGCCCGGGAGCAGCTCCGGCGTGCCCTGGGGCGCCAGCGGTTGCCGACGCCGGTCCCGCTCCGTCAGCCGGCCCGCATCTCCGCCGAGCTGCATCAGCTGCTGGTGGACTGGGGCCTGCCCGCGCCAGCGTAGCCTGGCGTTCCAGCCCCATCCGTCAGCGGGTCTCCGTCACGTCCGCGTTGTAAAGATACCAAAGACCATTCTGGCCCGGCAGCAGCACCTTCTCCACGCGGACCCTGACCATCCTGCGCAGGGTGAAATAGAGGACAACCGCGACGATGATCCCGACCAACCGAATCAGCACGAACACCACCACGCTCAAGATATTGGCCCATTGCGGCCAAGCCGTGAGGGTAATCTCGGCGGAGACCAGCGCCCAATCCTGCTCCTGCTGGAGCAGCTGCACGTTGCGGAAGCGAAACCACCGGACCATCCCCGCACCGGGGCGCGCCCAGGTGTGAAGGTACTTCTTGAGCTGCTTCAGATCGGAGATGGCAAAGACCCCCGGCGCCCCTGGATATCTTCCCAACCGAGGTGCCAACAGACTCTCCTCCCGCCCCGTGGGAGCGAGGGAGGCAAGAAAATATCCCACGCGACCGAGCTTTGCCGCGTGCCAGAAGCTCCGGCAGGTCTTCAGCGGCGAGGTGCACGAAGCGCGCGGATGGATTGGATTCCATGACGTCTCTCCCGCCTACTGCATGGTCCCCGAGCCTCTGGCATGTCGCGGCACGCTAGCACATTTCGTCGAGGCCGGACCGATAGGGGGGACCCCCCTCGGCCGGACCGATAGGGGGGACCCCCCTCGGTCGGACCGTTTTCGAGGACCGATCGGCCCAGGGTGACCCATCACCCCCCCTCGGTCGGACCGCTTTCGAGGACCGATCGGCCCAGGGTGACCCATCACCCCCCCTCGGTCGGACCGCTTTCGAGGACCGATTGGCCCAGGGTGACCCATCACCCCCCACCGATCGGTCCGCGGCGGTCACGCAGTTGATTCATCGCAGTGGCGGACGAGTGCGGGTGGCGAACCACGTGCGGTACTTCGCCATGCGCTGCTGCTGATCGGCCGGCGCGCGACGCTTGCAGCTCTGCAGCTCGTTGCTCGTGGCGCCCCAGCGGATCTCGACGCAGTCGTTTGGGTTGTAGGCCACCTCGAGCTGTGACCGACGCTGAAGCAGCTGGGCCATGGTCAACGTCTGCGTCGATCCGTCGCTGCGGGTGTAGGAGAACTTCTTCTCGGCGGTGTAGCTCTGGAACAGCTGCTCCATCTGCGTCCGGGCCTGTCCCGGGCTCTGGCCCGCCGCCAGCGCGAAGCGTCGCGGTTGCTTCAGCACCTTGCGCGGATAGCGGGCGATCTCCTCCATCGCGATCAGCAGCCGCAGGTCTCGCGCCGGCGTGGAGAAGTCCTCCCACGGTCCGGAGGTCTCGAAGATGCGCGGGCCGGTGGGCATCGGGATCACCTTGTATCCGCCGCGGGCCATGTACTCCTCGCCGACCTTCACCGACCCCACGCGCTCCAGCACCAGCTCGTACAGCGCGTCCAGGCGCTCGCGGTAGGCCACCGTGGGGCTCAGCGGCTGCGGCGTGATCAGCTCGTCCATCCGGTCGTAGAACCCGTCGATGCCCAGCCGGTACTGCTCGCTGGAGTGGTTGCCGTAGTGCGGGTGCTTGTGGATCTCGACGTTGGTCAGCGCCTCGATCTTGTCCTGGCGCAGCACCAGCGGGCGAAACGCCTTGAATCCGCCCGCGCCGCCCTGGATCTGGTCGCTGAACAGGAAGGCCCCCTGCCAGAACCGCTTGCGCCCCACCGACAGGTCGGGGTGACCGTCCACGGCGTACAGCAGCCCGCCCTGGTGGTTGGCCGGGGCGACCCACCTGGCCACCACCAGCAGGTGGCCGTAGGGGTCGACATACACCGTCCCGGGGCGCAGGTCCCGCCGCCGAAGCCGCACGGGATACAGGTCGGTCTCGTTGTCGTCAGGCGCCGTCCGCCCCGCTCCCGAGTGCACCAGGCTGACGTGGCGTCGAAGGAAGTTGGAGAAGCGCTTCGCCGCCGTCCCCTTGATCGGCGGGATGCCGAGGTTGGTGCGCAGCTCGCCGCACCGGCTGGGGCGGGTCGAGCTCCCGCGATCGCAGTGTCGATGGCCGAAGGGCAGCCGCAGCTTCCAGGCGAAGTAGGCCCGCAGGAAGTAGGGCAGGTCGGCGCAGTCGGGCTCCACCACCACGGCGCGGCGCAGATCGGGCCCGTCCTCGTCGGCGCCGAGGTGGTCGTACAGGATGTTGCGCCGGGGGTCCCGGATCACCTGATGCAGCGGCGTCCACGACGGCTGGCTGCGGGGCGGGGCGTCGAACAGGTTCTCGATCCAGGCCGAGAACAGCGCCTCGGTCACCTGGTTCCACGAGCGCTTCACGCGCCACTGCACGTCGTCGGGTAGCGGCGGGTCGGGCCACCTGCGTTCGGTGCGGCCGCTGCGACAGGCCAAAATCGCGCCCTGCGCGTCGAGCAGGGCAAAGCGGTGCCGTCCCACGGCGGGCCGCGCGATCTGCGCCAGCCACCAGTAGGGAGGTCCGCCGCCGCTGGTCAGCTTCAGCGCGTGCGGACCGCCGGGCCCCCGGCCCACCAGCGTCGCGCCGGGGTGCGGCTTCATCGACACCCCGATCACCCGCAGCGGGCTGGTGCTGGTGGGGTGCGCCGGCGACAGCAGCAGACCCAGCCCGGGGCCGATGCGGCATGGTCCTGATAGCCAGTCCTTGCCCGCGGCGGGCGTCGACGACAGCACCAGCGACAGCGCCATCAGCAGCCGGACCATGATCTATTCCTGCAGCTGCAGGCCCAGCCGCGCCCGGAGCTCGGTGTATGGCTGACCCAGGGAGAAGAGCAACAGCTCGCGCAGAATGTCGTCGGAGATCGGGCCGCCGGGGCCGGTCCAGAACAGCGCCAGCCCGTCGAGCCCACCACAGCACAGCAGTCCGGTGCGGCAGGCCCCCACCTCGGTGGAGTGGATCCAGGAGGTCCAGTTGGCGCGGCTCTCGGGGGAGCTGGCCAGGGTGGCCAGCTGGCGCGCTCGGTCCAGGTCCGATGGATCCAGCTGCTCCAGATGTCGTCGAAGGTCCAGCACCACGGTGGAGGGCGCCTCGCCGGTGTCCAGCAGCGCCGCCACGAGCAGGTCCAGCTCGCGGATGCGAACCGGGTCTCTCCGCCCGGGCTCGAGCGCCTCGGTCCCCGTGGAGACCCGGGCCAGCAGTCGCCCGAAGAGGAACAGCTGGTCTGGCATGGGCAGCCGCAGCACGTTGCGTGGTAGCAGCAACAGCGGTGGATTGCCAGGGAGACAGGTTCCGTGAGGCGCACCGCCGCGGGCTTCGCCCAGATCGAAATGGCCCAGCCGCAGGACGCCGCTGCACAGCGAGGCCACGTCCCACGCCGGGTGGTTGGCGGCCAGGCGCGTCTCGCGGGTGGCCTGCAGTCCGTAGTGCCCCAGATCGGGGGGCAGCAGCTGCGGCAGGTGGTCGCGCAGCAGCAGCAACAGCTGGCGCAGTGGGTGATCGCCGGCGGGCAACGTGAGGGCGGCCAGCGCGTCGTCTTTCAGCTGTCCGGTGGGCTGGATCGTGGCCCGGCGGCGCAGCTGGGCGTGGAAGTACTGCTCCTCCTGGGTCGCTTCCCCCAGCATCACGAGGCAGCCGCCGGCACAGAAGCTCTCGTCGACGCGGCCGGCGAGCTTGCACAGCTGGTGGATCGCCCGGATCGAAGCCACGGTGAGCGGGTTTCGACCGAGCAGGCGGCGGTGCAGGCCGATGGCCTCGTCCAGCAGATCGAGGTCGTGGGTCGTGATCCCGTCGAGCTGCTCCAGCAGCAGCTCCATCGCCATCCGGTTCTCCGGGTCTCCCTGCAATACCTGGTGCAGCACGGCGCGGGCCTCGACCTGTCGGCCGAGATGGATCCCCAGCACCCGTCCGTGGGTCAGCAGGAACGGTATCTGCTGCGCCGGCTCCAGCGCGCCGATGCGGCGCTCCAGCAGCAGCTCGAGCTCGGACCAGCGACCGCTGTTCTCCAGCGCCCCCACCAGCTCCCGGAGCCAGGCGGCGTTGGTCGGCTGCAGCGCGATGGCCTGCTCCAGCGGCTCGAGGCCCTCGGTGCTGCTGTCACCGTGCCGCTTTCGAAGCAGCTGGCTCAGCTGGTACAACACCCCCGCCCGGCGCTCGTCGTCGTCGACCAGCTCCACCTGTCGCCGCAGCAATCGTTCCAGCAGCGCGGTTTCACCCTGCTCCCGAGCCAGTCGGGCGGCGAGCGCGAGCGCGGCGGGGTGGTCCGGTCGAAGCGCCAGCACCGCCTCCAGACTGGCCCGGGCCCGGATCGGGTCGCCCAGCATGTCGCTGATGTTGGCCATCTGAAGCTGGGCCTGCACCTGCTCGTCCTCGTTGTCGGTGTGCAGCACGACGCGGTTGAGCATGGCCAGCGCCTCGGTGGGCTGCTCCAGTCGGAGGTGGAGCTCGGCGTTCTGGAGCAACGCTTCGACGTTGTCCGGGTCCAGGGCAATCGCCCGGGCCAGCGTCTCCTGCGCCCGGGCAAGCTCGCCAAACTGATCGCGGTACAGCTGACCGAGCAACAGCAGCACCCGGGCCTGTCGTCGTGGGGAGGTGGTGTGGCGTGCCCCGCACTCCAGGCGCTGGACCAGCGGCTCCATCGTCCCCCGTCGCCGGAGCAGGTGGACCGTCGCGTCCAGCGCCTCGGGGTGGCCAGGATCGATGTCCAGCACGCGATCCAGATCTGCCAGCGCGGCGTCGAGGTCGCCGCGTTCCTCGCGAAAGGTCGCACGCCGCAGCAGATCAGTGGTCAGCATCCTGGGGTGCGTCACACTGTCCAGCCCACATTCGAGAACCCAGCTCAGCCCCGCCGCATCACCGCCCTCGATGTACAACCCCTTGAGCGTGTCATAGGCCGGACGGTGGGAGGGCCAGAGTTCCAGCGCGTGGTGCAGCAGCGGGATCGCCTCGTCCGGTCGCTCCAGCTGCACCAGCAGGCAGGCCCGGGTGGTGAGCAGCGCGGCCTGCTCCCGCGGTGGGGCCAGCTCGGACAACCCCTGCAGCGCCCGCAGCAACAGGGGTGAGTCGGCCCGTTGACGCGCCAGGCGCTCGAGCGCCAGCAGCGCGCGCTCGTCTCGCGGTTGAAGCTCGAGGATCGCCTGGTAGTGCTGAAGCGGGTCGGCGCCTTCCTGACCCAGCTCGGCCTGGAGCGCCAGGCGGTGCAGGGCCTCGACCCGGCGTACCACGCCGTGCTCGCCCCGGATCAGGAGCCCCAGGGCCTCCACCTCCAGGGTCTTTCGGCCGTGGGTTGCGGCGAGCAGCTCGAGCCACCGGGCGGAGGCCAGGCAGCCGGGACTCAACGTCGAGTGGTCGCGAAACAGCTGCATCGCCCGTTCCCGCTGCTTGAGACCACCCAGCGCCACGAGTCCGCCGTACAGCGGCGGGACGGCGGCGATGACCGATTCCCAGTCGCCCTGATGCGCCTGGCTCTGCAGCAGCAACAGGGCAGCCAGCTGGCTGGGGGGATCGAGCCGCGTGGCCCGGGCGAGCAGCTCGGTGCCCAGGGGTTGCGCGTCGTTGGTCAGCTGGAGCGCGAGTTGCTGCAGGCTCGCCGAGGCGCGGCCACTGCGCCAGTCGGGCCCGAGCAGATCGAGCTGACCGGGTAGCAGTGCCACGCCGTCCGAGCTCGGGTCCAGCGTTCGAAGCAGCCCGAGCAGAGGCAGGTCCCGAGGCAGCCCCTGGCCGCCGGTGGCCAGCGCGGCAAGATAGCTCGCGGTCGCCGCCGGCCGTCCGATGTGGTGCTCCTGCAGCCATCCCATGCGGCACAGCAGGTCGAACCGTTCCTCGGGGACGTCGACGTCCTGCAGCTGTGCCTCGAGCTCCTGGACCAGCTCCGGCCAGCGTTGCAGCTGGACCAGCGTGCGGAGCACGACCGATCGCAGTCCGACCACGACATCGGGAGCGAGCTCCTGAGCTCGACGATACTGGGCCAGCGCCGCGGCGGGATCGGTATGCTCCAGGATCTGTCCGGCGCGGACCAGCAGCATCGCTCGCTCGCCGGGCAGCTCCAGCTGTGCCTCCTGTTGACGCAGGATGGCCAACAGCGAGGCTGTGTCCTCGACGCTTTCGCAGAGCCAGATCAGCGTGCGGGCGGTGTGCGGTGTGACAGCGGCGAGCTGCTGGAGCTCGCGGTGTGTGCGCAGGGCGGCCTGACGGTCGCTCAGGCGATGCTCCTGCAGCGTCGCGATCTCCAGCAACAGGCTCGCGCGCGCAGTGGGGGAGCCACCCTGGAGTGCGGAGTGGAGCGCACCCGTGGGCGCGCGCGCAGTGGGGGAGCCACCCTGGAGTGCGGAGTGGAGCGCACCCGTGGATGCGCGCAGAGGGCTGGACTCCACGTGTTTGACCTGCAGCGACAGCAGCGCCACCAGCTCGGACCACATGCCCTTGGTGCGGTAGAGCGACTCCAGCATCCAGTTTGCGGGGGTGTGGCGCTCGCTCTCGTCGATCGCCCGCTCCAGGGACAGGATCGCCTGGTCCGTCCGCCCCAGATGATGGTGCAGCACACAGGCAGCGTCGTACAGCGCGTCGGCCCGGGCGGCGGGTGTGTCGACCCACTCGCCGCGGTTCACGTGCATCTCGAGCAGCTCGGGCCAGCGCTCCTCGCGGGTGTACAGCGCGGCGAGCCACTGGCCGGCGAGGGTGTGGGTCGGGTCCAGGGTCAGGACCGCCTCCAGCTCGGTGATCGCCTGGTCTGGCTGGCGCAGTCGCTCCTCGAGCACCAGCGCCACCGTCATGTGGTGTGCGATGCGGGCGGCGACGCTGTCCTGTTCCTCGGTCAGCGCTCCGATCTGGCGCAGCACCTGGACCAGCTCGTCCCAGCGGGTCTCCTGACGCAACAAGGTCGCCAGCCAGCTCCAGGTCACGAGCTCTCGTGGGGCGAGCTCGGTGGAGCGCCTGGCGTGGGGGATGGCGTCCCCCACGCGCTGCAGCTGTGCCAGCAGCCAGCTGATCTGGCACTGGAGCAACGCCGACGTATCGGTCTCGGTGTGGCCCTGCAGCAGCTCCACCAGCTGCGCCATGTCGGTGTGCTGGCCGAACACCGCCATGGCCAGCGTCGCCGCCAGCGCCCCGTGCTGGATCGCCAGGCACGGGCCCAGGACCGGTTCCTCCGTCGCGGACGACAGCAGGCCGGCCACCAGCAGCAGCGTGCATCGGCTCTCCGGATCGACCTCGGCGGTGGCCAGCTCGCGGCACAGGTCGGCGACCTGTGGCCAGTCGGCCCGCGCCAGCTGGTAACGCAGGATCGCGGAGGTGGCGGTGGTGTTGGTGGGGTCCTCGGTGCGGACGCGCTGGTAGGTCTGGATCGCCTGGTCCGGCTGGCCCAGCCGGAGCTCCTGCAGCAGGGCCAGCTGCAGCAGCAGCGCGATCCTGTGGCCCACGCTGCCGGTGTGTTCGACGGCCTGCTGTAGCAGCTCGGCCGCGCGTTGCGGTTGTTCGGCCGCGGTGACCAGCCGCAGCGCCTGGTGCAGCGCCACGCCACACGCCGGGTCCAGGGCCAGCGCTTCCTGGGCCGCCCCCAGCGCGGAGACCGGGTCGTCCAGCACCTCCTCGTGCAGTCGGGCCACCGCCTGCAGCAGCAGCGCGGCATCCTGGTTGTCGCGGCGGGGAGCCTCGTTGCGGTAGCTCTCGATCAACATCCGGGCCTGGTCCAGGGCGTGGACGAATCCACCGCTGGGCGCTGACGGGGGTGGGGGCTGCATCGACCAAGACGGTACACCGGTTGTGGCCATGGATCAAAACCCGACCGGCCGGCTTTCCACTTGCCGCGAAATGCAGTATCCAGACAGCAGGCCATGGGCCACCAGTGAGCGGAGGTCAGCATGTCATCCGATCCGCATGACGCCATCGCTGTCGTTGATTTTGGAGGGCAGTATGCGCACCTCATCGCGACCAAGGTGCGGCGGCACCATGTGCTGGCCGAGATCCTCCAGCCCGACGATCCCATCGATCGGTTTCGCTCGTATCGCGGCGTCATCCTCTCCGGCAGCCCGGCGCTCTCGTCCCAGGGCGAGGCGTCGGATTACACCCGGGGGATCTACGAGCTGGACCTGCCGATCCTCGGGTTCTGCTTCGGGCACCAGGAGATCGCCAAGCACTACGGTGGCCAGGTGGTCAATCGGGGCCCGGAGTGGGGGCGCGCCGAGCTGCACATCGTCGCCCAGGATCACCCGTTGCTGCAGGGACTGGAGCCCGTGGAGCCGGTGTGGATGAGCCACAACGACTCGGTGGAGCAGCTGGGTCCCGGGTTTCGCGAGCTGGGCTACACCCGGCTGGGGTCGTCCGGTGTCCACCGCAACGCGGCCATCGGCTGCGACGAGCGCCGACGCTACGGCTTCCAGTTCCATCCCGAGGTGGACGACACGCCGCACGGCGACACGATGATCGCCAACTTCGTGCTGCAGATCTGCGGCTGCCGTCCGAGCTGGACCATGGAGGACTACCTCCAGCGGCAGCTGGAGCAGATCCGGCAGCAGGTGGGCCAGGGGTCCGTGTTCCTGCTGGCCTCCGGCGGTGTGGACTCCACGGTGGCGGCGAAGCTGCTCGGGCTGGCGCTGGGATCCGAGCGGCTGCACCTGCTGCATATCGACAATGGATTGATGCGCCGGGACGAGAGCCAGCGCGTGCTGCAGACCCTGCGCGACGCGGGGCTGGGCCAGAACCTGCACTTCGTCGACGCCACCGACGAGTTTCTCGGGGCTCTGGGTCACGAGGTCGACCCGGAGCGCAAGCGCGCCCTGATCGGCAACACGTTCGTCGACATCTTCGAGCGGGAAGCGCGGCGGCTGGGTATCGAGCATCACCTGCTGGGGCAGGGCACGATCTACCCCGACACGATCGAGACCGGCGGAACCCGGCGGGCGGACACGATCAAGACCCACCACAATCGGGTGCCGGTGATCGAGCGGATGATCGCCCAGGGGCGGGTGATCGAGCCGCTGGCCCAGCTGTACAAGGTGGAGGTGCGGGAGCTGGGCGAGAAGCTGCAGCTGCCGCGGACGGCGGTGTGGCGCCACCCGTTCCCCGGGCCGGGGCTGGGTGTGCGGCTGCTGTGCAGCAACGGAGACCCGGTGGAGCTGCACGCGCGAAACAAGGAGGTGCACCAGCTGGCGGCGCGTCACGGTCTGCAGGGGGTGCTGTTGCCGGTGCGGTCCGTGGGGGTCAAGGGCGATCTGAGGTCCTACGAGCATCCGGTGATGCTCAGCGGTGATGCCTCGTGGGAGGCGCTGCAAGAGGCCACGAGCGAGCTGCTCAAGGAGCTGAAGGGGATCAATCGCTGCGTATGGAACCTGGGGCCACCTCCCGTCCGGCTGGATCCCCTCCCGGCGACCATGACCCGCGCACGGCTGGACCTGCTGCGCGAGGCCGATCATCGCGTGATGCAGGGGCTGCGCCGACATGGCCTGTACGAGCAGATCTGGCAGTGCCCCACCGTGCTGGTCCCGCTGTGCATCAACGGGCGGGGCCGCGAGCTGTGCATCGTGCGGCCGATCCACTCGGAGCGCGCCATGACCGCCACTGCCGCCGCGTTGCCGGTGGAGCTGCTGGACGAGCTGCGCCAGCAGATCCTGGGCCTGGATCGGATCTCGGGACTGGCCCTGGACCTGACCTCCAAACCCCCTGGCACCATCGAGTGGGAGTGAGCTGGTTCTAGATCGCGCCGTTTCGCGGTATAGTCAGACCCATGAATAGCGATCGACTGCGACATCTGCTCCTTCTGGGGCTGGTGCAGCTGTGCGCCTGCACCTCTGGAGGAAACGTACCGCCGGCCTACGACAGGGGTGCGCCCGACGGCCAGCATGACATGGCCATTGACGGCCCGATGGTGGATCAGGCGCCGGTCCCGGATCTCGGGCCCAAGCCGGATCTCGGGCCCAAGCCGGACCTCGGGCCCAAGCCGGACGCCGGACTGTGCGGCAACAAGAACGTCGACGAGCCGGCCGAGACCTGCGACACGGCCATCGCCGCGGGCAAGGAGGGGGCCTGTCCCAAGACCGCCGCCGACTGCAACGACAACAACGTCTGCACCTCGGAGTCGATCAAGGGCACCGATTGCACGGCCGAGTGTGAGTACACCCCGGTGACCAACTGCTGCGGCAACGGGGTCAAGGAGGGCACCGAGAGCTGTGACGATGGCAACGTGGTGGACAAGGACGGCTGCTCCAACCAGTGCACGCTGCCCGGCGGGCACGTGCTGATCACGGAGGTCGCCACCAGCCCATCCGAGGCGGAGTTCATCGAGATCTACAACCCATCCGTCTCCACCGTGGCGCTGGATGACTACTACCTGGCCGATCGCAACGACTACTTCCTGCTGGTGGACACGCTGCCCGGCGCCTCCACCGACTTCGTCGCCCGCTTCCCGGTGGGCACCAGCCTCGCCGCGGGGGCCTACCTCGTGGTGGCGGTGGATGGGCTCAAGTTCAAGATCGCCTACGGCAAGGCCCCGGACTTCGAGCTGATCAACGGCGACTCCACGGTGCCGGACATGCTGGCGCCCACGAGCAAGGCTATCGGCTCGCAGGCCGGCCTGACCGACGGGGGAGAGCTCGTCGTGCTCTTCACCTGGGACGGATCGAGCGACCTGATCAAGGACCTGGACTACGTCGTGTGGAAGGGCTCCTCGGCCACCGCGGTGTACAAGTCCAGCGCCATCTGCGTCGACGGGCCCGACGTGGACAGCACCACCAGCTGCTTCCTCGACGACACCAGCGTCACGCTGCAGAGCTACCTCACGCCGCCGCAGCAGGGAGGTTCGCTGCATCGCTGCAACTACCTCGAGGGCACGGAGAAGCAGACGGGGGGTAACGGGCTCACGGGACACGACGAGACCAGCGAACCGCTGGACGGCGCCGGCGCCACCTGGAAGCGCAACCCCAAGACGCTGAAGCTGCGGACCCCGGGCGGCCCGGCGCCCATCGGCTTTTGCCCGCCCTGATCGCCCGGCCCCACACGGGAACACGCCCATGACCCATCCGGTGGATCATCCGAAACAGGTGTACCTGGTCATCCACGGTCACTTCTACCAGCCGCCGCGGGAGAACCCGTGGCTCGAGGCCATCGAGCGCGAGCCCAGCGCCGCGCCCTACCCCAACTGGAACGCGCGCATCGCCGAGGAGTGCTACAGGGCCAACAGCTGGGCCCGCATCTTCGAGGACCAGGGACGGGTGACCGAGGTGGTGAACAACTACCGCTACTTTTCGTTCAACTTCGGTCCCACGCTGCTGAGCTGGATCCAGGCGCAGATGCCGCGGCTCTACGCCCGCATCCTCGAGGCCGATCGCGCCAGCGTCGTCGAGCGCTCGGGCCACGGCAACGCTCTGGCCCAGGGCTACAGCCATGCGATCCTGCCGCTGTGCAACGATCGCGACCGCCTGACCCAGATCCGCTGGGGCAAACAGGACTTCGTCCACCGCTTCGGGCGACAGCCGGAGTCGATGTGGCTGCCGGAGGCGGCGGTGGACCAGGCCACGCTGGAGGATCTGATCGCCGAGGGGATGCGGTTCCTGATCCTGGCGCCGCGGCAGGCGCGACGCGTGCGCGCGCTGGGCGGCGCGGGGAGCTGGACCGACGTCGGTTCCGATCGCATCGACCCGCGCATGCCCTATCGCTGCTTCTCCCGCCGGGAGCCCCGACGATATCTGGACGTCTTCTTCTACGACGGCCCGGTGGCGCACGGGATCAGCTTCGAGCGCGTGCTGGACTCCAGCAAGCAGCTCACCGACAAGCTGTGGGGGGCGGTGGACTGTGGCCGTGACGGACCGCAGCTGATCCACGCGGCGGTGGATGGCGAGACCTTCGGGCATCACATGCGCTACGCCGAGCGCGCGCTGTCCTACGCGTTCCAGGTGGAGGCCCCGCGCCGCGGCTTCACCCTGACGAACTACGGCGAGTACCTGGAGCGCCATCCGCCGACGCACGAGGTGGAGCTGGAGCTGGGGCCCAGGGGCGAGGGCTCGTCCTGGAGCTGCGTCCACGGCGTGGGCCGCTGGTACCGGGACTGCAGCTGTCACGCCGGCGCGCCCGAGGGCTGGAACCAGGCCTGGCGCACGCCGCTGCGCCAGGTGGTGAACCTGGTGCGAGACGAGGCGGCGCTGCTGTTCGAATCGATGGGGTCCGACCTGCTGAACGACGTGTGGGCCGCGCGGGACGACTATGTCCAGCTGCTGCTCGATCCCTCGAACCGGGCGCGGGAGCGGTTCTTCGAGCAGCACGGCCGGGATGGGGGGCAGGGCATGGCCAGCCGGCTGGGCGCGCTGAAGCTGCTGGAGATGCAGCGCCACAGCCTGCAGGCCCAGACCAGCTGCGGCTGGTTCTTCAACGACATCTCGGGGCTCGAGGCGGTGCAGGTGATGAAGTACGCCGCCCGCACGGTGCAGCTGATCGAGGAGCTGTCGGGTCGCGACGTGGAGCGGCGGATGCTGGAGCTGCTGCAGGAGGCGCGCTCCAACCTGCCTCAGATGGGCAACGGCGCCGACGTCTACCGCAAGCTGGTGCTCCCCGCGTCGGTGGGGGTCTACCGGCTGGTGGTGCAGTACGCCATCACCGATCGATTCCGCAACTACCCCGACGACCACCGATTCTACGGCTACCAGATTCACCGCGTGGAGGGTCGCCGGCTCAACGGCGGATCGGTCTCCGTCAGCGTCGGGCGGCTGCAGGTGGAGTTCCTGCACACCGGTGAGACGCGTGACGTGAGCTATGCGCTGATCCACTTCGGCGGCCACGACTTCCACTGCGCGGTGCGGCCCTTCGCCGGGGTGCAGGAGTTCCGTGGCTTCATCGAGCAGCTGGAGGGCATCATCAGCCACGCCACCATCACCGAGCTGCTGCGCGTGGTGGATGCGCACTTCGGCGAGAAGTACTACGGGCTGCGGCACCTGCTGGCCGAGGAGCGGGAGGAGGTGCTGGACGCGTTGTTCGGCCACCTCACCGAGCGCTTCGCCGAGGTCTACACCCGGCTGTACCAGGAGAACCACCGGGCGGTGAACGCGCTGATCGACACCGGGCTCAAACCGCCCCGGGAGTTCCGCATGGCCGCGGAGTACGTGCTGTCACGCCAGCTCAACGAGGCCGTGCGAAGCCAGGGTCGGAGCCACGACGCAAAACGTTATCGCGAGGCGCTGAAGGTGGTGCGGGAGGCGGTGCGCCGGGGCTACGAGCTGGACCGGCGTGAGAGCACCGAGATCTTCGACGAGATGCTGGAGCAGACGGTGGCGACGCTGGTGCAGCGCCCCGATCCGGCGTCCTGCCGCGACGCGCTGGAGCTGATGCAGCTGGCGGGCTCGCTCTCCATCGAGCTGGAGATGGAGTCGGCCCAGGACATGCTGTTCGCCATGCTGCAGGACCGGTCCGAGACGGCGACGTGGCGCGCCTGCGGCAGCGAGCTGGGGTGCCTGCTGGACCGGCTGCGCATCTCGCCCGCGCTGGCCGGGTGATCCGGTCAGCTAGTGCTAGTCCACACCGACGCAGCGGTAGAGCACGCCGAAGCTCTTGATCCGGGCCGACTTCAGCGCCGCGGGATCGGCCGGGTCGCCCTTGGCCACCAGCCGCACCTCGACCTCCACCACGCTGCCCTTGAGCGCGGTGATGGTGGCCTGCCCCTTGCCGCCCGGGGGAGAGATGCAGGCCACCGTGGACCACGGCGCGGTCTTCAGCGTCTCGGTCGTGTCGGCGGTGCGCACGTTGAACATGACCCAGGTGCCGGTGGGCACCTCCACGTCCCAGCGCAGCTGCTGCCAGTCGGGTTGCTCCGGGGATGGGCAGGGGGCGAAGACGCCGCGGTACCAGCCCGGCTCGCCGGAGGCCAGCCGCGTCTGGATCCCGGTCATGTCGGAGTAGGCGTAGGCGATGCCCTTGAGCGGCACCGCGTTCAGGGTCAGCGTGTTGTCGGTGAGCGTCTTGCCCGGCACCACCATGTGCACCTGGCCCTCGTACTGCACGGCGAAGACTCGGCCCTGGGCGTCCACCGCCACGCCCTTGGTCGACGCGGGGATGGTGATGCCGGCGAGGGTGTCGGCGTCGATCCGGACCAGGTGCTGGCCGTAGTACGCGGCCCACACGAAGCCGCTGGCGTCGGCCGCGATGCCGCCGCCGTAGGACGGGACGCTGCTCATGGTCAGCCGCTGGTTGGCCGGGCCGTAGGGGTCGTAGCAGAACGTGCCGGCCGTGGGGTAGCCGCTGCGCCAGACGCGCTTCTTGTAGTCCACCGTGATGCCGTAGCCGTCGAGCATGCCGGCGTAGACCGCCTTCACCGCGTTGTCGCAGGTGGCGGGGCAGGTGGTGGTGGTGCAGGTCTGGCTACACACGGTGGCCGCGTCGCAGGTGGTCTGGTCGGTGCACTTGTTGACGTCGATGAAGCCGAAGCCCCCGCCGCCGGCTCCGACCCACAGCTTGCCGTCGCCGGACAGCGCCATGCCGTACACCGGCACCGGGGCGGCGGTCTTGAGCAGGATCGTCCCCGTGGCGGCGTCGATCTTGTACACCTTGCCGCTGTCGTGCAGCCCGCCGACCCAGACGTAGTGTTTGTCCTCGGCCGTGATCTGTGTGGGGTCGAACTCCTTGTTGCCCTGGAAGTTGCTGCAGATGTTCTCGTGGTTCAGGCCCGGGATGTCCTGCGCCGCCAGACCGCGAATGTCACCGTCGGTCTCCACGTGCCACGCCACGCACTCGTCCTGACCCCAGGGCAGCACGTCGTCGGGCCCGGTGGAGGTGGTGACCTTGCCATCCTTGTTCACATCGGGACAGGTCTTGGGGTCGGGCAGGATCTTGGTCACGCCGGTCTTGCCGTTGCCATCCTGGCGCGAACCGATGAAGGCCTCGCCCAGCGCATTGACCGTGGTGCGGGAGGTGCTGCCCCCGCCGGTGTAGTAGCGGGCGACGATCTGTAGCGTGGTGGTGTCGACCTTGGCCACGCCGGGCAGGTTGGTGTCGGCGACCCACAGGTAGCGGGTGAGCTGGCTGTACTTCATGTCGATGACCAGCGCCCCGTCACTGTCGGTGGAGACGAACTCGCTGTCGTGGGACCCCGGATCGAAGGGCGAGCCGCCAATCCCCACCTTCTGCTCCATGCACCCCGTACACTCCCCCGGGACGGGGACCGGAGGGTTCCACACGCCGCCCTCGCTGGTCGATCCACCGTCGAGGCTCGAATGCAAGGTCGATCCGACGTCCCCCTTGCAGGCCGGCAGCAGCAGGGCCAGACACAGGGTCAGGCGTTGTCCTATAATGGGTTGAAAAGGAGCGACCTCCTCTGCTAACAGCTGGAGGGATCCGGCTTGAAAGGAGGAGCGACATGGGCCAAGTTATTCCGCTACGACGGCGAAGGAGGAAGTCGCGGGTGAAGGGCAAGGAAGATGTCTTGACGCGTGAGGAGTTCGAGGCGCTCGATCTCGAACGACGGGTCGCCTTGATCCAGGAACTCATCCCTC
>Ga0210044_10001018_pt1 | contig 42706 bp, 41 predicted proteins | sample CryGey13umfilter_2_FD_183959 | JGI IMG/M metagenome (GOLD analysis project Ga0210044, IMG submission 183959) | Groundwater microbial communities from aquifer in Utah, USA - Crystal Geyser 4/9/14 3 um filter (SPAdes) (version 2) | ecosystem: Environmental > Aquatic > Deep subsurface >... | reverse complement strand
CTTTTGATGAAGATTCCAACCGTGCACGAAAAGGAAATAGCGCGGCAAATATGGCAGTGGTTCGGCATATTGCTTTGAATCTGATCAAAGCCGATACATCATCCAAAATCGGCATTAAGAATCGAAGACTTAAAGCTGGATGGGATAATGATTATTTGGAAAAACTGCTAATGGGAAAGTAACAGTTTTAATGCGATTGCCCTGCCTGATTCAAGGTGTAAGGTTCTGCCACAAGGGTGAACCTGTTACACTGCCGCAAAATATTGCGGCGGTTAGGCTTTGGCTGTCAGAACCGGCCGGAAACGAGGGATATGATGAACGAGAATGAATTGTTGGCCATGTATGAAAATGCCGGAGCGCTGCTCAATGGCCACTTTATTCTATCCAGTGGGCGCCACTCTGCGCGCTATCTGCAATCGGCACTGGTGCTGATGGACCTGGAAAACGCCACGGCACTGGCTCGTGAGCTGATCAAAAAGGTGGATGCCTCGACGATTGATATGGTGGTGGCTCCGGCCATCGGCGGACTGGTGATCGGCCAGGAAGTGGCGCGTCAAATGAACAAGCCATTTCTGTTTACCGAACGCAAGGAGGGCGAGATGCAACTGCGTCGCGGCTTCTCCATCCCTTCAGGTAGCAGGCTACTGGTGGTTGAGGATGTGATTACCACGGGCGGTTCAGTGCGCGAGTGCATGGCTGTCGTCCGCGAGCATGGCGGGGTGCCGGTGAAGGTGTTGGCCGTGGTCGACCGGGCACCGGGAGTCGATGGGCGCTTTGATGTGCCATATGCAACAGCACTGAGTCTGGATGTAGAGACCTATGCTGCCGATACCTGCCCATTATGCGCCGATGGCGGACTGCCTGCGATTAAACCGGGCAGTCGCGGCGCGGCATAAACAAGATTGACGGGTGAGCTGTGACAAGGCGCACGGCATCCCGTATAGCAAATGAAATGATAAGGCCTTACAAGGAGTTTACATGAGTGATCCGGTACTTCGCTGTTTTCCGTTCGGTGGCGTTGGAGAATTTGGCAAGAATATGATGGTGTATGCCGTCGATGATGATGCGGTGATTGTTGACTGCGGCATGGGGTTTCCGGAGCCCGGGCAGCATGGTGTGGATATTGTGGTGCCGGATATTGCGGCTCTGGACGAGTTGGGTCTTAACATTCATGCGTTGATCCTGACGCATGGTCATGAAGATCATATCGGCGGTGTACCGATACTGCTGCCGCGCCTGAAATTGCCGGTCTATGGCACGGAAGTGACGCTGGCGCTGGTGAGGTCAAAACTGTCTGAAACCAAATACAAGGGTGATCTGCATGCCCTGCCCGAAGATGGTACGACCATTCCCATCGGTCCGTTCCAGGTGGAAGGGGTGCCTGTAACACACTCGATTATGGATGCCGTGTCGGTTGCTATTCATACGGTGCTGGGTGTGATTATTCATACCGGCGATTTTAAATTCGATCCGGCACCGATCGACGGGCGCGCATCAGCACTGCACCGCTTCTCCCAACTGGGAGATCAGGGTGTGGTACTACTCGCCTCTGACTCCACCAATGCCACGCGCTCGGGTAGCGGTCCCTCCGAGCGTATTGTGGGGCCGGCAATCAGACAGGCTGTGTCGCAATGCAAGGGCAAGGTGGTGGTAACCACATTTGCTTCCAATATGTTCCGTATCCAGCAGATCGTGGATGCAGCCATTGCCTGCGGGCGCCGTGTATCGGTTGCCGGACGCAGTCTGGAACGCAATATGAGCATCGCCCAGGATCTGAAACGTCTGAATATTCCGGCCGGCACCTTTGTGGATATCAAACAGTCGCAGAGTGTCGCCGATCATCAGTTGTTGATTATTGCCACCGGCTCGCAGGGCGAATCACGTGCGGCAGTGGGACGTATTGCCCATGGCCGCTTTACCGGTGTAAAGCTGGGAGAGGGTGATCTGGTGATCTTTTCATCCAGTAATATTCCCGGCAATGAGCGGGTGATTGCCGGCCTCTACAACCATATCTACAGGCGCGGTGCGCGCATTCTGCATGCCGGTCAGGCGTCGGTGCATGTCTCCGGCCATGCTCAGGCTCATGAGTTGAAAATGATGATTCAGCTGACCCGGCCGAAGTATTTTTATCCTGTACACGGGGAGTTCCGTAATCTGATGGAACATCGCGATCTGGCTGTGGCTACCGGTGTCGCATTCGAGCGTACGATCATTGCCGAGAACGGCCACTCCGTAGAGCTGGACTCTGCAGGCATCAGGCCCGGGCCGGACTTCCATGCAGGGGCAATTTTTGTCGATGGTGAGAGCCGTGATGAGATCGACGGCTTTGTGCTGCGTGATCGCCGCTTTCTGGCGGAAGATGGCATGATTTCGGCGACGGTCATATTCAGTCGCCATGAGGGTACGCTGCTATCGCTGCCGGAGCTGGAAGCGCGCGGTGTACTGCATGAAAGTGTCAGTGAAGATGTGCTGGCCGATGCAGCGCATGATCTGGCCAGCTTTATGGGCGGCCTGGATCAAGAGCTGCTGGCTGATCTGGATGCAACCAAGGAAGAGGTGCGTCTGTTTCTGCGCCGCTGGTGCAAGCGCAGGCTGGGACGCAGGCCGATGGTTCTGCCTGTGGTGGTAGCAATCTAGTGCCTTTGAATGTTCGTCTGCTTGCGCGCGAGTCTCTGGCATTGCTGATGGCCGGGGTGGTTATTGTGATGGTACTGGCTATGGCCAGCTTTTCACCGCATGACCCGTCATTGAACCACGAAACACAGGTAGCAGCCAGCAATCTGGCCGGTATTGCCGGGGCCTATATTGCCGACTTTATCTACCAGCTCTTCGGTTATGCCGCCTGGGGCTGGGTGCTGCTGCTGGCAGTGCTCATCGCGCGTATGGCCTGGGGTATTAAGCCGTGGCTGGTCGGCTGGACGTCGCTGTTCTGGTTGCCGGTTATCCTGGCTGTAGCGGCGCTGTTGCACGCACATCTGCCGTCAGGCAGCGCCATGGATCTGCTGGCCTTACCGGCCGGCTCCGGCGGGGCGTTGGGCTCAATGCTGAGCCAGACGGTTGATCTTGCTCTGGGCGATGTCGGTCGCGATGTCTTGCTGGCGGCACTACTGCTCAGTGCGGGCGTAACCGCTACGCACTGCTCATTGATGGCGCTGCTCAAGCAGCTGTATATGTGGATCTGTTCGGCTTTTTCCTGGTTGCTGGCGCAGGTCAGGCGCATGTTGACCCGCGCAGCGGAGCGAAAGGATCGTATTGAAGCGCGTGTGGAGCGCAAAAAGGTACGTACGACACGCCCTGTACATATTGCCGAGTCCGAAGCGGAAGTCGCGTCGGTTGCCAAGGTCAAGGTCTCCCGCCGTGCTAAAGTCGATCAACAGACAGAGCTGGCCTTCAATGAACCGGCCGGTTCCGGGTTCAAGCTGCCTTCGCTGGCACTGTTTGATCGTGGCGAAAGCACGCACCGCGAACAGGACCCGCAGACACTGCAGGCTGTTGCCCGCATGCTGGAGAAGAAGCTGCTGGACTACCGGGTGGAGGGTAAGGTTGTAGCCGTACAACCCGGGCCGGTGGTCACCCAGTTTGAACTCGAACCGTCGCCCGGTACCAAGGTCAACCGCATTGTGGCGCTGCAGGACGATCTGGCTCGCTCCATGTCGGCGATCAGTGTACGTGTGGCTGGCAATATTCCCGGCAAGAGTGTGATCGGGATAGAAATTCCCAATGAGATACGGGAAATGGTAGTCATGCATCAGGTACTTTCCAGTACCGAGTTTGCCAACAAGAAGCTGCAATTGCCGATGGCGATGGGCGTGGATATCTCCGGTCAGCCGGTGGTGGCGGACCTTGCCAAAATGCCGCATCTGCTGGTGGCCGGTACAACCGGTTCCGGTAAGTCGGTGGCGGTCAATGCGATGATCTGCTCGATGCTGATGACCTGCACGCCGCAGGATCTGCGTATGATTCTGGTCGATCCTAAAATGCTGGAGTTATCGGTCTACGATGATATTCCGCATCTGTTGGTGCCTGTGGTGACCAACCCGCACAAGGCTGCCAAGGCGCTTGCCTGGGCCGTCTACGAGATGGAACGCCGCTATCAGCTGATGAGCGATGCCAAGGTGCGTAATATCGACGGTTATAACAAGTCAGCCGAGAAGCAGGAGGGGACGGAGCGACTGCCGATGATTGTTATTATCATCGATGAGTTGGCCGACCTGATGATGGTGGCCGGCAAAGAGGTGGAACAGGCAATCTGCCGCATTGCGCAAAAGGCGCGTGCTGCCGGCCTGCACCTGATTCTGGCCACCCAGCGCCCCAGTGTAGATGTTATTACCGGTCTGATTAAAGCCAATCTGCCCAGTCGTTTGTCTTTTCAGGTCTCCTCCAAAATCGACTCGCGCACGATTCTTGACCAGATGGGTGCCGAGCAGCTGCTCGGTCATGGCGACAGCCTCTTTCTCAGTGGTAGTCGCGATCTGCGCCGCGTGCATGGTGCCTTTGTCTCTGATGCTGAAGTGCTGGAGCTGGTTGAGCATCTGAAAGGGCAGGGCGCACCGGACTACCGCGAAGAGGTGTTCGAGATCGCCAGTGTGGCCGATGCTGCCAGCGGCCCGGGTGGTGGAGCAGGTGATGATGAGCACGATGAAAAATATGATGAAGCGGCGGCGCTGGTCATAGAAAAAGGTTCCTGTTCGGTATCGATGGTGCAGCGTTACCTGCGCATCGGTTACAACAGGGCCAGCCGACTGGTTGAGCAGATGGAGCGCGAGGGGTTGGTGACACCACCGGGCTCCGGTGGTCTGCGCAAGGTACTTGCCCGATCAGGTAGCGATGGCGGCGGGGTGATCGAATGAGTCTCAGTAGACTGAGTGCGGCACTACTCTGTAGTGCGATGCTGTTGTGCATTACATCTGCTTCTGCAGCGACAGTAAAACAGGATTGGCAGCTCGATGGGCAGGAGAAGGGGCTCTCCTTTACCAATAGCATTGAGCGACTGGCAACGCAGCGGGGTTTCGCCTGCCGTTTTGATCAGCTGATGGAGTTTTCCGATGGTGGTGGCAAACACTACTCGGGTGATCTTGCCATCCTTAAGCCCGGCCATTTTCGCTGGCAGTACCGCAAGCCCTATGACCAGCTCTATGTCGGTGACGGGCAGGTGATCTGGCATTATGAACCGGATCTGCTGCAGGCCGAGCGACTGACAGATCTGGAAACGATCAATCCGGTGGTGATGAAGCTGCTTGACGGCCGTGTGCCGCTGGCCGATATCAGGGTTGTCGAGCGCAGTTTTGACGCTGAACGCAATATTCACCGCTTCAAGGTTCAGGTCACCGATGCCCCGCAGGTATGGTTGGGTTTCTCGCTTCAAGGTAATCTGGTTTATATTGAACGACAGGATTTGCTGGGCAACCGCAATATGATGCACCTGTCGGATTGCTCTTACGTTGCACCTGCCGAGAAACTATTTAGCTTCACCCCGCCTGACGGCGTGGATGTGCTTGATCTGCGTTCAACAGTCAGCGAATAAGGACCTTAATCATGAAACGATTGTTTATTTTTATTGCCGCATGTTCGTATGCTGCTGCGGCCCATGCCGGCGGCTTTGAACAGGTAAACCAGTCTGCGGCAGGAGCAGGCGTATCCAATGCCTTTGCCGCAACTGCTAATGATGCCTCGGCGCTGGCCTATAACCCGTCCGGTATTGCCTGGCAGCCGGGAGTGACAGTTGCCGGCGGCATTGATCTGAGCTTTCGCAACTCATCGGTGAAAATTCCCGGCGGTGTAGCCTCGAACACCGGTACGGAACCGACTTTCGGACAATTCTATGCAGCCTGGGTGCCACGTGATGGTCGTCTTGCTGCCGGTATCGGTTTCTCGCCGCTCTACGCTGCCAACAACAACTGGAGTGATGCTTTCGGGGCGGCTTCAGGTGTGGGCAAGCTGACTGTGGATCATACGACAGCCGATCTGGTTTATGCGATTGACAGCAGTCTGGCTGTTGGCATGGGTGGCGACTGGTATATTACACGTGCGACGCTGTCGCAGGGTACGAAAAACTTCAAAGGTACGGATGTCGCAAGCTTCGGCGGCCATGCCTCGCTGTTGTGGAAGCCACTGCCCGCCTGGTCACTCGGCGCTGTTTACCGCTCCGGCGCCAACATCAGTATGACCAAGTCCAATGATACGCTCTCATTCAAGTTGCCTGATCAGGTGACTGTGGCGATTGCACATGATTTCTCAGATGTATGGCACATGGAAACGGATCTGAAATGGTCCCGCTGGTCTGTACTGAAAGGTATTAATGTGACAGGGGTAAATGCCCAGACCAACACACTGGACCTGCGTGATACGCTGACTGCGATGGTCGGTCTGACATGGACCTGGCGCGAAAATACTCAGGTTCGCATCGGTTATGCCTATGATCAGGGCGCCAATCGCACCCGCAACTACAATCCGCTAATCGCCGATCAGGATGGCCATCGGGTCAGCCTTGGCGGTGGCGGTGATGTGTTCGGGCTGCATGTCGACCTAGCCTACCAGTATACCTTTTATGCGAAGAAAACAGCTACAGGAGCCTATGCCGGTAACTACCGTGATCGCCGGCAGAGCGTCGTGTTCACTGTTTCCAACCAATTCAATTAAGGCATCGGTGGGTAAGCAGGCTTCACTGCTAGACAGCGTTGCTGCAGCTGACGTCTCCGTGCCGCTGGCCTATCGGATTCGCCCGAGTTCACTGCAGGATGTGGCTGGACAGTCAGATCTGACCGGAGATGATTCCTGGTTTGCCACGATGGTGAAGGAGAAGCGTTGCTGCTCCTGCATATTCTGGGGGCCGCCGGGAGTAGGTAAAACCACACTGGCCACCTTGATGGCCGATGCTGCCGGTATCCCGTTTGTGCAGTTGTCGGCAGTCTCCGCCGGCAAGGCGGAAGTGCAGGATGTAATCCGCCGTGCCAGATCAGCCGGCCAGACCTGGTTACTGTTTCTCGATGAAATTCACCGCTTTAACAAGGCACAGCAGGATGTGCTGCTGCCCTGTATCGAGGACGGCACGCTGGTACTTGTCGGGGCGACCACGGAAAACCCCTCCTTCTCACTGAATAATGCGCTGCTCTCGCGTTGTCGTGTTATTGTGCTCAAGCCGCTGCAGGCGACGGATGTGGCGACTATTCTGGCACGAGCATGCCGCTATCTGGGCAATGATACCTCCAACTTCACCATTGATGATGATGCACTTGGCTGGCTGGCGGAAAACAGCGATGGAGATGCCCGTTACGCGCTGAATGCGCTTGAGTCGCTGTATCAGGCGGATCCTTTGCGTCACTGGTCACTGGCGGCTGTGCAGCAGCAGAGCCTGCGGCGTGCAGCCCGCTATGACCGTGATGGCGATGCGCACTACGATCTGATTTCAGCTCTGCATAAATGTATCCGTGATTCCGATGCCGATGCGGCGGTCTACTGGCTGGCGCGCATGCTGGAGGCTGGAGAGCAGCCACTCTATATCGCCCGGCGCTTGATTCGTATGGCTACGGAAGATATCGGGCTGGCCGATCCGAAAGCGCTAAATATTACGCTGGATGCGCACCGCATGTATGAGATTCTCGGCTCGCCTGAAGGCGAGCAGGGTCTGTTTGAGGCAGCGATCTATCTGGCTCTATCTGCCAAGAGCAATGCCGCCTATATGGCGGAGAAAGAAGCAAGGAAGCTGGCCGGCCAGACCCGAGCGGCAGAGGTACCGATGCATTTGCGCAATGCGCCGACAAAACTGATGCAGAAGCTTGGTCACGGGGCCGGTTATCAATACGCTCACAATGATGACCATGCGGTGGTGAACCAGCAGCATTTTCCGGCGGAGCTGGGTAAGCCCACGCTCTACAGGCCGGTTGCACGCGGCTTTGAGCGCACACTGCGCGAGCGTATGGATTGGCTGGCATCGATGCGTGCCGGCAAACAGGGTGAGCAGAAGAAGGGCGGAGGAGAGCCGGTATGATGCGACAACTGGCAGCTGTAGCTATAGGCGGTGCTGCGGGTGCAGTCATGCGCTGGCTGATGGCCTCGGCCGTGCAGCGGCTGGCCGGCGGTGCCTTCCCATGGGGCACCTTCGCCGTTAATGCCCTGGGCTCTTTTCTGCTGGGTTTTTTGTTTGTCTGGCTGATTGAGCGATCTACAGCCAGTGAGTTGTTGCGTCTTGCCATTACTGTCGGTTTTCTCGGTGCGTTTACAACCTTTTCTACCTATTCACTGGAGTCGGTGCGTCTGTTGCAGGAGGGGGCCATGCAGATGGCCTTCGCCAATATTGTCGGCCAGGTCGTGGTATGTCTGTCGCTTACATGGCTGGGCGTTCAGTGCGCGCGCTGGCTCTGACATCATCGAACAGCTGATGTCAGATATGCACTCCCGACGCATAGGCGTATTTGATTCCGGCGTGGGCGGCCTGTCGGTGCTGGCCCATATCCATCGTCTGCTGCCACACGAGTCGCTGATCTATGTGGCCGATACCGCCTATATACCATACGGCTGCAAACCACCGGAGCAGGTGCTGGGACGTTGCCTGAGCGTGGCGGACTTCCTTGCAGGGCAACAGATCAAGGCACTGGTGGTGGCATGCAACACAGCCACGGCTGTGGCCATTGAGACGCTCAGACAGCGATTTTCCATGCCGGTGATCGGCATGGAGCCGGCGATCAAGCCGGCGGCACTCTCCAGCCGATCGGGTGTTGTCGGTGTGCTGGCCACAACAGCTACGCTGGGTAGCGGCAAATTCAACGGGTTGAAGTCACAGTTTGAACAGCATGCGCGGATTTTACTGCAGCCCTGTCCCGGACTGGTTGAACAGGTGGAGCAGGGCGATCTGTATGGCGAGAAGACCAGATTGCTGCTCGTGCGTTATCTGCAGCCGCTGCTGGAGAGCGGCATCGATACACTGGTGCTGGGCTGCACCCACTACCCGTTTCTGCTGCCCCTGATCAGGCAGATTGTTGGAGATGCCATCGAGATCATCGATACAGGCGGGCCGATTGCCCGGCAATTGCAGCGACAGCTGGAGATGCGTGATCTGCGTGCCTCTGCAGGTAGCGGCACGGTCGAATTCTGGAGTAGTGGTGAATGTACGCTGGTTGAGCCGGTGATGAGCCAGTTGTGGCAGGCTCCGGTGACGCTGCATTATCTGTCTGTTTAGTTGCCCGGTGTGGCAATATGATACAGATATGTGGAAGTGATTCACATTGACTTGCCCGTAAATTGTAAACAGTTAATATGCGCTTCAAACTAATGAGGTGGTATATCACATGAGCACAAAGAAAGTAACCAAGAAACATCTGCTGGAAATGGCTTCAGAACTGAATCTCAAGGGTGCTGCCAAACTGAACAAGGCTGCCCTGATCCACGAGATCCAGACCGCAGAAGGCAATACACCATGCTTCCAGACCATCACCAATTGCGCTGTCAGCCCATGCATGTATCGCGCTGAGTGCCAGGTCTGATCGCACTCGCCTAACACAAAAGGGTCCCTTGGGACCCTTTTTTTTGGCATGCTGTCAGCCCGTAATCAGGGCCAGTATGTGACCATCGCCGTGCAGGTTTCACATATCTCGATGCGCGAAACACGTACCTGCCCGTCATCCAGACGCCGGCTCATCTCCCTGTATAGTTCCAGTGCAACATTTTCACTGGACGGGTTGATGGTATCGAATGGTGCCACATCATTGAGATTATAGTGGTCCCAGGGCTCCAGAGCGGCCTTCAGCTCGTTTTTCAGCGTCTTGTAGTCAATGCCCAGCCCCAGCGTATCCAGCTCCGTACACTCGACATACAGCTTTACATGCCAGTTGTGGCCGTGCAGCCGGGCGCAATCACCGGGGTAGTCGCGCAACTGGTGCGCAGCGGAGAAGTGGGTTTCGATGCTCAACTCAAAGCGAGACATTATTTTCTGCTCCCGGGCAGCAGCATGGCTGCCGATACATTACGTCCTTCGGCCAACAGGATATTATAGGTGCGTGCAGCAGAGCGTGAATCCATGCACTCAAGACCGATATGCTGATCGCGCAGCTGCTGCATGATCGCATTATCAGGGAAAGCCGTAGTTCTGCCCGTACCGATAATGAGAATCTCCGGCGGCGTATCCAGGAACATGCTCAGGCTCTCAGCCGTAATATCCCTGAGCCGTTCAGGTCCCCACGGCATCGTCAGCAGGCCTGCATGGATGCACAGGCTGCTGTAACAGGGTTCCCGGTTGACCTTGATATAGTCATTGTCATAGCCGGTAAACAGCAGCGTGTCCCGTTCCAGATCCGGGCTGATATCCCCCTTGAAAAGGGCAGAGCTCAGGGCCTGGCCTCCATCTCACGTGTCTCTTCGTCACTGGGTTGGAACCGACCGGCAAGCGACAGCATCACCGGGCTGGCAATATAGATCGAGGAGTAGGTGCCGACCACAATGCCGGAGATCAGGGCAAAGGCGAAGTCGTGGATCACTTCACCACCGAGCAGGAACAGGGCGAAGACCACCAGCAGCGTGGTGAATGAGGTCATCAACGTACGTGACAGCGTCTGGTTGACTGAAACATTGGTGACGATGCTCTCATCTTCGGGATTCTTGCGCTTGCGATTGGCGGCAAAGTTTTCACGGATGCGATCGAATACCACGATCGTATCATTGAGTGAGTAACCAATTACGGTCAGCAGGGCAGCAATGACCGGCAGGGTGAACTCCTTGCCGGTAATGGCGAAGAGACCCATGACAATGGTGATATCGTGCAGCAGGGCTGCATCGGCACCGAGGGCAAAGCGAAATTCAAAGCGGAACGTGACATAAACCAGAATAGCCAGCATGGCGATCAGAACGGCCATAATGCCGGCCTGGGTCAACTCTTCACCCACCTGCGGTCCGACAAACTCAACACGTCGCATCTCCACCGCGTCAGCAGTGAATTTTTCATTCAGACCGTCGAGGATGGCTGTGCTGATGGTGGAGGATTTTTCCCCCTCCTTGTTCTGCACGCGTATCAGAATCTCCTCGGGTGAGCCGAACTCCTGAATAACGGCATTGCCATAACCTTTGGGGGAGATGGATGCGCGTATATCAGCGATACTGACCGCTTTCTCGAACTTGACCTCAACCAGCGTACCACCGGTAAAGTCGATGCCGAAGTTCAGCCCCTTGAAAGCCAGTGTTCCCAGTGAAAGCAGAATCAACACGGCAGAGAAGATCATGGCCAGCTTGCGCCTGCCGATAAAGTCGATATGGATATCAGAACGAATCAGTTGCATGTCAGTGCCTCAAATGCTCAGTTTTTCAATGCGACCGCGTTTCTCAGTGCTCAGGGCAATGATGGCGCGGGTGACGGTAATGGCTGTAAACATTGATGCCAGAATACCGACGGAGAGTGTTACTGCGAAGCCCTTGACCGGACCGGAGCCGAACTGGAACAGTACGATGGCGGCAATCAGTGTGGTGATATTGGCATCGACAATGGTGGAAAATGCCTTGGCATAACCGCCGTCAATGGCTGCCAGCGGGGTCTTGCCCAGAGACAGCTCTTCACGGATACGCTCGAAGATCAGTACATTGGCATCCACCGCCATACCGATTGTCAGCACGATACCAGCCATGCCCGGCAGGGTCAGTGTGCTGCCGATCATGCTCATGACTGCCAGAATCAGCAGCATATTGAAGACCAGCGCCACATTGGCGACCATGCCGAACATACGGTAATAAACGGCCATAAAGATCAGTACCAGAATCGTGCCGATGATGATCGAGTTCATTCCCTGATCAATCGAGTCCTGCCCCAGGCTCGGGCCGATCGAGCGCTCTTCAACAACCTGCACCGGCGCCGGCAGCGCACCTGCTCTGAGGATGATCGCCAGATCATGTGCTTCAGCCGGTGAAAAGCTGCCGGTGATCTGCGCGGAGCCGCCGGAAATGCGCTCGCGGATCACAGGTGCGGAGTTGACCACGCCTTCGAGGATAATCGCAAAACGTTCGCCGACATGTGAGCCTGTCAATTTATCGAACTTGCGTGAGCCCTTGCTGTTGAATTTCAATGTTACGGCATATTCGTTAAAGCGGGAATCAATCGATACGCGGGCATCGGATATTTCGCTGCCGCCGAGTTCGGTATGTTTCTTCAGCAGGTAGGGCTGACGGCTGACTTGACCGTTGCGGGTCTTTTCAGGGCCATACATAATGATGTCGCCGGGCGGGATGCTGCCGGCCATCGCTTTTTCCAGATCGCCTTTTTCATCAACCAGCTTGAACTGCAACTCGGCCGTGCGTCCGATCAGCTGTTTGGCGCGCGCTGAATCTTCGTAACCGGGGATCTGGACCAGAATGCGACGCTTGCCCTGCTTGACAATCACGGGCTCCGTAGTGCCCAGAGCATCAATACGCCCACGGATCACTTCAATCGCCTGATCAACCGCAAATTTGCGGGTTTCATCGGCAATTGAGGATTTCAGTGTCAGTATAAAGCTATTGTCGGCAGCAGAGGCGAGATCATAATTGATGAATGTCTCTTTCAGCAGTGCTTCCGCAGCCGGCAGATCATCAGCCTGTTTGATCGAGATATGCAGGCTGTTACCTTCACTGGCCAGCTTGCTATAGCGGATCTTCTCTTTACGCAGTGTCTGGCGGGCCGTGTCGATATCTTCCTCGACACTGTGCGTTACAGCCTTGTCGACATCCACATCGAGTACAAGGTGGATGCCGCCTTTCAGATCAAGTCCGAGACTCATCGGGTTGCTCAGGGCAGCCGGCCACCAGGATGGCACGTTAGTGACATTGGGTAGAGAGCCCATCAGAGATACGACCAGAACGGTCAGGATTAACCAGATTTTCCAGCGCGGGAAGGTATGCATGAATCAGATCCTTTTGTGTAGAGCTGTTATTTAATCGGACAGGCCCAGAACGGTATCGCGTTTTACTTTGACACGGACATTCTCGGCAATTTCGACTTTCATGAAGTCGTCTTTCACATCAATGACCGTACCGTAGAAGCCGCCGCCGGTAATGACTTTATCACCTTTTTTCAGACCTTCGATAATATTACGATGCTCTTTTACCTTCTTCTGCTGCGGACGAATAAGCAGGAAATAGAAGATGACCATAATCAGCACCAGCGGGATCAATGATGCGAAGCCGCCTGCTGAGGCTGCGTCTTCGGCCAGCGCCGGTGTAACAATGGCAAATGCTGCAGCCATGGCTGCGATTGAGTGGGTAATGATAGATTTCATGTGGGTTATGCTCCTGAATATTGGAAGATGGCAATTATGCCTTGTTGCGGTAACGTTGTAAAAACTGATTGCGGAAATCGGGCCAGTTTCCCTCTTCGAGTGCGGTTCTGGCCCGTTGCATGAGCGCACAGTAGTAGTGAAGATTGTGCAGGGTGTTCAATCGCGAGGAGAGAATCTCCTTGGCCATGTACAAGTGCCTGAGATAGGCGCGGGAGAAATTGCGACAGGTATAGCAGTCGCAATCATCCATGATCGGTCGTGGGTCCTCTGCATGACAGAGGTTTTTGATGTTCAGCTTGCCATCATCGGTGAACAGGGTGCCGTTGCGTGCATTGCGGGTGGGCATCACACAATCAAACATATCAATGCCGCGATCAATACCTTCAATCAGATCATCGGGTGTGCCTACGCCCATCACATAATGCGGTTTGTCTGCCGGCAGATGCGGGGCCAGTGCATCCATCATCGCCATCATCTCTTCTTTCGGCTCACCGACCGACAGTCCGCCAATGGCAATGCCTTCAAAATCGATGGCGGATAGCGCTTTCAGACTCGCTATTCTCAATTCGGGGTACATGCCGCCCTGGACGATGCCGAACAGTGCCTGTGTGTCATTCACCGGCAGATGTTCGCGACATTCAGCGGCCCAGCGCATCGACATCTGCATCGACTCTTCTGCTTCTGCATAGGTGGCCGGGTAGGGCGTGCACTCATCGAAGGCCATAACAATATCACTGCCCAGCTGGCGCTGGATCTCCATGCTCTCCTTCGGGCCGAGAAACACTTCCGCACCGTCGATATGGGAGCGAAAGCGTACGCCGTGCTCCTCAATCTTGCGCAGCTCACCCAGCGACCAGACCTGAAACCCGCCGGAATCGGTCAGAATCGGTCGGTCCCAGGCCATAAAGCGGTGCAGGCCACCCATTTTTTCCACCAGCTCAGCACCGGGACGCAGCATCAGGTGATAGGTATTGCCGAGAATAATGCTGGCCTGAATGTCATCGGTCAGATCGGCCGGTGTCATGCTTTTTACTGTTGCCTGGGTACCGACAGGCATAAATACCGGCGTTTCAACCACGCCGTGCGCAAGCTGCATGCGTCCGCGACGGGCAAATCCGGTGGCATCTGTTGCCAGTATTTCAAAGCTCAGGGCAGTCATGGCGGCGCAGCCTGCCGATATGTGCCAGTTGCAGCAAGTTGCAACTGGCTTGGCCCGTAAGTCTTCTGTGTGCGGTGGTGTGTACGACGACATGGATGATGAATTGCGGCATAAGAAAGAGTGCGTCTCTGGCGTGGCAATAAGACACTATTGCTGCTAATTTAGGATGAACTATTACCGATAGATGATATTATAAAAGCCACAAAGGAGACCGGTCATGGTAAACGTAAACCATCAATACAGACTCTTCATCGATGCCGGTGTGATCCGGCATGTAAGCGGCAAGCACTATAAGCTGGTACGGATTGCTGGCTGGTTGCGTCATCTGGGTCACAAGCTCTATATCGAAGATGAACAGGGCATGCAGATTCAGGCCTGACGGTTACACTACACATCATCGAACAAAGCACAGGAAGCGCCTGCCCGGGTATCGCTCTGCTTCAGAAGAAGAGGGCGATGAAGGCGATGATCAGGATCGGATATAAAACAGGGGCATAAGATTTCAGCTTCTCCCATGCAGCTGCTCCGGAACCACTACCGATATTGGGCAGCAGCATCTGCGCTGTACCGAATAACAGCACGGCTTCCCGCGATGGAATGGTCTCCGGTTTTGCCCAGTAAGCTGTGTCAGCGACTACCTTCTCCCACGGCGGTGGGCCACTCTTCTCTACAGCCGGCGCGCGCGGTGCAGGCTTGGCAGATACTGTTTTTGACGCATCCATAACAATCAACTCTTCAACCGCTGGTGAATAGAGTGCCACATCTTCGCGCAGCTCTCTTACAGCCCACCATCCGCAATGCGGGCATGCCACAGCTGTGGTGGTAACCAAAGCCTGTTCTGTTTTTTCATCGAATGCGCGGGAATCTGCCGAATGATCGACTGCATGGGTCTGCAGGTCACTATTGCAATATTGGCATTTTTTCAGTGTAAGCTTCTTTCTCTTCAGAGAGATGATGTCATAACAGATGGTTTGCATGTGTTCTCCTGCCATTGCATCGTGAACGACACGGGCATTGATGCGGGCATGCTAGAGTAGTCGTACGCATTTGACATGCGTTGCCAGCACAGGTGAGCAGGCGGGTAACGATTTACAGCTGTAAATGATCAGAAGAGTCAAAAGCCTTTTGCCGCAGAGGACGCAAAGGACGCAAAGGACGCAGAGGACGCAGAGGACGCAGAGGAGAAACTGTATGGAAATATTATAGAGAGTGTACCCGGCCTGATGCTCTTCACTTGCTGCCGGCACGTTTAAATACACCATATTTCCTTGCTTCCCCTCTCTCTGCTTCGTCTCCTTCGTGGTGAAAAAGGTTTTGCACTATCGCCCGCCGGGAGCGCCGATGCTTGCTCCTATGCGGCAAGGTGAATGGTGATCGCAGGAATAGCCGGAGAAGGTGCCCTGGGGTATGCATGTCTGTGACTCCGGAGTGCTTACAGATCCAGCGACAGGCCGTTTATCTTCAACCATTGTTGTGCTTCCCGGTAGTCGGGCATGATTGATGCAACCTTCTGCCAGTAGGCCGGTGAGTGGTTATGCTGATGCAAATGACACAACTCGTGCACAACTACATAATCGGAGACATGGGCGGGGGCGATGATAATACGCCAGTTGAAGTAGATGCGGCCGTCAATATGGCAGCTGCCCCAGCGGCTGCGATAGTTTTTGATGCCGACCAGAGCAGGGGAGGTGTCGGTGCGTGCTGCATAATGCTCCACCCGCTGCTGCAGATGTGCTGCGGCGTACTGCTTATACCAGCCGGTGATCTGTTTCTGTATCGCCAGTCGTTGATCCGGTGCCGGCGTGTAGCAGATCAGCGAATCGCCGCACAGCTTGACCTGACGCCTGGTGGATGGTTGCAGGTTAAGCGCATAGTCACGCCCCAGCAGGGTGAATGCCTCATCCTGCTGGTAGCGCTTTGCCTGATGCTGGCTGCGTGTATGCGTGTTGAAGAGCATCTTTCGCTCAATCCACAGCTGTTTGCTGCTCACCCATGCCGCAATGCGGGCCTCGGAGATACCGACAGGGGCCAGCACATCGATGCGATTGTCCGGATGGATGACAATGCTGGCTGTCCTGCGCCGGGGTCGACGTACTATATTGTAACTGAGTTCAGTCACTGCAGGCGGCTAGGATCCACGCTGTGCGGAATGCTGTAGTGGTTGGCGCAATACTGACAGGTGACGGTGATCTGACCGCTGGCATCAAGCATATCATCCAGCTGTTCAGCCGGCATCGACTGGATAGCGTTGGCCATCATCTCCGGATTGCAGATGCAGTGGTAGCCATAGCTGTCGCGACTGGCCTGCTTGCAGCGCAGTCCGTCAAAATAGTGGAGCAGTTGATCCGGTGTCTCACTGGCGAGTGCGGAGCCCGGGATTTTTGCCATCGTTTCAATCGCTTTGAACCAGTGCTCTTCATTACAGCCGGGCATGGCCTCAATCATGATCGCCAGATCACCATGCAGAATAATATCGGCGCGAATCTGTGTCGACTGGGTCAGGTAGCGGATCAAGTGATCGGCGAGAAAGGGTGATTCATGCTCAACCGTCGAGATATAGGGTTGCCCGAAGCCCAGATCGCGTACGGTGGAGATACGCAATCGGTTACCCATGTGTGAACCGATGGTTGTCTCGGTCGTTGTATCCGCGGATCTGTCGCCGCTGATATAGCCGCGTACGGCGCCCTGCCGGCACTCGACCAGAATGCGCTGCCAGAGCGCTTCGGATTCGGAGAGGGCATCCAGCTGCAGTACCTGTCGCATGCCGCCCTTGCTGATGGAGAGTAGCAGAATGGATGCCAGCAGCGACTGACCGAATACCTGGGTTGCTGCCGGATCAAGCCGGTGAATGCGTGCGGCATCGGCAAAGATACGGCTGCCGCGAATAATGACGCCGCGCGTATGCGCTGCGGGCAGCAGGAAACGGATCAGGGTATCGTCGTTGTCGTTTACAGTCTGTTTTTCAGCCATGCGTGTACTCCGGTCAAAGATTCAAAACAGCTGTCGGCTCCGGCTTCGGTCAGCTCAGCGGCGGTAAAACCATCGCAGAGGCCGAGTGCGCGACTGCCGGCGCGGTTGGCTGCTTTCATGTCGGCAATGCCGTCGCCGACCATGACAGTGTGCTCAGCTGCTATGCCCAGCATCTCGCAGGCCAGCAGCAGCGGCGCCGGATCCGGCTTCTCCGCACGGCCGTCGATTTTACCGACGACGGCCTGCAACAGATCGGTCCAGCCGAGCACATGCAGCTGCGCCTCGGCGCGTGATTGCGATTTACTGGTGACGATGGCGCAGGGGATAGCATTGCTCTGCAGCCATCTGAGCAGTGTTTCCGCACCATCCAGCGGCTTGATGCGTTGCAGGTAATCCTCATCGTGAATTTCCAGAAAGCGGATGGCCGCCTCCTCCCTGCGCTCGCCGAACAGGGCTATCATACTGCAATCACCGCGACCGGTATGCCGTTTGACTTCCTGCGCTGTCATTTGCGGCATGCCGTACTCGCTGAAGGTCTGGTTCAGGGCGCGAATAATCGGCGCAAAGGCATCGACCAGCGTGCCGTCCATATCCAGTAATACACCCTTGATCATGACTGCTCCTTCTGTTGTCTCAGTGCACTGAATTCATCCAGCATCCATTGCCGCAGCATCATGCTGATCGGGCCCGGTTTGCCATTGCCAATTGCTTGCCCGTCAATATGGCATACCGGCATAACCGCTTCGGTGGTACTGCTCATCATGCATTCGCTAAGGCCTGTTTCATCCAGCCGCCATGCGCGCTCTTCGCAGGCAATGGCGTGGCGTGCTGCCAGTCGCAGCGTCATCTGGCGGGCAATGCCGCCAAGCAGTTGATGACCCAGCGGATGGGTGACCAGAACGCCGTTGATCACGGCCAGCGCATTGCTGCTGCAACCCTCCAGCATATAGTCCTGATCATCACGCCAGAAGCATTCATCTACGCCAGCCTGCACAGCCTGCTGCTTGCCCAGTACATTGGCCAGCAGGGCAATGGATTTGATATCACAACGTTGCCAGCGGATATCCGCTCGCGTGATGGCCGAGGCGCCCTGTGCCAGCTGTTGCTCGGATGGCTCGGGCAGCTCGCGTACGGTGATCACCATTGTCGGTGTCAGCGGTTGCTCGATCCGGTGCGAACGCGGTGCCACGCCGCGGGTGATCTGGATGTAGAGCATGGCATGATCGAACGGATTACGTCTGTAGGCCTCATGCAGCAGCGCTGTTAAAGCGGGAAACGGCAGCGGTAGCGGAATTTGCAACGCATCCAATGAGTATTGCAGGCGTGAGAGGTGGGCAGGCAGGTCAAGAAAAACGCCGCCGAAACAGGCGATCACCTCATAAATACCATCGGCAAACTGGAAGCCGCGATCTTCGATATGCACTGTAGCCTGTGCCAGCGGCAGAAAGCGACCGTTGACCCAGGCTGTCAATGTCATGTTATTTTGTATCAGAAGCCGGGCTGGAGCCATCTTCAGGCTCGCCCGTTACGCTCTCAATCGCATCATTGCCGGTGCGGCGCAGCCACAGGCGCATCCCATCCCACTGCCTGCTGATCCATGATGCCTGTTCAATAGCGTTTGCAGCTACCATCGGGAAGGAGAGCACGATGCTGGCCTTGTCACTCTTGTCGCCAATCACGGCATCAATGACGCCCAGCTTCTTGCCCTGACGAATCGGCGCTTTTAATGGCGCATCGTAGCGCAGGCGGAATGAGAGTGATGATTCGCTGCCCTTGGGGATGGTTACCCATACATCGGATGCGGGTCTGAGCCATACATGATCTTCTGTGCCTTCGAATACTTCAACCTTGCGGCGAATCTCCCGCTCGGCAGGTCGTTTGGTGACAAAGTGATTGAAACCAAAGCGCAGCAGTGTGCGCGTTTCCTGGGCACGGGCCCGATCTGATTTGGCACCGAATACAGCAGCGACGAAGCGGGTGCTCTCTTTTTCAGCCGAGCCGACCAGACAGTAGCCGGCCTCCTGGGTGTGCCCGGTTTTGATACCGTCAGCTTCAGACATGGTCCACAGCAGCCGGTTGCGATTGGGCTGCGTGCGATCGTCATAGGTAAAGTCCCTTTCGTTGAACAGTTTGTAATGCTCGGGATAGTCGCGCCACAGGGCGGCACCTAGAAGGGCCATGTCGCCGGCTGAAGAGAAGTGGCCTTCGGTAGGGAAACCGGTGGCATTGGCAAAGTGGCTGTGCAACATGCCCAGTTCCCGTGCCTTGGCGTTCATGCGCTCGGCAAAGGTGCTTTCGTTGCCCTCCATATGCTCGGCCAGTGCGATGCAGGCATCATTGCCCGAGTAGGTGGCAATGCCGTGTAGCAGATCACCCACTGTCGGATGCATGCGTGGCTCGAGAAACATCGTACTGCCCCCGATTTTCCATGCTTTCTGGCTGACGGAGACGCGCGTGTCCTCTGACAATCGCCCCTGTTTGAGCGCTTCGAACGCCAGATAGAGCGTCATCATTTTGGTCAGGCTCGCCGGTGGTAGTTGCATGTCCTGATTGTGGCTGGCGATGACCTGGCCGGAGCGGGCATCGATCATGGCCCATGACTTGGCATTGAGTGTAGGCGATTCGGGCCACGCGGCAGCGTGGGCGGAAAAGGGTATGATCAACATTATCACGGCCAGTGTGTGCAACAGGGACATCGCCTGTATGCCTGTTCGGGATTTTATTACCATTGCCAGTTCTCCTCGGGTGGTGCTTTCCATTGATTTGTTTCCGGCAGTGCCGGTGGCCGGATGCACAGACTCTCGGCATGCAGCATCAGGCGGGGGTGTGATTTGCCGCCATAACGGCTGTCACCAAGAATGGGACACCCTAGTGCAGAAAGGTGTACACGCAATTGGTGGCTGCGACCGGTATGCGGTATAAGGGCTATCAGTGCGCGGTTATCGCGCCGCTCAAGTACATGTGCCTCGCTGTCGCAGGCGCGTCCGTCGGGTGAAACATGATAGCGGCCATTGGTATCACGCGTGCGCTCGATAGGCAGCCGGATGCGCTGATCATCCCACTCCGGGGCGGGTGAAACGACCGCCAGATAGCGTTTCTCGACAGCATCATGCCAGTGCGCCTGCAGTTGTTGCAATAGCGCGGCACTGGCGGAAAAGAGCATCAGGCCGGATGTGTCCCGATCCAGCCGATGTACCGGCCGCAGCTCGGCCGCAGCAGTAGCTGTCAGTTGCAGGTGACGGGCCAGCTCATCGGGCAGTGTGCCGCGGCTGCGATGCAGTGCTTCCTGGGCATATTGCCCGCTCTTTTTGTGAATCAGAAAGAGTGGCGGCTGTTGCCAGACCAGCTGTTCGGCAGAGAACGGGACCAGCCGCTCACCATCGAGCATGACCAGTCGTACTTTATCATCACGGCAGAGTTTGCGACCGGCCGTCCGGCAGCGTTTGCTATTGAGGTAAACGCCGCCCTCATCAATGGCGCGGCGGGTGCGCCGACGCGACAGCTTGAACAGCTCGGCCACGCCCTGATCCAGCCGTTGTCCGGCCAGCGCGGCCGTAACACTGCCCTTCAGGTCAACAAATGCGTCGGTATTACTCATGCTTGCGTGGAGAGCGCTTGCAGCACCTGTGCATGGGTGTGGCATATCTGCATGCTGTCAAAGGCCCGGTCGGCCGACAGGATCAACTGCTCGCGTAACACATCCACAACCGGCTCCCACATGGCACCATAGAGCAGCAGCGGCCGCGGCTCCAGTACATGAATGGCAATCAGATCCCAGGTCATGGCCAACTCCGCCAGGGTGCCCAGACCGCCCGGCAGCACCAGCCAGGCGTCCGATTTTTCGATCATCTGCCCCATGCGATCGAAGAAGTCGGCAGCGCGCACCTCCTCACTGAAGGTGTTCTCCGGCGGGGTGGGGAAGCGCTCGAGCGTAATGCCGCGAACGTGGCCGCCGCCGGCGTGAATACCTTCGGAGAAGGCAGCCATCATTCCCTGATGGCCACCGGTCATGCCGTTCCAGCCGGCCTCGGCAATGGATCTGGAGAGCGCGGATACATCGCGATACACCGGTTCATGCGAGCCGGTTCGCGAGGAGCCGAAAGCGGCCAGACGTGGTCGTGTTGTTGCCTGTTGTTTCATTCGATGATCACCATGGTGTCGCTAAAGCCCTCCTGTCTCAGTGTGAGTACGGTTTTTTCTACCTGGTCAGCCTGCATGAACGGGCCGATACGCACACGATACATCGTGCGGCCGGCAATGGGTACGCTGACCAGATGCGCTTCCGGGTGGCGGGGGAGTAGCAGCTTCTGTTGCCTGAGGGCGTTCTCCTGCACGGAGAAGGCACCCAGCTGCACAAACAGCTTGCCGCTGTGTACCGTGGTGAGCGGGGCAGGCCGGTTGACCCTGACCATATCAGCATGTTCCCGCGCCTTGATTGCAGCCCCTGCAGCCAGCATGTCGACAGGTGCCGCTTCCAGTGTCTGCACGCGCACATGCGCCGTACCCTGCCTCTCATAGCCGAGCTCTCTGGCGGCGGCATAGGAGAGGTCGATCAGCCGCTCTTTGACGAACGGGCCGCGATCATTCACCCGTACAATGACAGTGCGCCCGTTCTCCAGATTGGTTACGCGCACCAGTGTCGGCAGCGGCAGGGTTTTATGCGCGGCCGAGAGCGTATGCATATCGTAATGCTCGCCATTGGCCGTGGGCTTGCCGTGAAAATCCTTGCCATACCAGGATGCAACCCCGGTTTCATCATAGGCTGTTTCAACCTGCATCGGTGTGTATCTGCGGCCATCGATCATATAGGGGGTGCCGGTTTTACGGACGCCGTCTCTGCCATCGGGCAGTTGCGGTCGATCGCTTGCGGCAGGCATCTGTGTTGCAGGTTTTGCACAGCCACTGATCAGGACAGGTGGCAGTACGAGCATCAGCAGGGTGATCAGGAGACGGCGAATGATGCACCTCCGAGCATGGCGGCGACTTCGGCGGCAGCCATGGCATAATTATAAGAGCGGTTCCAGCGTGTGATGACATAGAAGTTATAGTGCACCAGAGCAAAGCGACGCCCCTGCGCAGGTTTCATGTCGATAATGGTGACCTTGTCATCATCCCGCCAGCGCTCGGGCAGAGCCGGCAGATGCTGTTTGATTTCAGCCAGCGTGCTCCACTGCTTGAAGCCGGCTTCGGCACGCTGTTGCAGGGGCTGGGAAACAGGCAGCCAGTGGGCACAGGGGCGTCCGGCTTGCCATCCATGGCGGTGAAAATAGTTGCCGACACTGGCGATGATATCTGTGGGAGAGTCCCAGACATTGCGTCTGCCATCGCCATCGGCATCCACGGCATAGGCGCGGAAGGATGACGGGATAAACTGGGTGGTGCCGAAAGCGCCGGCATAGGAGCCCAGCTGGCGGGTTGCATCGAGTTTTTCCTCCTTCGCCAGCAGCATGAATTCGCCCAGCTCACGGCGGAAAAAATCAGCGCGGCGCGGGAAGCCGGTAGCCAGAGTGTACAATGAATCGAGCAGGCGATCACTGCCGCGATGGCGGCCGTAACGGGTCTCCATACCCAGAATGGCCGCAATGATCTCGGGCTCAACCCGGTATTTTTTCTCCACATCGGCAAAAATAGCCTGCTGTTCGGCCAGATATGCATCTCCCATGCGCTTCATGCTGTCGGTAACAAACAGCGGTCTGTACTCGGCATAGGAGCGCGACTCATACGGTGTGGTAATACTTGTGATGACGGCGGGGGTGAAGCGGGCCCCGTGCAGTGTCTGGGCCACCTGTTTCTCGGCAAGGCCTGTTTCACTTGCAATCAGCCGGGCCAGATAAGCCTTGCTGAAGTGCTGCGTCGGTTTTCTGATCACTGCCGCCAGCAGGGCCGTCGGCAAACATAGCGGTATGACGGCAAGGCCCGCACCGCGCAGCAGGCTGCGCCGCAAAGGGTTGGCAAGTGATTGTTCATCCCTGGGTGTGGATGGCGGGGTTTTGGCGTGGGGGTGCAAAGGCATGGCATGCATGCTAGCGGCGAATTTCATGAACCGGTAGGGCCTATTCTGTAACCTTTTTGCGCAGTGATTTTTTTTGGCTGCATCTGTTCTTACTCTCCAGTCGCCGCTTGACGGAGCCCAGTGATTTGCGTGTCGGTCTGCGCTGTCTGGCGATGGCAATGGCGGATCGGATAAGCGCCTGCAGCCGGCTCAGTGCCGCTGCCCTGTTCTGTTCCTGACTGCGGTGTTGCTGGGCCTTGATGACGATGATACCGTCAGAGCTGATGCGCTGATCCGCCCACTGCAGCAGCCGCTGTTTGTATGCGTCCGGCAGCGATGATGCATGGATATCAAAGCGCAGGTGGATGGCACTGGCAACCTTGTTGACATGCTGTCCGCCGGCGCCCTGTGCGCGAATAGCCTGCATGTCGATTTCATGATCGGGTATGCCGACGTGTGGTGATATCTGCAGCACGATCTATTTCAGCGCGTCATTGTCGGCGTCAATGCCAAAATAAAAAGCCCGGTCAGCCATGCGCTGCGCACGCCTGATCTGGCGCTGGCGCAGTAGTTTTCCGGCTCTGGCGACAGCCGGGGTGAGCAGGGGCGTATGCCAGTCACTGGCTGATGCGTTGTGCATACTGTTGATAGTTAGCCACAGCGGTGGCTGCAGCAAGAGCCGGGGATGGAGGGGGCGGGATCTGTCGGTGCTATACACATGCATCGTAACCTGTTTGCCGAATGGCCGGCACGGGCCCATGCCTGAGAGAGTATTGATGCGACTGTTGCAGAGGCTTGTCGCGCGCATGGTGATCTGTTCAGGTATGCCATCCCGGATTTCCAGCTGCCAGGGCAGGGCAATAAAAATGAGCCGTTGGAATGCGGACGGCTCAGCGCAGAGTCTGTCTGCCTGAGTCAGCAGCAGTGTCAGGGCGGTCAGTACACAGAGGCATGTGCGGCGTATCGTTTCAGGCATGGAAGGGCATGGCGCTGCTGGCCGGGGCATTAAAAGATGAACTGACGATTCTCCGGCAGGCCTTCCATATCCTGCAGCAGTGTCTCGAACAGGCCGATCTCCTGCCAGGTCTTACCGTTTTTGGTTTTCAATATCAGCGAGACAACAGGGTTCTGCCCGATAAAAGCGACCAGTTTACCACCATCGGCGAGCATGGCCTCGATATGGGGTGGAATCTCTTTCACGGCGGCACCAAGAACGATGACATCAAACGGCTGCTGTAATTCGGTTCTGGCGGCCATGGCTTCAGCATCCATGGCGTTGATGTGGATCACCTGCGCATTGGTGATGCCGTGAGTATGCAGGTGGGTGGCGGCTGATTCCGCCAGTGGCTTGTGGATTTCGCAACTGATCACTTCACCGGCCTGTATGGCCAGCATGGTGGTGAGAAAGGCGGTGCCGGTACCAATCTCCAGCAGGCGCTCACTACCGTTGAGGGCCAGGTGCGAAAGGATCGTCGCCTCCTGTAACGGGCTGTGCATCTCCTGATTGCAGGGCAGAGGCACATGACCTTCCATATAAGCCAGACTTTTCACATGAGCCGGCACAAAATTTTCCCTCGGCATCGATTCGACCAGATCCAGAGTCGTCGCATCCAGTACCTTGCAGCAGCGAATCTGGTGATCCACCATGTTTTTGCGGGCAAATTGAAAATCCGTAATGCTCATGTAAGGGCTCCCCTCTCCAAAGGTGTTGTTGCGAGGACGCGGTAGTGAAATCCGGCGTCCTGTGTCTGTCGTTAAAACCTCGGCGGCAGACGGCTTACTGCAAGGCAGAGCAATATGCAGTGGCCTCAGTCAAATAGCAAGTGGTTACTGGCCGGCACGCTATCAGTCATCGTCTTGCTATTATTCCTCACTGCTGATGCGATGATCACGCAGTACCTTCTTACCTGTGCTCAGGCTGCCTGCATCGGCCATGACCCGCCCGTCAATGGTAATGCGCAGGGACGGGGCGTTGCCGCAGGTGATCCACAGCGCATCAACCCGCTGGCGCATTTCGATGTGGTGACCCGGTTCCAGCAGTATTTCCCTGATCAGACGACCTTTACCGTCGCCCGCCTGATTCGGCCTGGAGACCTGAATCCAGACAGCCGCATCGACGGCATCAAAACGGTAAGTGTGGCTGCGTGGCTGTGGCGTGCGACTGTCCGAAGCTTGCGGTGCTATGCGGGCCGTAGTGTTGCTACTTGGCTGCTCTGACACTGGCGCAGCAGGTGCGGCACTCACTGTCGCTGCCGGTGTGCTTGCACGCTTTGTGGTGTCGGACTCGGCTGCTGGTGCATCCATAGCTTTTGGGGGGTCCTGCTCAACATCAGATGGAGCGGTTGCCTCGGAATAGGATACTGTTACCTCCGAGGAGGGATGACGGGGGCCGAGATCCTGATAGAGGAAATTGAATACCACGATAAGGATAAGAAATAGTGCTGCAGCTATCCAGGCCCAGCGTCGTGAAGGGGCAACCGGCGGGTCGGGGAAGGTGAGGGGGCGAGTCAGCGTGTAAGCGCTATTTTTCAGGCGCTCAACCTCTTCACTCAGGTCCAGTCCGAGGTAGGCGCTGTACTGGCGTAAAAAGCCCATGGCGTAGACTTCATCGGGCATGGCATCCCAGTGGCCGGACTCCAGTGCCTCCAGATGCTTGCGGCGCAGTTTCAGCTTTCGGGCCGGCACATCCAGCTCTTCGAGCAGGGCCAGACGAGCTGCGGCAAGTTTGTTGCCGATTTCTACCTGCAGCGCCTGCCTCAGATCGGTGCCGGACGTTGTTGTTACGTCAGCAGCTTTTTCCTCTTCCGGGTTGATATCGTCGGCCTCGGACTTGTTCATGGCTGCCCCGGCTTGTTGATGCTGCCGATGGCCCAGGCGCGATCGATGTCGGAAGTGGTTGCCCGGCTAAACGCGCTCAGTGCCTGGCGTGCGGCATTGATGCGCTGCTGCTGCATCAATACATTAACCAGTCCCTCGACGGCGGCGCGGTTGTCCGGCTGTGTGCGGATAATGGACTCAAAGAGGAGCTGTGCCTGCATGGGTTTTGCGGCACGGGCATAGGCATCTGCCAGTCTGAGGTCGGCCAGTCTGTTGTCGGGATTGAATACCCGCGCACGCTGAAATGCTTCGATGGCTGCATCGTAGTTTTTCTGTCCGAACAGGGCATTGCCCAGATTGATATAGGCCAGATCCTGATTAGCATAGCGGGGATCATCAAGAGCGATGCGTGCAGCTTTTTCTGCCTCGCTATAGCGCTGCAAACGATTGAGCAGGCTGGCGTAATTGTTCTGAGTGGCGGCACCCGCCCCCATACGCAGGGCGCGCAGGTAGGCGGCTTCGGCCTTTTTCATGTCGCCGCGCAGCACCCAGGCATAGGCCAGTGCATCCAGCACGGCCGGTTGGTCGGGTCTGATCTTGTCCGATTCCATCAGCTCTTCGAACGCTTTGGGCAGCAGGCCTTTGCCTAGGGCATCCACACCAATCTGGTAATGCAGGCTTGCCAGCTTCAGCTGGCGTTCATTCTCTTTGCTGTTGTTTGTAGCACAGGCGGAGAGGGCAAGCAGCAAAAGTAGCGCGAAGCACAGCGGTGATCGGGATCGCAACAGATGCATCACAGCAGCCGTTCGATCAGGGCATGAACGGGGCGTATGGCAGCATCATCCAGTTTTTTCAGGTCGGCGAAAATGCCATGTTCCAACGCCTCACCGCAAGCGCAGTCGCTTTTGCCCTGCTGAGGCGCAGAGAAAAACAGCTGCAACATCTGCTGCGCTCTGGTGACATTGCTCTGCATGATCTCGATAATAGATTGTACCGAGACATCCTCTTCCTGTCCGTGCCAGCAGTCGTAATCGGTGCACATGGCTACTGTGGCATAACAGATTTCTGCTTCGCGGGCGAGTTTGGCTTCGGGCAGATTGGTCATGCCGATGACATCCATACCCCAGCTGCGGTAGAGTTCGGATTCGGCGCGGGAGGAGAACTGCGGCCCCTGCATGACCAGATAGCGGCCGCCATCATGGGTGTTGATGCCCGCACTCTGGCAGGCCTGTGTCAGAGCACTCCTGAGCTGATTGCATACAGGATCAGCCATCGACACATGGGCAACGAGTGGCCCGTCGAAAAAGGTGTTTTCCCGACCATGGGTGCGATCGACAAACTGGTCGACGAGTACAAAGTCACCCGGATGGATATGTTTGCGTAGCGAACCTACGGCGGAGATCGAAATGATACGTTTCACGCCGGCCAGTTTCATGGCGTGGATGTTGGCGCGATAATTGATTTTGTGCGGCGGAATGGTGTGGCCCGGCCCGTGTCTGGGCAGAAACACCACCTCCTGATCGGCGATACGGGCCAGCAGCAGCTCACCCGAAGGCGCTCCGTAGGGGGTGTCGATGGCAAGCGTGTCTATGACTTCAACGCCATCGATATGATACAGACCGCTGCCTCCGATAATGCCGGTGCGGTGGGGGGTGAGCTGACTCATGAAACCTCTTTTGTGTCCGCCTTGAGTTGTCCGCATGCAGCCATGATATCCTGTCCGCGCGAGCGCCTTACAGTCGCACGAATACCTTTTGAAATCAAGCCTTGCGCAAATTGGTTCATGTTCTCCTTTGCCGTGCCGCGGTAAGGACTGCCCGGATACGGGTTAAACTGGATCAGGTTAACCCACTCCCGTTCGGGGTTCACAAAGCGGGCCAGTGCTGCCAGGTCGTCCGCCTGATCATTGGCGCCATCGAGCAGTACATACTCCAGTGTAATATGGCGCTGGGTGGCAAGCGGGTAGGCGTTGAGACAGTCGCGCAGCTGTTGCAAAGGGTGTTTGCGATTGATCGGCACCAGCACATCCCGTTTCTCATCAATGGCCGAGTGCAGGGAGATAGCCAGATTGACCGGGTAGACCGCACCGAGGCGCTCGATTTGCGGTGTCAGACCGGAGGTTGAAACCGTGATGCGGCGGCGTGAGAGATTCAAGCCATCCTCATCCATCAATATGGCCAGACTGCCATGTACACCCTCTTCATTGGCCAGTGGCTCACCCATGCCCATATAGACAATATGCGTGACGCTGTTATGCAGCTCGTCCGTCATCGGTTCATCGCGCAGATCGGCCTTGATGGCCAGTATCTGGGCGACAATCTCGCCGGCGCTGAGATTGCCTTCAAAGCCCTGGGTGCCGGTATGGCAGAAGGGGCAGTCCAGTACGCAGCCAACCTGCGAGGAGATGCATACGGTGCCGCGCTTCTCCTCGGGAATAAATACCGCCTCAACCATCTTGCCGGCCAGGCGCGGACGATTGAGGGCAAAGACATATTTGCGTGTGCCATCGGCAGAACATTCCCGGCGAATAAGACGTAGCGGCTCACACATCAGTGAGGAGGCGAGTCGATCACGCAGTAGTTCCGGTATGTTTTTCATCAGCGTCGGGTTTAATACGCCCTTGTTGCACCATTCATATATCTGCTTGGCGCGGAACTTCGGCTGCATCCAAGCTTCCATCAATCCCTGCAGGGCGGGGAGATTAAGCGCGCTGAGCTGGGCAAGGTCAGCCGTGGCGGTTTTTGTTGTCGGTGTTTGTGTCATGTGCGGCATTGTGACAGGGCATCGCCATCCGGCAAGAGGAGGGGGCCGCGGCTGTTCGTTGATGGCAGGGTCTGTGGTTGTGGCAGCAGGCATTTTTGTTGCGCCATAGCGCTGTTATCGCGCTTTGCAGATCCCCTGTTATAACGCTTACACCCTAATGTTTTGTGGTCAATTCGCGATAGATAATGTACCGGCTCCGGTCAGGGGCGAATGCCCTCGATTTTTTTAGCGGTAGCAGTTTTATTACCACTTGTAATGAAATACAGTTATAGTCTGAACAGAAGAGGATGTTGCCATGAATGTACTGTTGCTCCTGCTTGCCCTGTTGCTACCTGTTTGCTGCAGCCAGCCATCCGCAGCGGCTGACTACCATATGGTTAAACCGGCAAGTGTGGGGCTTTCTGCCGCACGCCTGACAAATATGGATCGATTGATCGAGAACTATGTAGAGCAAAAAAAGATCGGTGGTGCGGTTGTGCTGGTGGCGCGCAAGGGTGAGATTGCCTACTTCAAGGCGTCGGGGCTGGCAGATGTCGGTAAACCCATGCAGCGCGATACCATTTTCAGGGTTGTGTCGATGACCAAGCCGGTGACCAGTACGGCGATCATGATGCTGTATGAAGAGGGCAAGTTGCTGCTTTCCGATCCGGTCGCCAAATATATCCCCGAGTTCCGCAACCAGAAGGTGCTGATTGCAAATCCTGCGGGTGCTGAATTTCCCTATCGGCTGGTGCCGGTAAAACGCGAAGTGCAGATTCGTGATCTGCTTGCCCACACCTCGGGCCTGCTCTATCTCTTTCTCAATGATGTCTACCCGGATCCTGCACGCAATATGATTGTGCAGATGTACAAGGAGGCCGGCATTACCGACGGCTTCTGTCGGCCCGATGAGGCCATCGGTGATATGGTCAAACGGCTGGGAGGCTTGCCGCTCTATGCCCAGCCGGGAGAGGTCTGGGACTATGGCCTGAACAGCGATGTGCTGGGATATCTGGTGGAGGTTGTCTCCGGTATGACGTTCGACCGCTATGTCGAAGAGCATATCTTCAAGCCGCTTAAAATGAAAGACAGCTACTTCTATTTGCCTGAAGAGAAGTTACCCAGGCTGGCGGCCGTGTGGCAGAGTGACTGGCAGGGCGGGCTGGTCAGAGCTTCCGATGAGAAGCCGATTGTTGCCGGCGATCTCTGTCTGAATCCGGGCGATGCCAGGGCATCATCGGGTAAATATCTGGCCGGTGGGGCAAGCATGCTTTCCACGGTTTACGATTATTACCGCTTTACGCAGATGCTGCTCAATGGTGGTGAGCTGGATGGTGTGCGGCTGCTGAGCCGCAAAACAGTTGAGTTGATGACGGCAACCAACCATATCGGTGAGCACGATGCGGTATTTCTGCACGGCCATGGCTGGAAGTTCGGACTAGGCTTCGCCATTCAGGTCGATCGTGAGCATAGCGTGGATAGTGGCGATGTCGGCACCTATGAGTGGGCGGGTATTTATTCCACCCGCTTCAGTGTCGATCCCAAAGAGCAGAAGATCACGATCTTTATGAGTCAGACCAATCCGTTCGGGCACCATTTTGAGCTTTGGGACAAGGTGCTGGTGCAGTCGGCATCGGCCATTGCAGATTAACAGGGAGAGCCACGATGAAGAGGACACAGATGATGCTGCTGCCGCTACTGCTCTCGTTTGTACTGCTGGCGCCGGTGGCATCTGCAACCGGACCCAGGGTGACAACTACGCTGTTTTCAGCGCACGAAAACGAGATTCATACGGTCGACTTTCCTCCCTATGTCTCAACCGATGTGGTGGATGGGGGATCTGTATCCGAGATTGTGCGCACAGCCCTGATGGCGGCCGGCATTGATGCCGATCTTTCCATTCACCCGCTCAAACGTATGGTGAATTACTACCTGCTGCAGGAGAATGCACTGGCTGTGATGGGTCGCCACCTGCATTTCTCTGATGTGCAGAGAAAGGCGTTGATCATCATTCCGGTCATGGTGATGGAAGAGCAGTATATCTACTACAAACCGCAGCACCCGGACGGATTGAACCTCGATAGTGACCACCTCAAGCAGCTGGTTTACGGCTCGCATCAGGATGAGGATGTCAGTCGTTTTACAGCTGCGGGGTGTACGGTCAAATACGGAAACACAATGTCGCTGCTCAAGCAGCTCAGGCGCGGTGACGTGGATTTTATCGAGGTGCCGCCGCTGACGATAGAGTGGCTGCTGGACCGTTATATGGCAGATGAAAAGGAGCAGTTTGTCAGTTTGCCGGATGTGGTCGACAATGAAGTGCTCTATATGATTTTCAATCGCAAGCATGCAGCGGGCGAAGACGCGGCAGCCCGCTTCAAGCAGGCGCTGGCCGCTATGGTGAAGGATGGCCGATACGGCACTATCCTGGATAAATATCTGGGTGCCGAGCATGGCAAGCTCTATCTCAGACGACTGGAGTCATTCAGTGCCGGACAAGGTTTGTGAGCATGCTTATCGTGTATATCGGGCTTGCAGCATGCTGAAACGGATGCTGGTGGCCATACTGTTATCGACATCCCCGGCGATGGCCGGGAGTGTGGTGCTCGATGCCAATGAGAGCCCGCCCTACTGGTCTGAGTCGATGACAGGCTTCGGCATGGGCGGCGAGATTGTGCAGGCGATCTCCAGAGCGGCCGGAGTCACGACAGTTCTGTCATTCAAGCCGCTACAGCGCATGATTGCCGAAGATGATAATAACGATCTTGGCAATCCGGTCTTCTATCTGCGCAATCAGGATTTTGCCGCAATTATCCCGATTGCTGTTTACCACGTGGCCCTGTTTTATTACAAACCGAACCATGATGGTGAGGCCTTCTCGGTCGTTTCACTAGCGGATCTGAAGGGCTTCAAGGTGGGCATGCTCAAGGGTGCGCTGGTGGATCGTAGCGCTTTTGCCAGAGCCGGTATCGATGTCGAGGAGAGCTATTCACAGGCATCGCTGTTTCGTAAACTCAGAAAAGGTCGGATCGATCTGGTGATCGAGGTGGAGCTGGTCGGTCGTCAAATGATTCGCAACCTGTTTCCGGATGAGATCGATGCCTTTGCAGTAAACCCGGTTGAGCAGTCGGAGGCGCCGATTGCCATCCTGTTGTCGCAGCAGCAGCCCGATGCCGCGGCTGTGGCGCAGGCCTATCGCCGGGGACTGCAGACCATTGTGGATAGTGGCGAATACAGTGCGATTGTGAAAAAATATTACGGCGCTGGATTGCTGCCGGAGCACTATATGCCGGAGCTGGAGCATTTTTCACGGCTCTATCGTTTTGTCGGCGGCATAGCGCAATGAACAGCATCAAAACCAGCCTCATTTTGATTGCCATCGCCATTGTCTGCGGCGGTCTGATTGCATCGGAAGTCAATGAATACCGTATCTCGCAGGGCAATGAGTTGCAGGAGCTGGAGGAGTTGACAACGATCAAGGTTAACCGCCTCTCCGAAAGCCTTGCCCTGCCCCTATGGGAGATCGATAAAGAGTGGACTGAAAGAGTGATCGACAGCGAGATGGATGACAAGCGCATCTATGCGATGTTTGTCGAGGCTGACGGCAAACTGTTTGTCGGCAAGCAGCGGAATCAATCGTGGGCGGTAGTGGACTCTACCAACCACATCAGTGGCGACTATCTGGTGCAAATGCGTCCGATTTTGCGGGCGGGCGAGCAAATCGGTTCGGTGAAGGTCTATCTGACCAAACAGTTTATGCAGGCTCTGCTCAACGAGCGGCTGCTGCGCAAGGCCGCGAATGTGGCGCTGCTGGCGCTGTTGATGGTGGTGATCCTCGTTGCTTCTTTGAACAGGCTGGTTGTCAGGCGTTTACAGCGCATGCTTGAGGCAACACGCTCCATTGCTGCCGGTGACTACCCGGTGGTGGTGGCGGTTTCCCGTCGGGATGAGATCGGTCAGCTGGCTGAAGGAATCAACCAGATGCAGGAGAGTATCCGGCAGCGGGAAATGGCATTAAAGGAGAGCGAAAGCCGGTTCCGGGCACTGGTTGATAATGCCACGGATGCTTTTCTGCTGGTTGATCGCAACGGCAAAATTGTCGATGTCAACAGGGCGGCATGCGAGAGTCTTGGCTATACCAGAGAGGCGCTGCTTGCCCGCTCGATTCCGGATGTGGATGAGGATTTTTCGGCAGAGGATGTCCTGCAACTGTTTGCCCGCATTGCTCGGGGTGAGGCGGTGACGGTTGAAGGCACCCAGCGCAGGATGGATGGCTCCACCTTTCCGGTTGAGGTGCGCATCGGCAGGCTTGAGCAGCAAGGGGAGCTGTTTGCAATCGCCCTGGTACGCGATGTCAGCGAGCGCAAGCAGGCCGAAGCGAAGGTGCGGCGCTACTCGCGGGCGATGGAGCAGTCCGGTGAGGCGATTGTGATTACCGATGCCGAAGGTGAAATTGTACATATTAACCCGGCCTATACGGAGATCACCGGCTATAGTGAAGAGGAAGCGCTGGGCCGGAAGGCAAATCTGCTGAAAAGCGGCAACCAGAACAGGCTGTTCTATGAGCAGATGTGGCATACCATTACCGATGGCCGAACATGGCAGGGTAAGGTGATCAACAGAAAGAAGGATGGCACCCTATATCCGGCCATGCTGACCATTTCGCCGATCAGGAGTGATGCCGGCGCGACCACCCATTATGTCGGCATACAGCAGAATCTGGAGCAGTTTGAATTGCTCGAGGCGCAGTTTCACCAGTCGCAGAAGATGGAAGCAATCGGCACGCTGGTTGGCGGTATAGCGCATGATTTCAATAACACGCTGGCGGGCATTACCGGCAACCTCTATCTGGCCAAGAAAGCGGCGGGTCATATGCCGGATGTCATCAGGCGGCTCGATAGTGTCGAGAAGCTCTCCTTTGGCGCTGCCGCGATGATCCAGCAGTTGCTGGCCTTCTCCCGTAAAGGGGTGGTGGCGATGGTGCCGGTTACCATTTCCTCATTTCTAAAGGAGACGATCAAGTTACAACACGCCTCCCTGCCGGAGAATGTGAAGCTGGAGTACAGCATCAACGACACGGATATGCAGATCAAGGGTGATATCAACCAGCTACAGCAGGTGTTGATGAACCTGATCAACAATGCCTATGATGCCGTGCAGGAGAGGGCGAACCCCTCGATTGCGATCAGCCTGGATCATTATCATGCCGATGACAATTTTTTCAAAAAGCATGAAGGCCAGGAGAAGAGAGACTATGCCTGTATTTCGGTGATTGATAACGGTACGGGTATCAGTGCAGAGCATCTGGAGCATGTGTTTGAGCCTTTTTTCACCACCAAGGAGCAGGGACGAGGAACAGGGCTGGGTCTGGCCATGGTTTACGGGGCGATAAAAACCCATGGCGGCGTCATTGATATTGAAACATCCACAACCGAACCTACGGGTACAACCGTGAGATTTTGCCTTCCCCTTATTGAGTCCGGTCAGCCAGACAGCGTGGTGAAGAGTGAGGATGAGATCATGCAGGGCTGCGGGGAAACGATCCTGCTGGTTGATGATAATGAAACCGTGCTGGATACCGGCCGCGATGTGCTGGAGGGGCTGGGTTATCAGGTGCTGGTTGCGGAGGACGGTCTGGTGGCGGTTGAATGTTACAGGGAGCAACAGCATGAGATTGATCTGGTTATCCTGGATATTGTTATGCCGAGATTGGGTGGTGTGGATGCGCTAAGGCAGATGCGTCAGATCAATCCGGATGTAAAAGCCATATATGCCACAGGCTATGACAAGCTCAGCGCGCTCGGCTCAAGGGGCAAGGTTTTTAGCGAAAAAGTGATCAGCAAGCCGTTTGCGGTATCCAGATTGAGTCAGTTGATACGCGAAACCCTGAGCAAAGCGTAAATCAGATCTGCTTGCGGCGAGTGATCTGGCCTCTCTTTTTTCGCTATGTTCCTGCATACTTTTGGCTGGTGGTTGACGCATAGCCCGGTCCGGGCGCATGTAATCAGCTGTGTACAGGTTACAGGGGAGGAGTAATGGATATCAGTCTGACACCGCAGGAGCTGTCGCTGTTGTTGCAGCTGGCCTGTATCGGCGAGTGGGTCAAACACGGTCACCTGGAGGGCAATGAGCGCGCTGATGCGGCAGTGGTGGCGCATAAACATGTGCTGCGCAAGTTGCAGAGCATCGCCCACAATGCCGGGATGAGTGCACTGGTCGAATATGATGACAAACGGGATGAATACTTTGAAACCAAGGAATTTGAAGCGGATTACCTGCAGTGCATTGATGCGTATGTGGAGGAGTCCTTCTGGGAGGAGTTGGCGGACCGGTTGGCCGCACGCGATCTGGTGGGCGAGTTCGGGGAAGAGGGCTTTGCAGCGCTGGCCCGTTTTGAGCGGATCGGGAAAATCACGGAATTGAGTGAGTGGTATCTGAATGAATGGTCAACCCACGGCATCCGACGCCTGAAGGTGGATGCCGGCCACGGCGGTAGCGAGCTGGAAAAGCTGAACTGATTTGTATCTGACTTATAACAACGAAGCCGATGTCTCCCTGTTTTTTGCCGAGATGCTGAACGAATATGATGTAAAACAAGGGTTTTATCGACTATCCACAAAGGCTGTGGATAACTGTGTGGATGGATACGGGCGAGGTTAGGCTACTCAAGGCTTGTGACAGGTAACAGTGAAGATGCATAAATTGTAGGCATGTATTTAAGTCTTTAAATAACAACGGTTTTCTTAAATTCTATTTGTTGCTGCTATATGGCATCTCTGGCGATGGCGTCGTTTTGTGACATCTGTTCCGCCATGGTGGATAAGATTGCTTGCATAGAGCCGTTGGTACACTGTTTTTGTGTCATGTTGTCGTCACACTCGGCGTAGAGGATAGGTCGGGCTGTTGGCCTGCATATTGCTGCAGTGACAGTGACGACTGATCTGAAACAGAAAACAGTCAAGGGGTACTTATGCGCTATGCAGTCATGGATACGATCATAGAGCCATCAGGTCGTTTGGAGGTGCTCTCCAAGCTGGAGGTAGGCCAGCTGCTGAATAATAATAGTACGGGCGGGCTCTATCATATCTTCAGGAGCTGCTCGCTGGCGGTGCTTAATTGTGACGGCGATATCGATGACGGGCGTGAGCTGCTCGAGCGCTACAAGGATTTTGAAATCCATGTGCGGCAGGTGGAGCGGGGTATCAAACTGGAACTGATCAATGCGCCGGCCAGCGCATTTGTCGACGGGCAGATGATCAAGGGGATCCACGAACATCTATTCTCTGTGTTGCGGGACATCGTTTTCGTCCATGATGAGATCAATAACAACAGGAATATCGATCTGGGTAGCTCCAGAGGCATTACCAATGCGGTGTTCTATATCCTGCGCAACGCCCGTGTGCTTGATCTGATACGCGAACCCCGACTGGTGGTCTGCTGGGGTGGTCATGCCATCTCACGCAATGAGTATGACTACAGTAAAGAGGTCGGTTACCAGATGGGACTGCGTAGCCTGGATGTATGTACCGGTTGCGGGCCGGGTGCGATGAAGGGGCCGATGAAGGGGGCAACCATCGGCCATGCCAAGCAGCGTGTGACCGACGGTCTCTACCTCGGCATTACCGAACCCGGAATTATTGCTGCCGAGTCACCGAATCCGATCGTGAATAACCTGACGATTTTTCCCGATATCGAAAAGAGGCTGGAGGCATTTGTGCGTGCCGGTCACGGCGTGGTGGTGTTTGCCGGCGGTGTCGGGACGGCCGAAGAGATCCTCTACCTGCTGGGTCTGTTGCTGCATCCGGATAATAGCGACATACCGTTTCCGCTGGTGTTTACCGGGCCGGAGTCGGCCAGAGCATACTTTGCCCAGATTGACGCGTTTATAGGCGCAACACTGGGTGTTGAGGCACAGCAGAAATACCAGATCATTATCGATGATCCGGCGCTGGTGGCACAAGCCATGCGCGAGGGCGTTGTGCAGGTCAGAGAGCATCGCAAGCATGTGGGTGATGCCTATTATTTCAACTGGTCACTGACCATTGATCATGCGTTTCAGCAGCCGTTTGCGCCGACCCATGCCAATGTGCGCAATCTGGCGCTGCATAAGAATCAGCTCCCCTGGCAGCTGGCGGCTAATATGCGGCGTGTGTTTTCGGCGCTGGTTGCCGGTAATGTTAAAGATGAAGGCATACGGGCGATTGAGCAATATGGTGATTTTGAAATACATGGAGAAGCCAGCATTATGCAGCCGGTGGATGCCCTGCTGACTGCATTTGTGGCGCAGGGACGCATGAAGATGACGGCCGAGAGTTACCGTTCCTGTTACAAAATCGTATAAGCCGTGCCTTATGATGCGACTTGGTATATAGTGCGCCGTCAGAGGGGGGCTGCATGCGCATGGCGTGTGTAGCCCCTTATCTTTAGGTAACAGGGTTCATCAAACACCCTGTTTAACAGGTGTGTAATGACGACAGATGTACTGTTTAATGAGCTGGGCTTATCCGAGCTGGTTCTGAAATCAATTAAAGATCAGGGTTATGAAAGTGCCACGCCAATTCAGGCGGCAACTATTCCACTGATGCTGGCCGGCCGCGATGTACTCGGGCAGGCACAGACAGGAACAGGCAAGACCGCAGCTTTTGCGCTGCCAATCCTGAGCAATATCGATATCGATCAGCGTGATCCGCAGGTGCTGGTACTGGCTCCAACGCGTGAGCTGGCGATTCAGGTGGCCGAAGCATTCCAGCAATACGCCCACCATATCAAGGGATTCCATGTGTTGCCGATTTACGGCGGCCAGTCCTACGATATCCAGTTGCGCCAGCTGAAAAGAGGTGCGCATGTCGTGGTCGGTACACCCGGCCGCGTGATGGATCACCTGCGCCGCAAAACGCTGAATCTGAGCGGTTTGAAAACACTGGTTCTCGACGAAGCCGATGAAATGCTGCGTATGGGCTTTATCGATGACGTAAAATGGGTGCTCGAGCAGCTGCCTGAACAGCGCCAGATTGCCCTGTTCTCGGCGACCATGCCGGCGGTGATCCGCAAGATTGCCCAGTCCTATCTGAAAGATCCGCAACAGGTCACCATCAAGGATAAAACCACGACAGCGCCAACCATTCGCCAGCGTTACTGGATGGTTAGCGGTCGTAACAAGATCGATGCGCTGACGCGCATTCTCGAGTTCGAGACCTTTGACGGCATGATCATCTTCGTGCGCACCAAAACGGCGACGGAAGAGGTGGCCGAACGTCTTGAAGCGCGCGGTTATGCAGCCACGGCCCTGAACGGCGATATCAAGCAGTCCCAGCGTGAGCAGATCGTCAATCGTCTGAAGAGCGGCAAGATTGATATTGTGGTTGCTACCGACGTTGCCGCCCGTGGTCTGGATGTGGAGCGCATTTCACATGTGATCAATTATGATATTCCGCATGATACCGAATCCTATGTACATCGAATCGGTCGTACGGGTCGTGCCGGCCGCAAGGGCGATGCGATTCTGTTTGTTGCACCGCGCGAAAAGCGTATGTTACTCTCGATAGAGAAAGCAACGAACCAGCGCGTAGAGATGCTGGAGATGCCGACGACCGAGGATATCAACAACCTGCGTATCGCCGAGTTCAAGCAGCGCATCACCGATACGCTGGCGGCCGAAGGGCTTGAGATGTTTGCCGGTATTGTTGAGCAGTATGAACGGGAACATAATGTGCCTGCTCAGGAGATTGCTGCGGCGCTGGCCTATATGGCACAGGGCGGCAAGGATCTTATTCTCAAGAATCAACCCGCACGTCCACAGCGTGAGCGTGAAGAGCGTTCACCCCGTTTTGAATCGTCAGCCGAGCCACGTACACGCAGTCCGCGCAGCGAGCGCGTGGAGAGGGCCGAGAGTTTCGGCGCTGATGAGCGGCCAAGACGTGAGAAGCCGGCACGCAGTCGCGATGCGGGTGCACCTGAGCGTGGCAAGGATCGTTACCGCCTGGAAGTAGGCAGCAGCCATGGTGCCGAAGCGCGCAATATCGTCGGCGCTATTGCCAACGAAGTGGGTCTGGAGTCTGAATTTATCGGTCATATCCAGATTTCCGACAACTACAGTACCGTTGATCTGCCGGAAGGGATGCCGGCTGCAATATTGAAGCAGCTCAGGCAGATTCATGTCTGTGGGCAGCAGCTCAATGCCGAGCTGGAGCAGCAGGGTGGCGCGGGTTTTGATCGTCCGGTCAAGCGCAAGCAGTTCCGTCCCGGTGCATCCGACAGGGACAGCAAGCGTGGCCATGCCGGACCGCACAAGCGTACAGAGGGCAGCTCCAGAAAGCCGGTGCGCAAAAAGAAATAACAGGATCGTCAGGCGGAGCCTCTCCGGCTCCGCCTGATCTCTCCCCTTGCAGAAGTGATGCTGCAACACTTTTGGTTTGTGGCAATTTGCAACACATCAGCACGTATAGGTGTTATCATGAACTCACCAGAAACAGATCCGGATTTGCAACCCTGGCTCGACTTTAACGGCAGTGCGTGGCAAAGCCGCATAGATCTCCGCGATTTTATTCAGCAGAATTACTCACCCTACACAGGCGATGACAGCTTTCTGGCTGCCGCCACCGAGCGCACCAGTGCGCTGTGGGTGGAGATATCAAAACTTATCGAGCAGGAACGCCTCAAGGGCGTGCTGGATGTATCCAGTGATATCGGCTCTTCTATTACCGCCCATAAACCGGGCTATATCAACAAAGCGATGGAACTGATTGTCGGTTTGCAAACCGATGCGCCACTCAAGCGCGCCATCGTGCCGAACGGCGGTCTGCGTATGGTCGAAGCAGGCCTTGAGGCATACGGCTTCAAGCTTGATCCGGCCGTGAAACAGGCTTTTAAGCTCTACCGCAAAGATCATAATCAGGGCGTGTTTGATATTTACAGCCCGGACATTCTGGCCTGCCGCCGTTCCGGTATTATCACCGGTTTGCCGGATGCCTATGGCCGTGGCCGCATTGTCGGCGATTACCGCCGTGTGGCACTCTACGGTGTCGATTTCCTGATCACCGATAAAAAACGCGAAAAAAGCGAGCTGGACAGCGTGGTCTTCAGTGAAGAGGTGCTGCGCACCCGTGAAGAGCTATCCGAGCAGATCAGGGCACTGGATGAGCTCAAGCAGATGGCGGCCAGCTACGGCTTTGATATCGGACGCCCTGCGGCAACCGCTCAAGAGGCCGTGCAGTGGACCTATTTCGGTTATCTGGCTGCAATCAAGGAGCAGAATGGCGCGGCCATGTCGATCGGTCGCATCTCCACCTTCCTGGATATCTATATCCAGCGCGATATCGATGCGGGTCTGCTGGATGAGTCCTCGGCACAGGAGTTGATCGACGATCTGGTGATCAAGCTGCGTATCGTGCGTTTTCTGCGTACGCCGGAATACGATCTGCTCTTCTCGGGCGATCCTGCCTGGGTCACACCGAAGCGATCGGCGGCATGGGCGAGGATGGACGTACACTGGTTACCCGCAGCAGTTTCCGCTTCCTGCACTCACTGTATAATCTGGGACCTGCACCCGAGCCGAATCTGACGGTACTGTGGTCCAATGCCATGCCCAGAGGGTTCAAGGATTTCTGTTCGAAGGTCTCTATTGAAACCAGTGCTATCCAGTATGAATCGGATGATCTGATGCGCGCGCATTGGGGCGATGACTATGCCATTGCCTGCTGTGTATCGGCCATGCGTATCGGCAAGCAGATGCAGTTTTTCGGTGCACGCTGCAATCTGGCAAAAACCATGTTGTATGCGATCAATGGCGGCGTCGATGAAAAGAGCGGCGTGAAGATTGTCGATGGATTTGAGCCGATCACCAGTGAATATCTGGATTATGATGAGGTGGTGGCGAAGTTCGAGCAGATGATGGAGTGGCTGGCCACGACCTATATCAAAGCGCTCAACGGTATCCACTTTATGCATGACAAATACCATTACGAGCGTATCGAAATGGCACTGCATGACCGTGATGTGCTGCGCACGATGGCATGCGGCATTGCCGGCCTGTCGGTGGCAGCCGACTCACTCTCGGCGATCAAGTACGCCAAAGTGCGTGTACTGCGTGATGAGCATGGCATCGCCAAGGATTTTGCTATTGAAGGCGAATATCCGGCTTATGGTAACAACGACGACCGTGTGGATCAGATTGCTGTATGGCTGGTTGAAACGTTTATGGAGAAGATCCGCAAACATAAAACCTACCGCAACAGCACACCTACCCAGTCGGTGCTGACCATCACCTCCAATGTGGTCTACGGCATGAAGACCGGCAATACGCCGGACGGACGCCGTGCCGGTGAGCCGTTTGCACCGGGTGCCAATGCGATGAACGGACGCGATACCAAGGGTTTTATCGCTTCCGGCGCATCGGTAGCCAAGCTGCCATACAAGGCGGCACTGGATGGCATTTCGTGGACGGCAACCTGTACGGAGAGTGCGCTGGGCCACACGCTGTCAGATCAGGTGAATAACCTGAGCAACTGTGTTGATGTGTTCTGTAATGCCAGCGGTTTTCATGTCAATGTCAACGTGCTGAACAGGGATACGCTGCTGGATGCGATGGAGCATCCGGAGAACTATCCGCAGCTGACACTGCGCGTATCGGGTTATGCGGTGAATTTCATCAAGCTTACCCGTGAGCAGCAGCTCGACGTAATCAACCGCACCTTCCACCTGCACTTTTGATACTGCGTGTGCTGCCTTGCCGTGATGGCAGGGCGGCCAGCCACAGGACCCGCTGACCGATGACAGAGAATACCGAGGGTAAACAGGCGGGGATGATTTCGCCTGCCTGTATTGATGAGCGGGGCAGGCTGTGCGGTTTTGTGCACTCCAGCGAAATGGGCAGCGCTGTTGACGGGCCCGGCATGCGTTTTGTGCTGTTTGTCTCCGGCTGCCAGTTTCGTTGTCTCTACTGCCACAACCCGGATACAATAAAGATGCATAACGGTACGTTGAGGACCGTCGATCACGTGCTCGAAGAGATCGCCGAATTCGCATCCTTTCTGCGTTTTGCCGGCGGGCTGACCATCACCGGTGGAGAGCCGTTGATGCAGGCGGATTTTGTGCGTGAGATCTTTTATCTGGCCAAGCACGATTACCATCTGCACACCACGCTCGATACGCAGGGTTTTCTGGCCGCGCTGCTCGACGACGAGTGGTTTGATGATATCGATCTGGTACTGCTCGATATCAAGCATATTGATCCGGATAAATACCTGAGGCTTACCTCAAAACCGCTGCAGCCGACGCTGGATTTTGCCCGCCGTCTCTCCGCCATGGGCAAGAAGATGTGGATCCGTTATGTACTGGTGCCGGGCTACACCGACGATTTCGATGATGTGGAAGATCTGGCCGACTTCGTGTTGACGCTCGACGGCGTGGAGCGGGTGGAGGTGTTACCATTTCACAAGATGGGCGAGCATAAATGGGAAGAGCTGGGATTTCCCTACCATTTGAAGGATGTGCGAGCCCCCTCCGTGGAGCTGGTGAAACGCGTGATTAACCAGTTCCGCGTGCGTGGTCTGACGGCCTGCTGATGCTGTCGGGCTGTGTTGAGTGCGGTCAGTTAAAAACTGTATGTTTATCAGCAGGGGCCTGGGCGTGCTTGAAGATCTCCTTTTCCTGTTGAAGTGAATATTACTGGTGAGCCACTTGCAAAAGCCTGAGTAAAATTGAATGTCAGCGCCTGAGCCGTTGGATTAATCGTTTTAATTATCGCTCTCCCTGCGGGTTTCTCCAGGTTGAGTTATTTTTCCGGCGTTTTCCGGTTTT